>Ga0099364_10002838_pt1 | contig 27361 bp, 37 predicted proteins | sample TergutTh196P3_FD_73070 | JGI IMG/M metagenome (GOLD analysis project Ga0099364, IMG submission 73070) | Microcerotermes parvus P3 segment gut microbial communities from Pointe-Noire, Republic of the Congo - Th196 P3 | ecosystem: Host-associated > Arthropoda: Insects > Digestive system > Gut ... | reverse complement strand
CGGTCAGTTCCGGGATAAAACCGGAATTCCCTCACGGCAAGTCGCACAACACGCCTGTTTCCGGCTACCCCGTGAACTGTAACGAGGAATAGTTACGTTACGAAAAAACAAAAAAAATCATTGACAATGCGCTGAACATTTGGTATCCTACTCAAGCGCCCTTATTTGACAGGGTGCGAAATGCGATGATCCGGGAGATTGCAAGCAAGGCGCGGCAAGGGGTTTCAGGCTGCGGGCCGACTTGGTTGGTAACTTCCGGGGAGTAAGTCCGGCGGGTAGTCGACACAGGGCGACTGCCGCGTGTAATCGGGCGGCTGAGAAGAGATAGGCATGTCTGCTGTACTCAGGTGTTTGACCGGAAAGCATAAGTTCCGGTTTGATTTGAGAGCTCGAATGATACGCACGGGAGTGTGTATAGAATTTTCACTTTTCTCTTCCGTTACTGTTAATTTAAAACAGGAGGAAAAAATGGCAACAAGCAAAAAAATGATTCGCATCAGACTCAAAGCATATGACCACCAGCTCATAGACCAAGCAGCGTCACAGATTGTCGAGACCGCAAAGCGAACGGACGCAAGGGTCTCAGGTCCCATCCCGCTACCCACGAAAAAAGAAATTGTTACAATTCTGCGGGCCGTTCACAAGTACAAGGACGCTCGTGAACAGTTCGAACGCTTGACGCATAAAAGACTCATAGACATAATCGGCCCTACCCAAAAAACAGTTGAGGCGCTTATGTCGCTGGAGCTGCCTGCAGGCGTTGAAATTGAGATAAAATTGTAATGGCAGCATGCTGCCGTTTACAGGCGAACGCAGTTCGCCCGGACGGTCATGTTGGTTTGCGCTGAAGCGGCAAATCAACCAATAACCATCAGTAAGGAGTGAACACAATGGTCAAAGCGATCATCGGAAAAAAAACAGGCATGACTCAAATATTCGACGATAACGGCAAGGTCATCCCCGTAACAGTAATAGAAGCCGGCCCCTGTGTCGTGGTTCAGAAAAAAACGGAAGAAAAAGACGGGTATGACTCCATCCAGCTCGGTTTTATGGATATTAAGGAGCATAAACTAACAAAGCCGGAGCTAGGTCATATAAAAAAGGCCGGAGTAGCTGCAAAAAAACACCTCAAGGAGTTCAAGCTTGAAGACACATCAGCGCTGAATGTCGGAGACGAGGTAAAGGCGGACGTTTTCAGCGAAGGTGAGCGGGTTGATATCACGGGAACATCAAGAGGTAAAGGGTTCGCCGGCGTTATTAAGCGCCACAACGCAGGGAGGACGCCTTCGTCGCACGGCGGGGGACCGGTTCACCGGCATGCCGGCTCAATGGGTTCGGGTACAGACCCCTCGCGCATTTTCAAGGGCAAGATGGGCGCCGGACACATGGGCGCGGAGCAAGTTACAATCCAGAATCTCGATGTCGTAAAAGTAGACCCGGAGCTTAACATGATCGCCGTCAGGGGCGCGATACCAGGACCTAGAGGTGGTATCGTCTACCTCAAGAATACGGTCAAGAACAACTAATATGAAAGGAGAGAGTTCAATGTCAGCAATTAAAGTGTACAACATGCAAGGCGAGGCTGTCGGTGAAGTGACGCTCTCCGAGACTGTTTTTGGAGTGGAACCTAATGTTGCGGCGATACACGAAGCTGTTAAAAATCACCTTGCAAATCGTCGTCAAGGTACGCAGTCGACGCTTACGCGCGCTGAGGTCAGAGGCGGCGGTAAAAAGCCTCACCGTCAAAAGGGAACAGGCAGAGCACGCCAAGGCTCGACAAGAGCTCCGCATTATACACACGGAGGAGTAGCTTTCGCGCCAAAACCGCGCAGCTATCGCTATTCACTTAATAAAAAACTCAGAAGACTGGCTCTTAAATCAGCCCTGTCGATTAAGGCGGCGGGTGATTCGATTATCGTCGTGGATGGTATCGAAATGGAAGAAATAAAAACCAAGGAATTCAAGAAATTCCTCGACTCCATCGGAGTTTCAGGCAAGGCGCTCATAGTAACACCGGATGTAAACGAGAATGTGATTCGCAGCGCGAGAAATCTCCCTGGTATAAAAACGACGTTTGCGCAGCTCCTGAATACCTACGACATCATGGACGCGCGGACATTCGTGGTTGACAAAAATGCGCTTGAAACAATCGAGGAGGTGTACGCGTAATGAGGACGGCTTATGATATTATTCTGCGCCCAATAATAACAGAGCAATCAATGGAACACCTTGATTTGAAAAAATACGTTTTTGAAGTCGCGCGCGATGCCAATAAAATTGAAATAGGAAAAGCTGTCGAGGAAATATTCGGCGTAGAGGTAGATAAAGTGACTACGCTTAATATGAAAGGCAAGGAAAAGAAAACAGGCCGTTATCCTGCAGGCTACAGGAAGTCTTGGAAAAAGGCCGTCGTAAAATTGACAGATGGTTCAAAGACTATTGAATTCTTTGAAGGAATGGTTTAGTCAAGTAACAAGTAACAATTAACAAGTGACAAGTGACGGCTGATGGATTATTATCGGCTGTTTGGGAGGAGCATAGATGTCTGTTAAACTTTATAAGCCTACTACTCCGTCTAGGAGGCATATGTCTGTTTCCGGGTTCGACGGAATTGATAAAAAAGCAAGACCGGAACGCAATCTCACCGAAGTAATCAAGAAGCATTCGGGACGTAACAGTTATGGGCGCATTACCGTCAGGCACAGAGGCGGCGGGAACCGCAGGAAGTACAGGATTATTGATTTCAAGCGCAACAAGTTCGACGTTCCCGGTAAGGTTTTGCGCCTTGAATATGACCCTAACAGGTCGGCTAATATTGCGCTGATCGAATACCCTGACGGTGAGCGCAGATATATCATCGCCCCGGTCGGATTGTCGCAAGGCGATACGGTAATTTCTTCAAAGTCTGCGGATATTAAGCCTGGCAATGCCCTTCCGATCACGTCGATTCCGGTCGGCACGGTCATTCATAATATTGAGCTATATCCGGGCAAAGGCGCTCAATTGGTTCGCAGTGCAGGGACATCAGCACAGCTAATGGCCAGAGAAGGCAAAATGGCGCAGATCAGGATGCCGTCAGGCGAGTTCAGACTTGTACGTAGTAATTGCATGGCAACGATCGGGCAAGTCGGGAACTCCGATCATGCAAACATCCATATAGGTAAGGCCGGACGCAAGCGTCACATGGGTATTCGCCCGACGGTACGTGGTTCGGCGATGAATCCGGTTGATCACCCGCACGGTGGCGGCGAGGGTAAAAGCCCGATCGGAAGACCCGGGCCTGTCACACCGTGGGGTAAACCGACGCTTGGGTATAAAACGCGCAAGGCGAAAAACCACTCGGATAAGTACATTGTTAAGCGCCGCGGTAAGAAATAACAGGCGCTTAGCGCCTGAGGGGTCGGAGGTCAGGGGTCAGGAGACGAGAATCGACGTCGGCGCCGGAACCGTAAACATGTTTATTTTGGAGGATTGAGGATAAATATGAGTAGAAGTGTTAAGAAGGGTCCGTTTGCCGCGCCGGAACTAATAAAGCGGGTCGATGAAATGAATGCGTCAGGCGATAAAAAGGTGCTGAAAACATGGTCCCGCGCAAGCACGATATTTCCGACGTTCGTCGGTCATACAATAGCGGTGCACGATGGTCGGAGACATGTACCCGTGTATATCACAGAAGACATGGTCGGCCATAAGCTCGGCGAGTTTGCTCCCACGCGTACTTATCGCGGTCACGCGGGCAGCAAAACATCAAGGTAAGGAGGCGCGCTGTTAATGGAAGCAAAAGCACATATGAAGTATGCGCGAATATCGCCGCGAAAAGTTGTCATCGTCTGCGACCTTATCAGGGGCAAGGACACAAAAACAGCGAAAGCGATTCTGGCACAAACCCCCAAGGCGGCATCTGAGCTTATGCTGAAGCTGCTCAGCAGTGCTGTTGCGAACGCTGAGAATAATCACAATATGGATCCTGACAACCTCTATGTCTCAGAAACGTACGCAAACCCCGGCCCAATACTTAAAAGAATAAGGCCGGTAGCGCGGGGCAGAGCTCACAGGATAAACAAGAGGACGTCGCATATTACCATCGTTGTAGCGGAAAAGGAATAAGGGGGTATAAATATGGGACAGAAAGTTAATCCGCATGGATTCAGGGTTGGCGTTATAAAGGACTGGGACTCAAGATGGTACGCCCGCGCGGATAAAGTCGGCGATCTCATAATCGAGGACTATAATATCCGAAAGTACCTGAAGGAACTGTTATTTTCCGCCGGCGTTCCCAGAATCGAGATTGAGCGTGATAACGCCAAAGTCAGAATATTCATTCACTGTTCAAGACCCGGTGTGGTTATCGGCAAGGGAGGCGCTGAAATAGAGAGGCTCCGCCTTGATGTTGAAAAAAGGATAGGAAAACCGGTAGCGCTGTCGATAGTGGAAGTAAAAAACCCCGATACGAACGCACAGCTTATAGCGGAAGGAATTGCCGCCAAACTGGAAAAGCGCATCGGGTTTCGCCGCGCGATGAAAAATGCGATGAGCAGGGCAATGCGGCTCGGTGTGCGCGGCATAAAGGTGATGGTGTCCGGTCGTCTCGGCGGCGCGGAGATCGCCAGAAGCGAAACATACCACGAGGGTACTATACCGCTGCAAACACTCAGGGCAGACATCGAATACGGGTTCGCTGAAGCCGCGACCACGTACGGACGCATCGGAGTCAAAGTTTGGGTATACAACGGTGAAATACTCAGCCAGACACTGCGCACAACACCAAGGACGATGGATACGTCAAGGCCGCCCAGAGATAGGCGTGATCGCAACGATCGCGGAGACCGCAGCGGATCGAGAGGTCCATCGCAGGGAGGCTACAACCGAGGCCCGCAAACCGGCGGACAGGGAGGCTATAACCGAGGACCGCAGGCAGGGGGTCAGGGAGGTTACAACCGAGGCCCGCAAACCGGCGGACAGGGGGGCTATAATCGAGGCCCGCAAACCGGGGGCCAAGGAGGTTATAACCGCAGTCCGCAGGCAGGGCAGGGAGGTTACAACCGCAGCCCGCAAACCGGGGGGCAGGGGGGCACTAATAACAGCCCGCAGGCAGACGGAGGAAATGCAGCTCCGGTTGTTCCAAGTGAAGGAGGCGTTAACTAATGCTTATGCCAAAAAGAGTCAAGCGCCGCAAAGTTCAAAGAGGTAACATGAAGGGCAAGGCTACGCGCGGCAACACAATAACATACGGTGATTACGCTATGCAGGCTTTGGAACCGGCGTGGATAACATCAAATCAAATTGAAGCCGCACGTATCGCAATGACCCGCTACTCAAAACGAGGCGGCAAAGTGTGGATCAAAATTTTCCCGGACAAGCCGGTAACGTCGAAGCCCGCTGAGACGAGAATGGGTTCCGGCAAAGGTTCGCCCGAATACTGGGTGGCAGTCGTGAAGCCGGGCAGAGTGCTTTTTGAAATTGCGGGGATCCCGGAAGACGTCGCTCGCGAATCAATTCGCCTTGCGGGTCATAAGTTGCCATGTAAGACCAAGTTCATCAAGCGCGAGGCAGTAATCGAGACAGGTGGTGAATAAAATTGAAGGCAAGTGAGGTAGTAACACTCAGTTCTGACGAGCTGGAAGAAAAATTAACAGGACTAAAAAAAGACCTCTTCTTTTTGAGAATGCAGCATGCGACGAATCAGCTTGATAACCCGATAATGATAGCTCAGGTCAGAAAAGACATTGCCCGGGTCAAGACAGTTATTCGCCAGAAACAGCTTGAGCAGGCAGGAGGTTAAGGCAAATGAGTGATATCAGAACGTCTTCGAGGAAAACCCGTATCGGCAAGGTCGTGTCCGATAAAATGAACAAAACTATCGTCGTTGCGGTAGAAGACCGCGTACCGCATCCTCTTTACAAAAAGATAATAAAGAGGACATATAAATTAAAAGCGCATGATGAAAATAACGACTGCGGCATCGGCGACAGGGTCAAAGTCATGGAGACGCGCCCGCTGTCGAAAGATAAGCGCTGGAGACTCATTGAAATCATAGATAAGGCGAAGTAAGGGAGTAAGCGACATGATACAGCAGGAATCGTTTCTTAAGGTTGCCGATAATACAGGTGCCAAAGAGATTAAATGTATCCGTGTGCTCGGCGGTTCCGGTAGAAAATACGGAAGCGTGGGCGACGTTATCGTTGCCTCGGTGCGAAAAGCCGCTCCGGGTGGTACGGTTAAAAAAGGTGAGGTCGTCAGAGCCGTTATAGTCCGCACCGCAAAGGGTCTTCACCGTGCCGATGGTACTTATGTGCGTTTTGATGAAAACGCCGCAGTGCTGATCAGGGAAGATAAAAATCCGAGAGGTACACGAATATTTGGCCCTGTGGCCCGCGAGCTCCGTGACAAGGAATACATGAAAATCCTTTCGCTGGCTCCGGAAGTAATATAGGGGGGCTGAAAATGGGAATGCATATCAAATCAGATGACACAGTTATTGTTTTGTCCGGCAGAGATAAGGGCAAACAAGGTAAAGTCATGAGCGTTGATCCAAAGGCCGGCAAGGCTATAGTAGAAGGCGTCAGCATCGCGAAAAGGCATAAAAAACCGCGTAAACAAGGCGATCCCGGTGGTATTATAACGATTAATACACCCATTTATACCAGCAAGCTGATGCGCGTATGCCCAAAGTGCGACAAGCCAACAAAACCGGCGCACATCTTCAATGACGACGGTGTAAAAGTCCGTGTCTGTAAGAAGTGCGAATCGGAAATCTAGGAGAGGGATAGGCCGCTATGACAAGAATGAAGGTTAAATACAAGGAAGAGGCTGTTCCGGCTCTGATGAAGAAATTCGGGTATAAAAGCGTCATGCAGGTACCTAAGGTCGAGAAAGTCGTCGTAAACGTCGGATGCGGTGATGCACGCGACAATGCAAAAGCCATCGAAGCTGTCGTAAAGGACATTTCGACCATCACAGGGCAAAAAGCTGTCGTCACAAGAGCACGTAAGTCAGTCGCCAACTTCAAGCTCCGCACAGGTATGCCCGTCGGCGTGAAAGTGACACTCAGGGCAAACAGAATGTGGGAGTTCCTTGACAGGCTGCTTAATGTAGCTTTGCCGCGCGTGAGGGATTTTCGCGGCATCAGCGCGAATTCCTTTGATGGCCGCGGAAACTATGCTCTTGGCCTCAGGGAACAGCTTGTTTTCCCCGAAATCGACTACGATAAAATAGAAAAGATACGCGGTATGGATATTGTGATATGCACGACCGCAGGTACTGACGAGGAAGCCCGGGAACTTCTGACATGTCTCGGCGCTCCATTCATACAATCATAAGAGAGGAAACGTATATGGCTAAGAAAGCAATGATATTAAAGCAGCAGAGGGAGCCAAAATTTTCATCCAGGCGCTACAACCGATGCAAAATCTGCGGTCGCCCGCACGCATATCTGCGCGATTACGGCATTTGCCGCATATGTTTCCGCAATTTGGTTTATAAGGGGCAAATCCCCGGTGTTCGTAAAGCCTCGTGGTGAGTTTTTCCGTCATGCGTCGCCTCCCGGACATCGCAGTATCTCATACAGCATCGTCCGCTCGGCATAGCCTGACGAAAAAAATTCCCTATCCCCTATTCCCTATTTAAGGAGGAAGTCAATCATGCAAATAACAGACCCCATTGCCGACATGCTAACGCGAATCAGAAATGCAAGCTCGGCAAAGCACGTGACAGTCGACATCCCCGCGTCGAACATGAAAAAGGCAATCGCGGAGATACTGCTGCAAGAGGGCTACATCAAGAATTATCAGCTCATCAACGACGGAATACAGGGCATTATCAAGGTGACTCTCAAGTATAACGGAACGGATAAGGCCATATCGGGACTGCGCCGTGTATCAAAGCCCGGGCTGCGCGTATATGCGGGAGCCGGAGAACTCCCATATGTTCTCCGGGGGCTTGGCGTTGCCATTATATCGACGTCAAAGGGCGTCATGACCGACAAAAAAGCAAGAGCGGCACATGTCGGCGGCGAAGTCCTTGCGTTCGTGTGGTAAGGGGGATTATATAATGTCGAGAATAGGAAAAACCCCTATAACTATCCCGGCGGGAGTGGAGATCAGCGTGTCGGACACTAACGTCGTCACAGTGAAGGGGCCGAAAGGGACGCTTGAGCAGGAAATTAATCCCGATATCGTAATTGATATTGACAAAACGGTTGTAAGTGTGACACGTCCATCTGATCAGCCAAGGCATCGCAGTCTCCACGGTCTTTCACGTTCGCTGATTGACAACATGGTTGTCGGCGTAACCGACGGATTCAGGAAAGAGTTGGATATAGTGGGCGTTGGATTAAGGGCGGCGAAAGAGGGAAAAAGGCTTGTGATGAACCTAGGGTACTCCCATCAGGTCATCGTCGAGGAAACAGACAACATTGCGATAGACGTACCCGCGCCGAACAAGATAATCATCAGCGGTATAGACAAGCAAGCGGTTGGGCAGTTTGCGGCGGACATAAGGAAAAAGAGACCGCCGGAACCATATAAAGGCAAGGGAATCAAGTATGCAAACGAAATCGTACGCCGTAAAGAAGGCAAGACCGGCGTTAAATAAAGGAGGTGTGCCTAAATGATAAAAAAACCGGATACAAACTTACAGCGTAAAAGGCGTCACAAGAGAGTACGGAGTAAGATTTCTGGCACGCCTGAGAGGCCCAGACTTAACGTATTTCGGAGTGAAAAACATATCTATGCTCAAGTTATAGACGACACAAAGGGAATGACTTTATGCTCGGCATCATCGGTCGAAAAAGATTTTACCGGCTCCGGCTCTAACAAGGAAGGTGCCAAAAAAGTCGGCATGATGGTCGCCCAGCGCGCTGTTGCAAAGGGTATAGGAGTTGTTGTTTTTGACCGTGGAGGGTATATTTATCACGGTCGTGTCAAGGAACTTGCCGAAGCTGCCCGCGAGGGCGGGCTTGAATTCTGACGGAGAGGAGGAAACGAAGATGGCTTATAACAATAACAGAAGAGATAACAGAAGAGATAACCGGAAAGATGAAGCCCCGCCGGAATTTATGGAGAAAGTCGTTTCCCTGAACCGTGTTGCAAAGACAGTAAAAGGCGGTCGTATATTTAAATTCGCGGCGCTGTGCGTCGTCGGAGACGGCAAAGGCCGCGTTGGTTTCGGGCTTGGCAAAGCCGGCGAAGTATCCGAAGCAATACGCAAGGGCATTGAAGATGCGAAGAAGAATGTCACAACTGTAACGATTTCCGGCAGTACCATACCGCATGAGGTGATAGGCGTGTTTGGAGCAGGGAGGGTACTGCTAAAACCTGCGCCTCCGGGGACCGGAGTCATCGCCGGCGGTGCGGTGCGAGCCGTAGTCGAAGCTGCAGGGATATCTGACATCAGGACTAAGTGTCTGCGCTCAAACAATCCTCAAAACGTCGTCGCGGCCACAATGGTCGGGCTAAAGTCGCTTCGCGACGCTGCGCAGGTTGCGAAGACAAGAGGAAAAAGCGTGGAAGATATATTGTAACGACTATACGGAGGCTTTTTTAGATATGGCTAACTTGAGAATAAAGCTCATTAAGAGCTTAAGCGGCAGGATTGATAAGCATATCGCGACTGCTAAGTCCCTCGGGCTAACGAAAATCGGCAGTGAAACGATACAGCCGGACAATCCGCAGACTAGAGGAAAAATTGCGCAAATCGGATATCTTATTACGGTTACAAACGAATAGGGGGACGTGAGTTATGAATCTACACGATCTTTCTCCGGCGGCAGGCTCGACGCACACAGGAAAACGAAAAGGGCGCGGGCATGGGACAGGCAATGGCAAAACTGCCGGACGCGGCCATAAGGGGCAAAGGTCCCGCAGCGGCAGCGGTACGCGCAGAGGATTTGAAGGCGGCCAGATGCCGCTTGCAAGGCGTGTGCCTAAGAGAGGTTTCAACAACATTTTTGCAAAACCGCTGACAGCAATAAACGTTGCGGCGCTCAACAGATTCGACGACGGCGCAACGGTCGGCGCCGAGGAACTACTGGTATCCGGCGTTATCAGCAAGTGCAAGTATGGCGTTAAAGTGCTTGGAAACGGTTTGCTTATGAAAAAACTGACAGTCAAAGCAACGGCTTTTAGCGAGTCGGCAAAGCAGAAAATCATCGATGCCGGCGGAAAGGCCGAGGTGGTGTGACGTGCTCGCAACAATGCGCAACGCATGGAAAGTCGATGAAATAAGAAAAAAACTGCTCTTCATGTTGTTTATCGTCCTCCTTTACAGGTTGGGGAACGCGGTGACTGTGCCGTATGTAAACACGGAAATGCTCAGCGAGTACTTCACCCAGATGAACAACACGATCCTTGGGCTCATTAACACAATGTCCGGCAGCGCCATGGAACGCGCGTCGATTTTCGCGCTGTCGATTCAGCCGTACATCAATGCGTCGATCATTATTCAGCTCCTCACGGTTGCAATACCGGCTCTTGAGCGCCTCCAGAAAGAAGGCGGGGAAGACGGTAAGAAGAAGCTGGAGAAAGTTACGCGATATTCAACAGTCGCAATAGCAGTGCTTCAAGGCTATGGCTACTATGTGCTCATAAATAACGGCGGCATGCTCGACCCAACCGCGACGGGCGCGTGGCCACCAATCATTATTGTCGCCACATTTGTGGCAGGCAGCGCATTGCTCATGTGGATGGGCGAGCAGATAACAGAGTTTGGCATAGGAAACGGCATATCGGTCATCTTGTTTGTAAGCATTGTCTCACGGTTTCCGTCACAACTGGGATCGATGATAGCTTCAGTGATTACGACCCCCGGAAGTTGGTGGATTTACGTACTTATGTTACTTGGGGCGTTGGCGATAGTCGTGCTTATAGTCATCGTCAACAATTCTGAACGGAGGATTCCGGTTCAATATTCAAAGCGTGTCGTCGGCAGGAAAATGTATGGCGGCCAGTCGACACACCTTCCGATGAAAGTGAACATGTCCGGCGTTCTACCCGTGATTTTCGCGCAATCGATAGCATCGATCCCTGCGACGATAGTGGTGTTTGTACCCGAATGGCAGGATGGCTGGGTCATGCGGGTGTTCAATACAACAAGCGCTCCATACGCGGTGCTATACTTCCTGCTTATCGTTTTCTTCTCGTATTTTTACTCAACAGTACAGTTCAATCCAATAGAAATAGCCAACAACCTCAAGAAAAACGGCGGGTTTATACCCGGGTTCCGCGCGGGCAAGCCCACCAGTGAGTTCATTCAGAAAGTCTTGACAAAGATAACGCTGTTTGGTGCGCTTTATCTCGCGATCATTGCGATTACGCCGATACTCATTGCAATGTTCTCGGAAACAGCGCGGGATTCCGGCATATCTTTGGGCGGCACGTCGGTCATCATTGTAGTCAGCGTAGCGCTTGAGACGATAAAGCAGCTAGAATCACAGCTACTCATGAGACATTACAAGGGTTTCCTTGAGTAGTAACAATCTGCCGCAAAATGGCAAAAAGTCTGTATCCCCCTTCCACTGATAACTGACAACTGAAAACTGCGGCTTATCCGCGTTTAAGGAGTGTGTTTGTGATGAAGATGGTATTATTTGGTCCTCCCGGAGCCGGCAAAGGCACTCAAGCGGAGGCACTGATGAAAAAGTTTGGGATTCCGGCGATATCGACGGGAGATATCCTGCGCGACGCAGTTGCCAGAAAGACCCCGGTTGGATTAAAAGCGAAGGAGTTTATGGACGCGGGAGAGCTTGTCCCGGACGAAGTTATTATAGGAATCGTCATAGAAAGAATATCAAAGCAGGACTGTAAGAACGGCTATATACTTGATGGTGTGCCTAGAACGCTCGTTCAAGCTGAGGCGCTTGAGGAGCAGGGGATTGAAGTCGATGTCGTGTTGTCAATCGAAATCTCTGATGAGGAAATACTAGAGAGACTTGGCGGAAGGCGTGCATGTCCGAGTTGCGGTTCGACGCATCACATTATATATAAACCGCCTTCAAAAGAAGGTATTTGCGATAATTGCGGCGCGTCACTGATTATTAGAAAGGACGACGAGCAAGAAACAATCCGTAACAGACTTCAGGCATATCATAATGAAACAAGCCCCCTCAAGGAGTACTATATGTCGCATGGCAAACTGAAAAAAGTAGACAGTGTTCGGGGTATCGCAGAGACAACTGCGGAAGTATTCAAGGTATTAAACTTATATGATTAAACGAAAAACCGCGAAGGAAATAGAACTAATGCGCTGTGCCGGAAAAATTGCTGCGGAAGCTAGGCAGGAAGCCGGGAAGCTGGTGATGGTCGGCGCAACGACCGAGAGAATAAACAAAGAAATACACAATTTTATCGTCTCCCACGGAGCTGTGCCCGCGTTTTTGGGTTACAACGGATACCCGGCCAGCGTGTGCATATCGGTAAACGAGCAGGTTATACATGGAATACCATCTTCTCGTAAACTTATTGACGGCGATGTCGTAAGCATAGACGTGGGCGTAGTAAAAAGCGGATATATCGGAGACTGCGCGGCGACATTTATTACGGGTAAAGGCAGCGCAGAATCAGAAAGACTGATAAGAATTACCAGAGATTGTTTTTATGAAGGCTTAAAGTTTGCGCGTGTAGGATACAGGGTGTCGGATATTTCAAGAGCCATACAACAGTTAGCGGAGTATCACGGCTACTCGGTAGTCAGGGAGTATGTCGGACATGGCGTGGGAAATAAAGTACACGAACCGCCGGAAGTTCCAAATTACGTTGAAAAGCCGAGAAAAAAAGCCGACCCGAGACTATTAGCCGGAATGACGCTCGCTATAGAGCCGATGGTGAACTCCGGCGAAGCGGGAATAAGAGTTCTTGACGACGGATGGACTGTCGTCACGATTGACGGTAAAACCTCGGCTCATTATGAAAACACGGTTTTAATAACCGAAGATGAACCGGAGATACTCACTGTGTGCGAGGGGTTACGATGAAAGCTTCTGACACGCGGACTGCTGAGATAAATCCTGAGTGCGCAATTGACTCGCTCCTAGATGCACCGCAACCGCGAACAATGATAGTCGAAAAGGCGGACATAGTGATATCATTAAATGGACGCGACGAAGGTAAACGCTTTTTGGTTATTGGAACACTCGATGAATACGCATTGCTTGCAGATGGGAAAGGCCGTAAGATTGACAAGCCAAAGAGAAAAAAACATAAGCACTTGAAGTTGGAGGATAAAGCCCAGGATCTTATTGCCGCGAAACTCATTGCAGGTGAGAAGGTGACAAACAACGAAATAAGACGGACTTTGGCGCAGCACACTGCGACCCGGGAGGAAAAAGGAGGTATGTAAGGTTGGCAAAGGACGACATGATCGAGCTGGAGGGTATCGTAGTCGAATCGCTGCCTAACACTATGTTTCATGTGGACATAGGTAACGGGCATACAATATTGGCACATATCTCCGGAAAGCTTCGAATGAACTTTATTCGGATACTCCCCGGCGATAAAGTAACCGTGCAGATGTCGCCGTATGATTTAACACGCGGGAGAATTACGTGGCGCAGCAAGTAAGGCGCTGCGTTTCAGGCATCCCAGCTACCCGGGGCTGATTGGATGACCTCGAAATCTTATAAGGAACAGTTTGTAGGGGTGGATGGAAACCCGCCCGCACAAAGGAGGAAAATAAATGAAAGTGCGACCGTCGGTTAAACCCATGTGTGAAAAATGCAAAGTCATTAAACGCAATGGAAGAGTAATGGTTATCTGCGTAAACCCAAAACATAAACAAAGACAAGGCTAGAAAGGATGATTATTAAGTATGGCACGTATTGCCGGCGTTGATTTACCTAAGGACAAGCGGGTTGAAATCGGACTGACCTATATTCTTGGGATAGGCCGATCAACCTCAAAGAAGATACTTGAAACAACCGGCATTAGTCCGGACACAAGGGTAAAAAATCTCACAGAGGCAGAGGAATCCGCACTTCGCGAATGCATAGACAAGAACTATGTCGTCGAGGGTGACTTGCGCCGTACGGTCGCGTTCGACATAAAGCGCTTGACTGAAATAGGCAGCTACCGAGGACTGCGCCATAGGCGCGGACTGCCTGTGCGTGGACAGAGAAGCAAAACGAACGCGCGTACCCGTAAGGGGCCCAAGCGCACAATAGCCAATAAGAAGAAGTAAGGGGAGGTATTCATTGTATGGCAGCAGCACCCAAGGGTAAAAAGACAAGGACGAGGCGCCGCGAACGAAAAAATATTGAGAAAGGCGCAGTCCATATAAGATCGTCATTCAACAATACTATGGTAACGGTGACTGACGTGAACGGCAACGCCATCTCGTGGGCCTCCGCAGGCGGAATGGGATTTCGCGGAAGCAGAAAATCCACCCCCTTTGCCGCACAGACAGCGGCTGAAAATGCGGCAAAGGCTGCGATGGAGCATGGGCTGAAAACTGTGGAAGTTTTTGTAAAAGGCCCGGGTTCCGGACGTGAAGCTGCAATCAGGGCGCTCCAATCTGCAGGACTTGAAGTCACAATGATCAAAGACGTGACTCCGATCCCGCATAATGGATGCCGTCCGCCAAAAAGGCGCAGAGTATAAGGGTGTGTAAGGAGGAATAGACTATCATGGCAAGATATACAGATGCAGTTTGCCGGCTATGCCGCAGGGAAGGCCAAAAACTCTTTTTAAAAGGTGACAGGTGCTACACGGATAAATGCGCTGCGGATCGCAGGCCGCACCCCCCGGGGCAGCATGGTCAAGGGCGCGTGAAAACGTCCGAATACGGACTGCAGCTGCGCGAAAAACAAAAGGCAAAAAGGTATTACGGTGTTTTAGAAAGCCAGTTCCGCGGATACTTTGTGATGGCCAGCAAGAAAAAGGGCAAGACAGGCGAAAATCTTCTTGCAATTCTTGAATCGCGCCTTGACAATACTGTTTACAGGCTCGGTTTTGCGATGAGCCGTGCAGAGGCGCGGCAGCTCGTCCTACACGGACACTTCCTTATTAACGGAAGAAAGGTTAATATCCCGTCATTTCAGGTAAAGCCCGGAATGATAATTACCCTCAAGGAAAAAAGCCGAGGTCTCGATAAATTTAAATCGGTTATTGAAGCTAATGCGTTCAGACAGCCTCCCAAATGGCTGGAATATGATCCCAACGCTCTGATCGCGAAGGTCACTGCTATTCCTTCGAGAGACGATATAGATATGCCAATAGAAGAGCAGCTCATAGTCGAGCTTTACTCAAAATAATCACTAACCCTCATATCTTAATGTTTAGCAGACCGATATATTGGGCGCATTCGCCACACCGGAAATGAAGGAGGGTATTTCATGATAGAAATCGAACGGCCTCGCATTGAATGCATTGAAACGATTGAAGACGAGTCTTATGGTAAATACGTAGTTGAGCCGCTTGAGCGCGGTTATGGTACGACACTTGGAAACTCATTGCGAAGAATTCTGTTGTCGTCTCTTCCGGGGACAGCAGTCACAACGGTAAAAATAGCCGGGATTCAGCACGAGTTTTCTACGATCCCGGGTATAAAAGAAGATGTCACCGAGATTATCTTGAATATAAAAGGCATAGTAGCCAGACTGCATACACAAAGGATGAAAACCGTCTATATAGAAGCTTCGGGAGAGGGCATTGTAACTGCCGGTGATATAAAACTGGACGGCGAAGTTGAAATCCTTAACCCTGATTTACATATAGCTACGCTAAGCGCTGACGCAGTTCTCAGTATGGAGCTTACGCTTGATCACGGACGCGGATACATGTCAGCTGAAAGAAATAAACTGCCGCAACCGATTATCGGCGTGATTCCGATAGACTCTATTTACACGCCGGTTCACAAAGTTAATTACACAGTCGAAAACACACGTGTCGGCAATGTCACAGACTTTGATAAACTAACTCTTGAAGTTTGGACAAATAAGACAATAAGCGCAAGGGACGCTGTATCGTTGGGCGCGAAGATACTTTGTGACCATTTCACTTTGTTCATTAATCTATCAGACGCGATCGGCAGCAGGTCGGTAGTGGTGGAAAAAGCGGAGACGCAAAGAGACAAGGTTCTTGAGATGACGATTGAGGAACTTGACTTATCGGTTCGCAGCTTCAACTGCCTAAAACGCGCTAATATAAACACAGTCGAAGATCTTATCTCAAAAACAGAAGCCGAAATGATAAAAGTACGAAACCTTGGACGCAAATCGCTTGAGGAGGTCATCCATAAACTCGCGATGATGGGTCTTGGCCTGATGAGCGAAGAAAATAGTTAGGAGTGAGGAGGATATAAAATGCCCGGAACACGTAAGCTTGGGAGGACGACAGCGCAGCGCAGGGCGATGCTGCGTCAGATGGTCACCGACTTTCTCGATAATGGTAAGCTAGTAACGACAGTGACGCGCTGCAAGGAGATCGCACCGCTTGCTGAGAAAATGATTACGCTCGGAAAGAAAAACACGTTAGCATCGCGCCGACAGGCACTTGCGTTTATTACGCGCGAGGATGTCGTGACGAAAGTGTTCACAAACACCGCGCCCGGATATGACGAGCGCAAAGGCGGGTACACGCGAATCACAAGAACCGGCCCCCGCAGAGGCGATGCCGCCGAAATGGCAATTATCGAACTGGTGTAACCTTATATAAAAAAAGCCATCGTGAGAAACTCAAAATGTGTTTCCCACGATGGCTTTTATTATTTTTCTATATGTACGACATTTGCTGCTTATAGGCCATATCCCAGAAGAGGTACTCAAACTCTACGCTTGAAGTAAAAATGTTTTCGATATCTTTGCGCTGTTTGTCTGACATGTTTAAAACGAGATTATCAAGCGCATCATAAAACCATTCAAATGAGTCCGCGAACTCAGCGCTTGCATATTTTTCGATCCATGACTTATAGAAATTGCCTTCCAACTTGTCGGCATATTGCTCTTTAAGCCGTTTACCATAATCGGCATATGTCCACGCACAGGGAAAGACGGCGGCAAGCACCTCCGCCAATCCGCCGGTCAGACCTAAAGAGAGCATATTGGCAGTATAAGCGTTATTGAACAGCGAGGATTTGACGGAAAGCATATCCTCCTTAGTCACACCGAAACCCGACATGTACTCACGGTGAAGATTCATTTCATTCGCGAGGATGAAATACTGGATTTTAGTGAACCCCGTCATTAGTTCCTCCGTATCGGATTTAATGGCCGCAGTTGCGAATACTTTGGCATACTGCAGCAGATACAAATAATCCTGCATTAGATAGAACTTGAATTTTTCTTTATCCAAGATACCTTTCCCAAGTTCTTGCACAAAAGGATGATTATACCCATCCTCCCATACTTTTCCGGCCTTAGACTTCAAGCTTCTCGAAAACGACATAAAATTCCTCCTAAATTATTTCAAACTGTAACTGCTCAGGAGGTATCCGTGAGAGCGGCTTTTTGAAGCGATGCTCTAAGGCAGGAGGCGGTAGCCACTGCCCATATAACCCATTATTGGCTAGGAAAGCTTCAAAAACCACTCTCACGGGTACCTCCTGAGCAGTTACTTCAAACTACTTATAGCTGTGCTTGCTTGTATAAACGATGCCGGGCTCCAACCCGATTTCTGAATACACAAGCATTTCGCTAACAGTGATAAGCTGATATCCCCTTGCGACAAGCTCCGGCACAAGCCTTTCCACCGCCACAGCAGTCGATGGAACCGTATCGTGAAGAATAATTATCGCGCCGTCGCTAACGCTGCTGATGATACGGGTGTAAGTCGTATTTGAACTGTTATGCGCCCAATCCTGAGGATCGACAGACCAATAAACCACAGACATGCCAATCGACCCCAATGTTCTAACTGTTGCGGAATTATAGCTCCCGTAAGGCGGACGCACCAAAACCGGCCTGACCCTAGCAGCCTCGAAAATCGCATCGTTAACCCTTTGAGTGTCCCCGATCAAACTCTCAGCGTTCATTGAGGTCATGTCGGCATGCGACCATGAGTGCCCTGCCAGCTCGCAACCGAGGCTAACAGCACGTCGCAGCGTATCTATGTTCGGGCCAATAGCACCGCCGAGCACGAAAAATGTGGCTCTCGCGCCATAGGCTTCCAGTGCGTCAAGGATTCTCCCGGTGGAGGCAGATGGCCCGTCGTCGAAAGTAAGCGCGACCATCGGAGCGTATGGATCAATGTGCGGGTGCGGGTTCTCCCTGCCCGAGCGCATGAAAACCCTCCCTTCTATTATGGTTTTGTCGTCAATCGTGTAGAACCCATCGCCCACGCCCTCTACGATATAAACATCCCCTTTGATCCGCGCGTTCCTTAATGTCACGCCAGGAGACCTGATAATAATGTTCCCGTCCACCGTGCCTGTGTATACGCCGGGGTGTGCATAAAAAGCAGCAAACATTGCGTCTATGATCATAACGGTTTCAGCGCGGGTTATCCTGCCCTGAGGTATGAATCTCTCCCCTAAAAAATCCAGATGCCCCCTTGCCCACATGTTTATGACGGACCCTTTTGCCCAACCGCTTATATTATCCCAATCATCAAATGCCCTGCGGCCGCTCAGATTATTTGGGATATTGAAAGCGCGCGCAATCAGCGTGACCGCTTCCTCGCGGGTCACCAACGCATTTGGCCACACATATCCGTTGTAACCGGTCATTACATTCGCCGCCGTCACCTTCATTATATCATCATAATACCAGTCCGACGTCCTCACGTCACGCGGTTGCTGTGTCGACAGCGCGGAATACCCTATCAAGCGTACCAGCATAGCCGCCATCTCAGCACGGCTGATTGTGCTGTCAGGCCTGAAGTTTGCTTCATCCCTTCCCGATATTATACCGTACCCCGTCCATTTTTCTATTGCACTTTTTCCAATATGGCCTTCTATGTCGCGAAATGACGAAGACCTTGGCGGTACTGTACCTGCCGCCGTTGGCGCATCCGCCACTGAAGTAAGCACACACACTGCAAGGCTAAGGCTAAGCAGCAGTGTAACTGCACGTTTTATCATTGCCCGCGTCCCCTCTTTATGTCTCGTTAACCAAGTATACTTTATCCCCACGCCGAAATCAAGATGCGTTTTATCCTTATGCAAACGATTGACCTGTAACCTGTTGCCTTATGAAATAAATCCCACCGGCATTAAGTATAAGGGCACCTCCTCATCCGGCAACCCAAGCAAATCAATTACGCTACTGTCCGTAAACGCACCGATGGCGCAAGTACCCAACCCCAAAGCCTCTGCCTGCAGATAAATGTTCTGTGCCGAATGTCCTATTTCAATATATGCATATCTTTCGCGCCCGCGCTCACCATACCTATCAGCAATTCTGCTGAACACAGCGCAGTACAGCACTATTACAGGCGCATCTCTTATCATAGCCTGATCCAGCGAGGCCGCGCTAAGATCCTCCCGAATATCATTGTCGATTGTCCTGATGATTTTATGCCCCTCAGAAACATATTTATACACACCGGCTTGTATTCCGGTTACATTTCCAACTACAACGTATATCTCCAACGGATAAAGAGCGCCTGCGGACGGAGCAGTACGCCGCCCCCCCCTGAGCGAAGGATTGTCGGATTCGGGGTCGGTAATTCCATATGCAGCCCAAAGAATCTGTGACAACTGCTCTGCTGATAGCTCCTTGTCTTGAAAATTCCTCCTTGAACGACGACTCTCAAGTGCTTCCTCTAAACTCATGCTTCCTTCGGTTTCAGGGGAAGGCAGCACATAAGTCAACTGTGAATTATCAGTCACGGACAAAACCACATCACCTCCTGCATCTTCGGCGGCCTTACTATTACAGCCGGAAAATAACACAAGCAATATCAACCAGCATAAAGAAAACTTTCGCGCACAATGCTTCATATATATTCACCTTATGTTATGTTGTAATATTGGTAACTACTCAGAACCGGTGAGGATGGCTGTTTCTGTTCCCCGTAAGCGCAACCAATCACAGATTTTGCCAAGCAATCATTCCTCCGGTGAGAATTGAGAGTTGATCGCAACATTTCGCCTGCAGGATACTTGCCGCTATCCCGGCACGAAAGCCGCTTTGACAAATAATAACTGTTTCTTCATTTGAGTTTACGGGGCATATTTCCATGCTAATTATACGATCTATCGGAAAATTGACCGCGCCGTCTATACTACGCTGGCTGAACTCCCTTGGAGTGCTGACATCTATCAGCGCAGGAGGGTTTGCCCCGGTAAGGCGAGTTTTCAACGCAGATGCGGAAATATAATTAAGACTCTGAGTTTCCTTGCCGCATTCCATCCAAGAGTAAAAACCTCCTTTAAGCCAGCCTTTAACATTATCGTAGCCAATACGCTGCAGTTCGGTGCATATTTCTTCAAAATCGTTGTCGGCAGCTAGTACCAGCACGATTGCCACGCCGGGGGGGACTGCCATGCCAACCCAGTTAAGCCTCGGGCCATCTGAAAAGTCGACATTTATGCTGTCGGGAATATGCGCCGCGCCAAAAGCCAGTGCGTCACGCAAATCCAAGACAACAGCACCGTTCTCACTGAACTTGCAAATATCATTTGCGGAAAGGGCATACTCTGCCAAGTCTCGCTTTGGTGTGTTTTCTGCGCCGTTAATATTCGCACTTATAATACTTGTAAAACTCCGGGGGCGCATCGGCAGATTTGATAATATAGCATCTTTGAAATCCGCAAAACCCGGATATTTGAGCATTGGATTTGTCAGCCGTTCATATCCAAGCGTAGAATGCGGTTTTGCGCTCATTCCCTGTCCGCATAATGACCCTTCACCGTGAGCGGGATAGACCTCCATGTAATCAGGGAGTTGATTTAACGTGTGATACAAACTGTCGTAGAGCTTTCTAACTTGCTCACCAATCATGCTGTCTCCGGGTAAATCCGGTCTGCCAACATCTCCGACAAAGAGCAAATCGCCTGTCAGTATCATTCCCGGTTCCTGTGAGCGGGTAAGGTCCGATATAAGAAATGACACGGAGTCCGGTGTATGACCAGGTGTATGCACGACACGCATTGTTGCATTGCCTAACGTAAACTCATCGCCATCATTGAGCTTTTTTGCGTCATAGATCACCGGCGCGCTATCGTGGATGTATACATCCGCGCCTGTCGAAATACGGAGGTCTTGTGCGCCGCTAACATGGTCGGCATGCACATGAGTCTCAAAGATATGTGTGATATGCATGTCATGTTCATCTGCAATGCGAAGATATATATCAATGTCCCTGCGAGGGTCGACCACGGCCATTACCCCAGCTATTGGACAGCCGATAGCATATGAATAACAACCCAGTCCGATGGTCTTTATTTGTTCAAAAAGCATAATAAACCTTTCTTTACCGCAATTAATTCGCAAGTCACTGCATCCTGCTAGCCTTCTGGACAATTATATCACACGTAATCAACTAATCAACGTTTTTATCCACTCCTGATGAAGTTCTGATTGACAGACAACAGGATAATTACTATAATTTAATTAACAACCTCATACATCTTTTGTGCCGACGCGTCTGGCGTTTGCACGATCTGCTGCATGGGGGCGCTGGTATTATTGCAGTTGAAAGGCAGGTTATTATGACTGCGGAAACAAACAATGAATGTCAACATAAAGATGGTAACGATTTGCGGCCTGTAAAAAAGATAAAGCGCAGTTTGATGCTTTATGCGTATATGCCGCTGTCGATAATCTATATGGAGCTTCTGTTGCGCCTGCTCTGTGGATACCCTTTTAGTCCGGGGCTGGGCTTTGCGCTGTTATTTTCGGCTAGCGTGGGATTCGCTATACACGCCATCTCCTTGATAATCGGAAATCCAAAGGTTAGCCGCATAGTCGCGGGAATCCTGTTGGGCATCCTTTGCTTTGTGTTTGGCTTTCAATATTTTATGTTCTCGACTTACAGGGTCTTCATGGGTTTTGAAACTATCTTTTTTGCTATGGGCCAAGTTGTCGATGAATTCGCGAGCATGCTTTTATCAACTATCATTTCCGGAATACCTATAATAATCGCTTTTTTCGCGCCGCTTATCTTGTTTCTGCTGCTCACCAGCAACCGCATCACGTATATTGGAGGCAGAAACAAAAAACGACGCATTGCGATTCGCTCATTATTAAAATGGCGTATCCCGTATTCAGCGGGTGAAAAAAAAGCGCGTATCAGATGCGTTTCCCTGCTTGCCTATATGCTTGGCATAGCAATACTGAGCCAGGTAGTTATTTTAAATAACAGCGCCAACGAAAAAGCCGCGTACTATTTGGAGTATCACCTTGACAGCTCAAGCCGCCGATTGGGAATACTGATGGGATTAAGTCTGGACGTCCGGTACAGTATATTTGGATACCCATACGAGGATGCAATATTTTTCATGGAAGAACCGCCGATGGGTGCACTACCATTCATAAGCACGGAACAATCGGATGTCACGCAACCACACGCGTTGTCCGGTTATGAAGAAAAGGAATCTTTCAAAGCTCCAAAGGCTGATCAATCTCAATTGCAAGAACCAATCGTATACGGGTATAACATTCTGGACATTGACTTTGATACCCTTATTTCCAATGAAGAAAACTCCAATATTATGGCCATTCATGAGTATGCGGCAAGCCTCAGCGGAAGCCGTCAGAACGAATATACCGGTATTTTTGAAGGGAAGAATCTTATCCTTATAACAGCTGAGGCGTTCTCAAAGCAAGCCGTTGACCCGGTTATGACACCGACACTCTACAGACTTGTCCACAACGGATTTTACTTTTCGGACTTCTATCAACCTACATGGGGGGGAAGCACATCCAGCGGCGAATATTCAATCTTGACCGGACTTGCCCCGGTTTCCGGCGCAATGAGTATTCAACAAGCAGCAACCCAAAACCTGAGCTTCACTATCGGGAATAAGCTGACAAACCGGAGCTATTTCTCGGCGTCCTATCATAACGGCTCGCATACCTACTATAATCGGCACAGGACGCATACAAATTACGGGTACTCTACATTCACGGCCATGGGCAATGGCATGGAAGATCACGTCGCTCCTGAGTGGCCTGCCAGCGACCTTGAGATGATGCAATTCTCTCTACCGCACTACATTGACAATCAGCCGTTTTCTGTCTACTACATGACTATCAGCGGCCACGGCCTGTATTCGAGGGGCAGCAACGCAATGTCAGACAAAAACTGGGACGCGTTCCCGGAGCAGTATTCGGAAATGTCAAACACTGTTCGTGCATATATGGCTAGCAATCTTGAATTGGAATACGCGCTTGAGTTTATAGTTTCCTCACTTGAAGCTGCTGGAATCGCCGACGATACCGTTATAGCTCTCGCGACAGACCACTACCCATACTGCCTTGAAAAGAGCGAGGCGTGGGGCAATGACAGGGACTTCCTTGGCGAGCTGTATGGCTTTAGCGTACAGACCCCTGCTGATAGAGATCTCAGTGCTCTTATCATCTGGTCCGGCAGTCTTGAAAATGAGCATAAAGAGCTGGCGAAAGAAATAAGTTCTCCCGCATTTTCACTTGATATCCTGCCTACGCTGTGCAATCTTTTTGGGGTGGAGTATGACTCGCGTCTGCTGGTAGGTCGTGATGTCTTCTCCGATGACGATGCGCTTGTGTTCTGGCTGGACCGCAGCTGGAAAACAGACCTAGGCTTCTTCCACGCTTCCACGGGCGAATTTATCCCAACCCATGAAATTGAAGTTCCGGATGAGTACATAGAAAGAGTCAGAACCATCGTCAACAACAGAATTAACTTCTCCGGCGCAGTCATTACTTTTGACTACTTTAACATCCTGTTCACCTAGAGACACGGGGACGGGGGTTTTGTCTCCTGTCTTGCCACGGAGGTGACAGAGGAGCCATGGGGACGGGGGTTTTGTCTCTTGTCCTGCCATGGAGGTGACAGAGGGACGGGGGGTTTGTCTCCTTCGACATGTTTCACCATTGCCGCAATTTGAGCGCAAAGCTCACAACCACTGCAATTAAGCAGCGCTGCTGACATAAAACGTGAAGAATGTATCGGGATATGGCTCGCTTATAAGTGTATAATGCCACCACTCCTTGGTGTAAGCCCTGAATCCGGCGCGCTCCATGGCATCTTTCAAGATGAGCCTGCCGGCACTTTGATCAGCTGTTACCAACAATGTTCCGTGATGCGATTCAACGCCGAAAAAATCGAAGCAAGTACCCATATCGACCTCTTCGCCCGTAAGCATGCAAACAAGGCTTAAATCAACAGTGCTGCCTCTTGAATGCCCTGAACGCGAGGCGATATAGCCTTCTGGTATAAGCCTGCTTTTATCTATGCCGGGATAGAAAATATCCTTTGTAAGGGTATCATTTTCGTCACTCACCCAACGCACAAAATGATCGACCGCCGCTTGCGGCCTGTATGCATCGAATATGAGCAAAAAGTAGCCTTGCTGCCGCAAATCATCGCCCGCGCGGCTTAACGCTTCAGCCGCTTCGATAGTAAGAATTGCAACAGGCGATAGATAACCGTCAACCCTGACGCCTAAGAAATTGTTATTCCCATGATAACGAATATCTAAAACAGCATCCGGTATAATATCGGTCACATAGACAAATCCATCGGGTAAAACGAACGGTTCAGGCAGCTCAATATCCTCCGCTTCCAATAAATCGTCATACTCACCATGCTGTCCACCCGTATCGTCTGTTTCCTGCGAATCATCATCGTCAGGCGGAGCAAGCATATCGGATGTGGGTTGAGGTGAATGGGACGCAATTGTATCATCAGGCAGATGTATTCCGCCCAATGCGCCCTGTGTTTCGTGGGGGGCCATGTGCGGTACACACCCCGTTGTCAGAAGCACTATCGTTAATACCGCAAGCAACGCTCTTGCCGCAAGACCGGGTGAGCTCCTTTGCCTCGCTATGGATAGGCAAAAAAACGCGCATTGCCCTGGCCAACCATTCACCCGAAAAGTTCGATTCCGGTAATACATGTGTCATCCCACCTGCTTCCGCCGTATACGTCGAGTATCGTCATCCTGACATACAATGTGATTTGCGTGGAATCAAAGACTAACCTATCGCCTTGCCCGCTTATCAGGGAGCTGTAATCTTGCTGTACAGGATCCGGCAGCTCAAATTCTTGGCTTTCTCCATTGCTGAATTCAACAAGCAGCCTTCTTACCCGGTTGTTTTCGGATAGCCTTGTAGCAGTCCTCCAATAGCCATTTTTTATGTACATACCCGAAATGGCAGTTTGATTGTCCATGTCCATGTGTATCCATTCCCCGATTCCGCCGCTTAGCGCCCAAATTGTTTCGATATCGCCATCAACTACATTATCAGGTAAATAGTCAAAAGTGCGTCCTGTTGCAGAATCGATTTGCGCAGGAAGCGTTGACGAAGCTGTAATTGATAACAATACCTGATCCATCGGAACCTCTCCTTGCGGTATATCATCATCTTCTTGCTCATCTAATGGGTAACTACTTTCCGGATCATCGATGTTTGCTGCATTTTCGTCATTTGCGTCGGCGTTTTGATCATCGCTAACGCCGTTGTCGCTGTCTAAATCATCGCTTGCTTCGCTGCCGCTGTTTAGATCATCGTTAATGCCGGTATTATCATCGCTCAAAGAGTCTTCCGTAGCATCAGCATCTTCTGTATATGAACGGTTGCCTTCTGCACCTAGAGTTTCCGATTGACCGTTATAAGCTGGATCTTGCCCGGAAAAGCCACCTTCTCCTCCAAGGAGCAGGAACATAGAAAGCGCGACAGCTGCAACGATCGCCACAGACGCAACAATCCAAGGTGCTTTAGACCTTTTATTGACCATTTGCTGACCATGACCGAACTGCTGACCATAGATTGGTTGTTGATTATGACTCAACTGCTGCCCATGTCCGTCGTCCCGCGGCAAGCTGACATGTCTTTGCGGGAGGCTGGCCGAGGCATATCCGCCGCCCTGCACCTGCATATGCTGATAATCCGCCGTGCAGTACGGGCATTGCGTTAGCTGCCTGTAATATTGATGCTTCGCGTCGACAGGGCACTGTACCAGATCGTTTGTCAAAAGGCGGTTTAGTGCATGATACCACGTTTCCGCGTCCGGGCGCATCCGTGGGTTCGCCGCGCCCTGTATAAACGCTTTTTCAAACAACAGGAATATCTCCGGCGGAACCGACTCCATCGGAGGACAGAACACGGCTGACGGTTTGTTACCCTGCTTGAAAACATAGGCGTTACGCTCGATAGCGTCATTGCCGACAAACGGCGAAGCCGTCGAACCCATTGCATCGGATTTTACCCCCCTGAATGGGTCTACGCCATTCATCATCAGCTTGAATATATGCACAGCAAGGCAGAACAGGTCGCTCTCTTTCGTGAAGGTGGGCGGCGCAACCTTGTCCAGATTGAAATCCCTGCCACCGGTGCGCTCAGAGTTGCAGTGGCTGATAATTTCCGGCGCGAGGTACCCTGCCATGATGACGTTCGACCGGTAGACGTTGCCGTCATTGTCTGTAATATGGAACGAATCACAGTCTACGAAGTAGATCTGCCCCGTGTTGTAGTTTACGCCGATGTTCCTGTGGTTGAAATCCCCGACGACATAGCCCACCCTGTGCAGTTCGTGGAGCGCGGCACACAGGTTTATTGCGATGGATATTCTCGAAACGACAGTCGGGAAAGAGGCATATTCCGCCATATCCAACTGCGGGTGCCTGTAGCTGTAGACGCGTTGGATATGCTCGTCCATAGCCATCTTCGGCATAACGAAGCCGGAGAGCCGGGGCGCAGAACCGTCTCCTTGTTCCACCCAAACCGCTTCGAGCGGCCACGCGATAATCCCCTTTTCGATAAGGATCGACGGTGGGTTCGCAATCATGAACAGGAGCTTATTGACAAGATCCGACGTAACGATGGGCTCGCCTAGCGAGTCGGTTTCTTTGTATACCTTCATGAGAAGACTAGTGTCTTCTGCGACCTCGTATATGTAGCCTTCCCCGCCGTCTATGAGCAGCTTTCCTTTTGTATAGAGCATTATAACCTACCTCGCAATCAAGAATGCAACCGAGGTTTATTCGTTTAATTGCATATGAAAAACTTGGAAAATCATTTGAGCTGACGATTGTAAGGCTGCCGGTTGAAATACTGTACATTATCAATGCATCGGTGCGATTGAAGCACTGCGTTTCAGCAGACGAGCCTTTTGCGGTATTATACCGCCTTACATCAGGAAAAACAAGCGCTTTTGGTTACAGGTTGTGTTTTTGGTTACAGGTCAGACTTACTTGGAAAAGGTGGTATTTATGCGATCCGAGAAGCGGAGCAAGGATGCGGAGCGCGCGAATAGGCGCATGGAAGCGCCTTTGAGCGAAAAGGAGC
>Ga0099364_10002837_pt1 | contig 27362 bp, 19 predicted proteins | sample TergutTh196P3_FD_73070 | JGI IMG/M metagenome (GOLD analysis project Ga0099364, IMG submission 73070) | Microcerotermes parvus P3 segment gut microbial communities from Pointe-Noire, Republic of the Congo - Th196 P3 | ecosystem: Host-associated > Arthropoda: Insects > Digestive system > Gut ... | reverse complement strand
GCACATCTTAGGACCTATCAAATAATAACATGGGTAGATAGCGTAGGATTTTTGTCGTCTGTCAAGGAATAAAAACCGCCGCGTAGCGGGCTACGCAAGGTTTTTATGACGCAGACAGGCGGCAAAAAGACAAGCTAAATGTTCATGTTATTGTTTGACAGTTCCTTAAATTAAGAATTACCAGTGAAAAACCTTGACGGTGCCATATGTATAAACTAAAATGATACTGACAACTGACAACTGACAACTGACAACTGACAACTGACAACTGACAACTGACAACTGACCCCAACGGAGGCCCCCAATGAGCATCCTTGTCGCGAGTGCCATATTACTCATCATTTCCGCAACCTATAGCGTATTGCTGAAAAAACAACTGGCCGAGACCATATTCCTTGGGGCGTCCAGCATCGTGTTTATATTGTTTTGTTTCGGCCTGATAAATGTGCGCGGCTGTTTATTATGGGGCATGTATTTATTGGTCGCGGGTGCCATCGCCGGCCTTGCATACCTGATCATTCAGTTCAAAAAAAACCCTGCCATCCTGAAAGAAGCCAAAGTATTACAGGGTATCATCCTGTTTGCCGCCCTGCTGTTATTCTCACTGTTTGTCAATGTGGGAAGAGTGCTCTTTAGATGGGACGAGTTTGCCCATTGGGGGGCTTTTGTCAAATACTTGTTTTCGCTGGATGCCCTCACGGTATATGGCGAACCCGGGATACACAAGGTGATATTCCCGCACTACTATCCGGGCACGAGCCTGTTTTTATACTTTTTCTCCCGCTTTTCATCCCAGTTTGTCGAATGGTTTTTATATGTCGCCTTGAACATCCTGTATTTTTCATTAGTAATGCCGCTGGTAAAAGACATTTTCACTAAGAAAAAGCGGCTGGTAAATTCCATTATATTAGCCGCGTTTTTACTGATACCCCTCCTGATGGACACCTTCTATGCCAGCCTCTATGTGGATCAAATGCTGGGCGCGTTTTTCGGTTTTATCCTTATATACTACTTCATTTATAAATACGAAAAATCACTGCATGGCATCTGGATGGTAGCGGCCGCCGCCTTTATGACCACCATAGCAAAGGACATGGGCCTGCTGCTTGCCTTGGGCGCACTGAGCATAATTTTTGTGGACATCGTGCTGTTTAGGCGCAAAGACATAAAAGCATATTTGTGCGGCCAAAAAAGCGGCCCAATGAAACTATTGGCAATCCTGTTACTGTCGCTGCCGCTGCTCATCACCGTATTTACGAATATCGCATGGTCTCTGATACTGGCCAGCAACTCTCTTAGGTCCGTCTGGTACCGTCCCTCGATAAGCGACATCCGCGCTCTCATCAGCAGGCAGGTGGAGCCATATCAAGTAGATGTGGTAAACAAGGTTATATATGCCGTATTCAACAGAAACATTGCCCCCCTAAACTTTTCCACCTTCACTTTTTGCGTATTATTTATACTGCTGGTCGTTTTTTTGGCATTCAAACGCAGGAAGCAAATGGCGTTTCGCCGCATGTTTTCGGCCGCACTCTTATTGGCCGTCGGCGCGGGAGTATATCAATTCGTGCTGATGATGCTGTATGTGTTTTCATTCTCGGAGCGCGAGGCGATTATCCTGGCTTCATATGAACGCTACACACTCACATACATATGCGGCATGATGCTGTTTGTCATGATATTTTTCGTAAGCAACGAAGCTTTGGACATAAAAGCCCTCTTCCGGCGTAATCCGGACAAGTCCTTCAGCCAAGACAGGAATTTTATTGTCAATGTCTTGGGTGTCATAACGGGCGTTATTTTAATGGTAGCCCTGTTATGGTATGCCCGGGCGGGCATGGAACGTGTTGTCATGGTGCGCACGGACAAATATAACATCCAATTTGAGGAACGCGCCACCACGGCTATCAACAAATGGAAGCCTTATTTTAGCGAAAATTATCCCTACATCATCGTGCAGGATGATCTGGGTTTGTTGTTCCTCCAAATACAGTATGAGCTGAACCCCTACTACGGCAGGGCCAACCAGGGGCGTGATTACTACATTGGCCCGGAAGCCGGGGATATTCACAACTATATGGCCATCAGTCCCGCGCAGTGGGAAGAATATGTGCTGGCCAATGATTTTCAATTGCTCTACATGTATAAATCGGATGCAAGTTTCATGGAAAACTACGGGCAATTTTTCCCGCAAGGTGTTCAGGATGACATGCTCTATCAGGTGACGGATGATGATGGCCATATGCTGCTCATACCGATTGAGTAGCGATGATAAAGCTCCGCATATGCGGGATTCGGTGAGCAAATGCACGCTGTCCAAAGCATAAAAAGAATATTAGCCGTTGATTTAGGTGCGTTGCTGTCCGAATGGTGGAAAAATGAATCGACGGCGGCAAAGTGCGCCTGTTTGTCCGCCGCGATTGTCGGTTTTGTCTCCCATCTGTTCATTTATGCCAACAGATACTTTGGCGACCATGATTTGGCAATGATAAGCGTGCTGGGTGAGTATCATGGAGATTATATGCATGGTCACGGCAGGTGGCTCAGTGCCATTATGACCCATGCCAGCTATTATTATGTCTTGCCCTTGTTTAGCGGTATCATGGTGGCCGTTTTTTCGGCGGTGGCGGCATTTGCGGCCTGTAAAACACTCGGCATGGAAAACAAACTGAATGCCGCGGTGGCCGGTGCCCTCATGGCCACATTTCCCTCCATATCAAACATCAACCTGTTTCTATACGATAGCGCCAGCTATCATTTTGCCGTGGCACTGGCGGCCGTTGCCGTATGGATTACACTTAAATGGCGCCGGGGTTTTATCGTCGCTGCCTTGTTGCTAATGTGCAGTCTGGCGATATATCAGGCCATGTTTAACGTAGCCTGCGCCCTGTGCCTGTTCGTGTTGATCATAAAAGCGATCAGCAGTGACTTTGAATGGAAGGCGTTTGGCAAGACTGCGCTTAGGTTTTTGCTGATGGGCATCTTGGCCGGTGTCCTATATGCCCTGTCATTATTCCTCAACGCCCGCCTGTTTGGCAATGCCTTGGGCGGCTATGTAGATATAAGCGCGGACAATCTCGCCGGCAGGGTTTTGTCCATGGGCGGGATATTATCCGGCCTAAAAAACAGTTACCAGACATACGTTCACATCCTCTTTGGCGGCAGGGAGTATATGTTGGCCACGCAGCTTAGGCTGGCCTATATACTGGCGGCGGCACTGTCGGCACTCATGCTGGGCGCCATCATCGTCACGCATAAAATATACAGATCGCCGCCCCGTCTAATTATCACCCTCCTTTTACTGCTGCTTATCCCCGTGGCCAGTAATTTTGCCGCGTTTATCGACGGCTCCCACGCCGGGCTGCGCATGGCATATGCCTTTGTCTTTGTCTTTGTGTTCTTCCTCGCTCTTACAGAGCAGGCTCTTACAGAGTGGCCATCCACGGAGCGGCCCAGGCAAACATATTCGCTGCTAAAATCGGCCCTGTTTTGCACGGTCATCGTCATTGGCCTAAACTGGATTATCGTAAACAATGTCTACTATCTACAGGCATGGTTTTTCAATCGGATGACCAATTCCGTCACCACCCGTATTGCCGCCCGGGTGGAGCCACTGTTGGCCCAGGTCTCCATGGGGCAAATCAGTGTCTTTGGCGGCATCCCCAACGAGTACCTGACAGAAATATCCAATGAATTTACCGAAAACCCCCAGTGGCGCTCATCGCCCTTAAACAGCACGGTGGGCGGCTCATACTTCATTCATATGAAAAGCGGTGATTCTTGGATGCAGGAGTTGCTTTCAGAAAACCTGATTAACCTGCATGGCGTGAACGTGGGCGTCCTGCAAGACGAGGCACTGCGGGAAAACATAAGGGAGCACATCCTTGCGGAAAATATGCCGCTGTGGCCCCTGGAAGGCTCTGTCACTGCGATAGAAGATGTGATTGTGATTAATTTTGGCATAGCGGACGTGGTCGGTGAAAGCGAGGGCGAAGCCTTCGTCTTCCGCGCCCGTCATTATGTCGGCGAGGACCTGGCCGCCCAGGCCCACGAGTATCATTGGCAGCTCTTTAGGAATGGCGTGCCGGTATACGATGCGGTGTCCGCCGCGGACGCCCTGTACATAGAGCCGTTTAAGGCATATGGTGCATACGTGGCCTGGGTGACGGTGCAGAATAAGCAAACGGGCTACGCCTATCCGCGGGCGCGCTCGGAGCGGGTGCTGCTGGGTGTGCCGGCCGGTGGCACGGCCGCCGACATCCTCCCTGCCTATCTGGCCCAGATAAAAGATGACAATCACGTCATCATCATCTCCGCAAAAGACGAGGCCAGTACTGCTTTCACGGAGAACATGGCGGCAGCCTTTCGCGCCCTGGGCCTTGCGGAAAGCCTGGTGGATAAGTACCGTCACTCCTACGTGGCCATCATCGATGGTGATGAGGTGTTATTTGAGGACATATCCCAGGAGCAAATAAGCCACGGCGAAACCGTCGGAAATACTCAAATAGAGGTAAAAAGTGCCGGTTTTGATGCCGGTGACATGTCCAGTATTCTTATTGATGCCGTGGAGTATTCGCCCAATATGCGCGGCCTGAACATCGTGGTCTATGACAAGGCGGCAGGGGTGGTGGATGCGGTGAATTTTGATACCTATGCGGTGCCGTAGGGATGCGCTCGTCATCCCGCAAGTCTTTGCCGTAGGGAGACTGAATACACTCGTCATCCCGCAAATCTTTAATGCGGGATCCCCTGAAAGTAAGCGCCACACGCAAAGGATTCCACATGGATTGGTAAAGAAGAGTAAGGTCCGGATTATGCATGATAACAAACAGGAGCAGTACCAAGGCCTCAGAAAAACCTATCCCACATTCATCTACGAAAGCTACCATGTCGCCGACGATGGGTTCTCGCTGTGGCTGGATTTTCATTTTTCCATCCCCGGCCTGGCGGATTTTTCGCCCCGCTGGGAGATAAACAAGCCAATGGGCCGCGATGTCGACATACATGACACACAGCTGCAGGCACTGGCCTTTTCCCTGGGGATGGTGGAACTGATTAGCTACTGGAAGCTGTGTTGCCCGCCGGATGTGCAAGTGTCATGCGCGGTGCTAAACGCCAAGCAGATAGGCTGGTGGCAAACACTCTACCGCTGGGGCCTGGGCGAGTTTTTTTACCTGAATGGCATAGAGCCGGACGCAGATTTCGTGCACATCAGTGCCCCCGAGGCTGGAAACAGCGCCCGCACAGATGCGGGGCAAGTGCCGGCGGCGGACAAAATCCTCATCCCCATCGGCGGCGGCAAGGACTCGGCCGTGACGCTGGAGCTTTTAAAGCCCTGTGCCGACAGATACTGCTACATGATAAATCCCACAAAGGCCCAGTTGGAGACGGCGCGGGTGGGGGGCATCCCGGAAGAACAGTTAATCATTGCCCGCCGTAGCCTGGATGAGCGTATGCTTTCTTTGAACAAGCAGGGCTTCCTGAATGGTCACACGCCCTTTTCGGCCCTGGTCGCTTTTTCGTCCGTCCTTAGCGCCTACGTCCACGGCATAGGCCATGTCGCCCTCTCCAACGAAGCCAGTGCCAACGAGGCGACAATCCCGGACACACAAATAAACCATCAATATTCCAAGAGCCTGGCCTTTGAATCAGACTTTATCGCCTACGAGGCCCGGCACATTGGCAGCGGCGTCCGCTATTTTAGTTTCTTAAGACCGCTAAATGAGCTGGCCATCGCCGGGATTTTTGCGCGTTTTCCCCAGTATCACGATATTTTCTTGAGCTGCAACGTGGGCAGCAAGGCTGGCCACTGGTGCGGGCATTGTCCGAAATGCTTGTTCGTATATATAATTTTGGCCCCCTTTTTATCGGCGGATAAGCTCAGTGACATTTTTGGGCGGCATCTGCTGGATGACGTGACATTATTACCGCTGCTGGAAAAGCTCGCGGGGCGGGTGCCGGAAAAGCCCTTCGAATGTGTCGGCAGTGTGGACGAGGTGCGGGCGGCTTTGGCAGAGATACTGCGCCAGCATGAAGCCGCGCAGCACCCCCTGCCCGTGCTGCTCGCTGCTTACAAAGAATGGCGGCTTGTGGCCGGCGGTGATTTTGCACAGATGTGTCGCCACTTCGATGAAAACCACCATGTGCCGGAACGCTTTGTCGCCGCATTGAAAGAGTCGCAGAGGAAGTAAAGATACGTCATTACGAGGCTAGCCCGGACTTGGTCCGGGGTGCCGAAGCAATCCAGTAATCATGGGATTGGTATATATAGTTACTGGATTGCCACGCCGCAAAAGATGCGGCTCGCAATGACAAACAGGTGGGAATAAAGTATGGTGGAATCCATAACCGAACTGATAAATAATAAACGGGTCCTAATACTGGGCTATGGCGCGGAAGGGCGCTCCACATACAGGCTACTTAGTGACCTGGGTTCTTGTACGGCCCTGGACATCGCCGACTCAAACCCCGGCGGGGATCTGCCGGACTGCCGCATCCATGCGGGAGCGGATTATCTTGCCTGTCTGGAGGACTATGACATCATCATAAAAAGCCCCGGCGTGGCTTGGCCCGGCACCTTGCCGCCCCCTGGCACAGGCAAAGACAGCGGCCCGATAATCACTGCGCAGACAGAGCAGTTTCTACGCCATTACAAAAAGCAGAGCATCGGCATCACCGGCACCAAGGGCAAAAGCACGGTCGCCTCGCTGCTATATCATGTCTTGAAAACAAAGGGCATCCCCTGCTTGCTGGCCGGAAACATCGGCCTGCCGGTCTTCGACATCATCGCCGACATCCGGCCGGAGGTGGCCATAATACTGGAACTGTCCTGCCATCAACTGGAGCATTGTGCCCATTCCCCGGCCACGGCGGCCTTTTTGAATATCCACGAGGATCACCTGGACCGCTACGCCACATTCGAAGAATATTTTCGGGCCAAGAAAAATATATATCTGCACCAAGGTCCGCAGGATAGGTTATATTGCAACACGGACACAAAACCCGCCGCGGAAATGGCAGCGGCCCAGACCATCATGGTGGACGGCGAAATACTGCCCTTTGCGGCCCTCGCGGATATAGCGGGATGCAGGCTGCGCGGTGCCCATAACCGGGAAAATGTCGCCTTCGTATACGCCATCGCCCGCAACTTTGCCATATCGGACGCGGATTTTGTGGCTGCCCTGAAAACATATAAGCCGCTGCCCCATCGCCTGGAATACATTGGTGAAAGGGAGGGCGTCGAGTATTATGACGATTCCATTTCCACCACGGCACAGTCGGCGATAAATGCCGTGGAAAGCATAACAAACGCCGCCACAGTACTGCTGGGCGGGATGGACAGGGGCATAGATTATCTGCCCTTGGTGGAGTATCTGGCAAACAGCCGCCTTAGCCATATTATCTGCATGTATGAATCCGGCAAACGCCTGTATGGGATGCTTGAAGGCCGCGAGGGTTTAGTGCCAAGCTTAAACTATTGCGACGACCTTGCGGCGGCGACCCAGCTGGCGATGCGCCTCACCCCGCCGGGTTTTGCCTGCATACTGTCCCCGGCGGCCGCCAGCTACGGCGACTTTAAGGACTTCGCCGCCCGCGGGGATGCCTTCCGGCGCTTGGTGTTTTCGTTTCCCCGCTAAAGATTCCAATTGCCCAAATCCCCCCTTTACAAAGAACGTACGTTCTGTTATAATAAAACTCCGTCAGACAAACAAAGGTTTGTGAAACGGCGGTGGAGGTGTCACTGAGATGAACGAATGGATACTTCACGTAGACGTAAACAGCGCTTTTTTGTCGTGGGAAGCGGCCTACAGGCTTAGGCACCTAAACGGGAACGTGGATTTAAGGGAAATGGATGCGGTGGTCGGTGGCGACATGGAAAACCGCCGCGGCATCATTTTGGCGAAGTCGCTTTCGGCCAAGAACTATGGCATCAAAACGGGGGAAAGCATCACCGAGGCTTTGCAAAAATGCCCCCATTTGTTGATTGTGCCGCCGCATTACAAGCTCTATGATCGCTGTTCGCAGTCCTTTATCGAGCTGCTGCGGGAATATTCGCCAAACGTGGAGCAATTTTCGATTGATGAAGCCTTTGTCGACATGGGCGGGATGGGGCTTTTGTATGACGAGCCAACTTCCGTGGCGCATACCATCAGAAAGCGGATTAAAAACGAGCTGGGCTTCACGGTCAACATCGGCGTTTCGACCAATAAGCTGCTGGCCAAGATGGCCTCGGAGTTTTTGAAGCCGGACCGGGTGCATACCCTGTTCCCGGAGGAAATAGCGGAAAAAATGTGGCCGCTGCCGGTGGCCGAGCTGTATTTCGTCGGGCGCGCCACCCTGAAAAAACTCCATATGCTGGGCATACGGACGATAGGAGAGCTGGCGCATTACGATGTCGAGGTATTAAAGCAGCACCTGAAAAGTCATGGGGAGTTGATTTGGAACAACGCAAACGGCCGTGACAGCACGGCGGTGGAAGCCACGCCCCCGGCCAACAAGGGCTACGGCAATTCAACCAACATCGCATTTGACGTGACGGACAGCCCTACTGCCGAGCTGGTCCTTTTGTCACTGGCGGAATCGGTGGGCATGCGCCTGAGAAAAGACGGGGTGAAAATCGAGGTGCTTAGCGTGGGCATAAAGGCCCATGATTTTGGCTATTCGTCACATCAAAAGACCTTGCCCGTGGCGACCAATATCACCAATGAGCTCTACCGCGCGGCGGTGGAGGTGTTTCACGAGCTGTGGGACCACAAGACCCCGATTCGGCATTTGGCACTGCATACCGGCCGGGTCAGGGATGGAGAGACGGCCCGGCAGTTGAGTGTTTTTGATGAGATAGATACGTCCCTGCGGCCGCATTTTAGCAAGCTGGAGCAGGCAGATAAGATGTCTGACTTGGTGCGGAGCCGCTATGGTATTGATGCCATGAAACGCGCCGCTTTTTTGAGCGGTAAACAGATAGACCATGTTTCGGGTGGAATCATGAGGGATAAAGACCTACTGGAGCGGTAGCTCAAATAACGATAGTTGGCCGGATATTTCCCGCTCCAGGGCTTTGGGTTTTTTCCGCAGAATATCCACGGTCCGCGTCTCGTCGAAAATCCACTCGTCAATCTCTGGCGGATCGAGAATCAGGGGCATCCGGTCATGGACATCCTTCACGGACTCATTGGCGTCGGTGGTGAGGATGACAAAGCGCCCGGCGCGGTATATGCCGGCGAACAGCAGAATTTTTTCGTGCCGCGACTTGAAAAAAAACTTGTCTTTTTGCCCGTTCCATTCATAGAAACCGCTGGCGGGCACGACCAAACGGCGTTTTAGGGCACTGTCACGGAACAAGGGCTTTTCCATGACCGACTCGGCGCGGGCGTTGAAAATGACTTTTTTGGATTTGTCAAAATGCTCAAAGCCCCAGGTATATTCCGCGACCAAGAGCGCTTTGTCCTTATCCGCGTTTTGCTGACCGATAATGACCGGCGCCGCTGCCGAGGGATAAATGTCACGCTGTTCGCGCAATAATTTTTCATTCACCTGCCGGACCACCTTTTCGATTTCCCGGGCGGTTTCATCATTGATATAATATCGGCCGCACATGTTTTGTCCTCCACCCCTATTATTCTGGGCCATCCGCTTTTTGTCAAGGCCCTTTGCCTTCGCGGATATGCTTATGTTATACTGTCCGTGGGAGGACAAAACTGATGAAACAAATCCTGAATTTCGGCTCATTGAACATTGACCATGTATACAGCGTGGAGCATATCGTCTCGCCGGGTGAGACGATAGGGTCGCTGGGCCTTGCGGTTTATCCCGGGGGCAAGGGCCTAAACCAGTCCATCGCCCTGGCGCGGGCGGGGGCCCAGGTTGCCCATGTCGGCATGGTGGGCGACGACGGCGCGTTTTTGGTCGATTTACTAAAAGAAAGCGGCGTGGATTGTGGATATATCCGGCGGCAAAGCGAATTGCCAAGCGGCCATGCCATTATCCAGGTGGACAGGTCCGGGCAAAACGCCATCCTCTTGCATGAGGGGGCAAACCACGCGTTCACGACGGAGTATATCGACCATGTGCTTGCAGAAAATAATAGTAAAAGTCTTATACTGCTCCAAAATGAGATAAACCTGGTGGTCTATATCATCGAGAGCGCAAAAAAGTGCGGCCACGATGTCGCGCTCAATCCTTCGCCCTTTGACAGGAATCTCATGGACTGCGATTTTGGCCACGTGGACATCCTCTTGCTGAATGAAATTGAGGGCAGGGAGCTGAGTGGGGCAGATGAAGCGGATGCAATATTGGATTATTTGAAAAACAAGTATCCGCAGATGAGTGTCGTGCTGACTTTGGGCGGCGACGGTTCGGCCTTGCTAAAGGATGGTGTGATTTACCGCCAAGACATACATGAGATGCCGGTGGCCGACACGACCGCCGCCGGCGACAGCTTCACCGGCTATTTCCTTGCCGGTTTACTGGCCGGGCTTACCCCTGCCCGGATTCTGCGGCAAGCCGCCGTCGCCGCCGGTCTCGCCGTCTCCCGGAAAGGGGCGGCTTCGTCCATACCCTGGGCGTTGGAAGTGGGGGCGGTTTTGGGGGGATGAGCGGGATTCTTGACTCACAAAATCATTTGCCCGAAGCTGCCCCACCCTTTCAAAGCATCCATAAAATCGGCGGACGTAATAGGCGCCATGACACCCAATCCCAGCAAGCCTCTGGCTACCAGGAAATTGAATGAATGGATGTCCTCCACATCGTCCGTTTGGGAGTAGATTTCCGGGTCACGCTCCACGGTGATTGCGTTGATGACGTGGCCTGAGTCATCTTTTTGTATGGTTGCCTCGTAAATTTTTGCCCCGGTCCACGAACGGTGAAAACATATACTGCCATCGACAAAATATGCAAACCATTTGTCTTCCATGGTAAAGGGTCGCAAACCCATGCGGATCCGGACATATTGGGCCTCCGTGAGGGTGATGGCGACATTTATCGTTTGCGGTTTTGAAAACTCGTGTGTTTCCCAATCACCTTTTTTCACGACCCCATCCAATGGCTTGCCGGCATCGAGCCAGGCGTTTATCACGGTGGCCATCGTATCATCGAGGAAGCGCATGGCCTTCGCGGCGATGTGCGGGGTGCCAAAGCCGTAATATAGGGCGTCGCTTTCGAGTGACTTATAGAAAGCGCCGGCGATGCTGCCGGTAATGGCGGCGAGGGTATCGCTGTCGCCGCCCAGGGAAATGGCATTGCGAATCGCGCCTTCGAAGTCGCGACTCTCGAGGAAGGCGATAATAGCTTCCGGCACGGTTTCCTGGCAGGTTTCATTGAAGCGGTAGACCGGGCGGATTTCATCAAGGCTACGGCTTAGGTCATAACCGTAATTGTTTTGGACATACTCCCGTATCCCGTCTTTTTGCATACCGTCCCGGGCAAGATATATCGCGGCGGCGGTCGCCCGCGCCCCTTTGATGCCTTCGGGATGGTTATGTGTCACGGATGCCGACCATTCGGCGAGGGCCTCGGCTTCGTCGAGCGAAGTTGCAAACCACGCACAGGGGGCCACCCTCATGGCGGAACCGTTACCGAAGCTGTTGTATGGCTCACGGTCGTTGGAAGTTAGCCAGCTATTGAAATGCACGCCATAGCCATAGCCCGGGTAGAGCCTTCCGTATTTTTTCATCGTTTCGATGAGCTTGTCGGCCGTGCCGCCGGAGAGCAGGGCTTCGGCAACGGCGATGGTCATCACCGTATCGTCCGTGAAAAAGCACTTTTCATCGTACAAGGGGAACACGGTCGTTTTTATGTTATTCCACTCGTAAACCGAACCGACGATATCGCCGATTATCGCACCCAGCATAAGCGTCTGCCTCATTCTTTCCGTGTTTACAACATCACTGAACTGGCAAGCATGGCTGTGTCGCATGCCGGCATACCCTGCTTACTTCGACTTTTTGGCAGCATCATCCAGCGGTTTTTTGAATGTGTTGTAAAAACGTTCCGGATATTCAGCGAGCCAAGCGATACCATCATCCCAGGTTTCCCTATTAGACAATACACATCCATCAAACGAAGCATATATCCGACATGCTCTTTTATCGGGCAATCTCTGCCATGCCAACGGTCTTCCTACAGCGGTATCCAACTCGTCTTTTTTCTCGAAAAGGTAATCAAAAATTTTTTTGTTCCTATCTTTATCACCCGTATCAATATATACTTCAGTGCGGATGCAGTCTTTGAGGGAATATGAACTGTATCTAATTCCGCTATGACCACTCGAAACAGAAAAGCCATCATTTGTTGCTGCGGCCCGTTCTTTTAACACCGCTGCTCTCTCGAAGATGGCGGGTTTTGCGATTTCCCAAAACTCACGCCTCAAACCGCTAAATGTCGATTCTGCCCTCTTTGCCACTGCGCTTTCACGCTCTTTGGCTGACAGTCGCACTTGATACTCCTCTACTTCCTGCACAGGCAAGATTTGCTCGGCATCGAGATAAAGGCGGTCTCCATCCTGATAAGGCGTGACCTTTACGCACTTAATATCAAGCTGATGGTTGTTCAGAAAGAGTACCGTCGCGGTCACTTCCTTGCGGAATTTTGCGGCGACAAGGATGGCACGCTGTTCACCGCTGTTTAGCCTGATGTTTTCAAAGTCGTCGTCCCCCAAGAATTCACATATCATTTCCGAAGCGACAGCCCCGCCAGCGAGGAGTTTGGGATTATTACAAATCCACTCTTGCAAGTCTTGGCGTTCTGAAAACCCAAGTTCCGCGAAAGTCTTTTTTTCCACGGGTTCGACTGTTTTGTTAGTTGAATCAATTAAGAACATGGTTTACCCCCTTCCACGAGAAATCAAAAGCGGAGCGTCGGCGCACTACATACCCACCCCCGCTTTTTATATGAAGGCTCGTTGCTGCTAAACAAAAAGGACTATACTGGTTATTGTCAATGAAACCCATTTGAAGCATAATAATCCTGTGTGTCGCGGCTACGCATTGTGTGGCAGTTCATCCTACCATACCTTATCTACTGGAGTTCGACGCTCCGGTAGATGGCACACCGTATGACCCGATTTCTCGATAAAACTATTTTAGCATATCGGTTTTGGTATTACAAGGGCGGTTTTTTCAGTTGTCCTCTCAGTTGACCCTTGAATTATTTCCACAAGCATACTATTATGTTATTAGAAATTTAACATTGCAACCGAAACAATCCGCAACAGGGAAGGGCGGCGATGGACAAGAAGGTATACAGGGCAGTCATGAGCGGCAAAGCGACCACAACATCAGGTATGGGGATTTCCAGAACCTGATTATGGATCTCGGATTCGATTTCGTCAGGCAAAATGGCTCCCATGCCCATTATAAGAACAAGGAAATAAACAAGCGAATGAATACTCAGGCCGATGGAGCCAAGGCCAAAGCATACCAAGTCAAGCAACTAAGGGAAATTATAAGCATGTACGGTTTATGAGGAGTTCCTTATGCCAAAATACTCGATACTGATCCAATACGACGAAAGTGACGACATCTATGTGGCCAGCGTTCCGGAACTGGGAGGCTGCCTGGCGCATGGAAAAACACAAGCCGATGCGGTGAGGGAGGTCAACACCGCCATGGAACTTTGGGTTCAGTGCGCCCTTGAAGATGGCGAAGAACTGCCCCTGCCCCTGACTAGAAATATGCAGACGGCATAACGAGACGTTTTGCCCCATTCCCACAAAACAAAGCGAGCCGTGGCAGTTCCCATGTCCTGCCCGGCCCGCTCTCCATGTGCTTATGCTAAAATCCAAAGCCTCTATTTGACAGTACCGGCCACGAAGCAATGCAGGCTATAGCCTTTCTCATCGTCCTTGCCGCTGCCGCCGATGACGCAGGCGCAGGTGTGGCCCGTCACGGGATCACTCCCGCCGCCACCGACGACGCATATGCAACTGCTGCTAAAGGCCCCGCCCGCGACAGCGTCGAGGGTTTCGTCACCGAGAGGCTTCGCCACACGGGCATAGGCATCAAAATCGGCGGCCGAGAAGTCGTAGCCTTCGGCATTGGCAAAGGCGATGATTTTCGCTTTGGCGGTCGCTTCGTCGAGCGGCCTATCGATTTTGGCCTCGAGGGCCCAGGCTTTTTCCTGCAGTGCCTGGTCGCTGGCTAAGGCGTTGTAGAATTTTTTGACGTTTTCCATTTTCTTTCCTCCTTGATGTGATGTGTTTTGCTACGTGCCATATAATATCACAGCATGAGTTGGTCAAACAAAAGGTCGCAAAAATGCGACATTTTTAAGCTGGCGGGGCATGGTTGATAGTGTGCCTTGGCATCTCCTGGTTCAGCGTGGCGAGGCAATCAAAAACAAGTTGCGGGAAAAGTCCGGGTCGAAGCGGTTGCTCCAGTTATAGTAGAGGCGTTGGAAGGATATGATGGTGTAGCCGTCTTGCAGGTGGTCTGTCGTGTCATAGGGGTCGGCCAGTATCAGGACATCGTTGGCTTCCATCTCGTCACCCATGTCGTCGTAGCCAATGATGATGCGCCAATGCCCGCCCCAGTCGTCGTCGCCGATGATGATGGGCTTGTTTTCTTTCAGGCTATTTATAATCATATCCGGTTCTATATAATCGGGATCGGCCAGGTCATAGGTCGAATATATATCCCACTCACCCAGTGCCTCCAGCATGATGATTAAATCCTTTAGTGTGCTGTATGGCTCGGTCTTATTTTCCCTAAGCTCATACCATTCGCGGTAGTTTTGGCCCAGGTAGAGGCCATGGTAGTCCAGCAGCATGACCAGACAGGCCGGGCCGCAGGTCACTTCCGTCGTCTGCTGGAAGGTACGGAAGTTTGTGAGCAGGGTGAGGGAATCCGTGGATGCCATGTTATAGAAATCCGGTGCTGGGTAGTAGGCGGAGTCCGCGATGTCAAACTGATGCTCATATGCGGCCGCCCCGTCCAAAACTATGCCGGACGGGTAGGGGATTTTCCCCTCGCCAGGCACGGCGGGGCCGTTTTCTGCTCCGGCGCAGCCCCCCAGAAGGGTCAGGGCCAAGACAGTGATGCTTATGATGGTTTTTAGTTTTGCTTCTTTCATGTTCATTGCCATTGCCTGATAAAATAAATTTTCCTTGCACGATGGAAGGGCCCATGCTATAATCGGGAAAGAGAAGTCAAGAATATAATAAGCTTCATGTAACCCAATGTCAAGGCGTTTTGGACTTTCCGGACAAAATTTGGATTCTGGATTCCGGGCGTCATTCCAAGAGGAGGAAAAAATGAGATTCAAAAAAGTTATCGCACTACTTGTGGCCATGCTCATGGCTACCACGGCTTTGGCAGCCTGCGGCAGCGGTACCGAGGAGGAGACTGGTACCCCGAGCGCACCGGCTGAGACCGATAGCGGCGCCACCACGACCCCGGACGACAGCGGCGACGACGACGATGATGATGTCGGCACGACCGTAGACGCGCCCGTTGCCGGTGGACTCACGCTCACTGTCCTTACCCACCGCACGGACCGCGACCAGGACGGCTCCCTGGCCGAGAGAACCAAGGCGTTTGAGGAGCTGTATGATTGCAACGTCGTGTACCAGTCATACACCGGATATGCCGAGGATGCCCTGACGATGCTGTCTGCCACCAACTGGGGCGATGTCATGATGATTCCCGGTGTCGAACTCAGGGATTTGGGCGAATACTATGAACCCCTGGGTACCTACGCCGATTTGTCCCAAGAATATAACTGGGTGCAAGAGCGCATGTACGACGGATTAGTGTACGGCATGCCCCATGCCGGTAATGTTGCGGGCGGCTATAATTATAACAAGCGCATCTGGGAAGGCGCCGGCATCACCAGTATGCCGACCACCCCCGATGAATTCGTCGCTGCCTTGGAGACAATCAAGGAAGTCTACCCCGATGTCATCCCGCTGTACACAAACTACGCGGCCGGCTGGACGATGGCCGGATGGACTGCCTTTGCCTACTCAGCGATGGCAAATCCGGATTGGCAGGTCGACATGCTCATCAACAGCGAGGATCCCTTTGCCCCGGGTTCGGCCCTGTATCTGTCGGCAAAGTTGCAGTATGACGTCTTCAGTAACCCTGACCTGATAGAAGCCGACCCTTCAACGACGGATTGGGAAGCTTGCAAAGCCCTGATAAACGAAGGCAAGATTGCCACTATCAACCTCGCATCGTGGGCGACCAGCCAATTCCAGGAAGCCGGCCCGAATCCCGAAGACATCGCTTTTGCCCCCGTTCCCTTCACGGTCGATGGCAAGCAGTGGGCGGAGTCCAGCGGCGACTACCACCTGGGTGTGAACAAGTATGCCACGGATGAGCAAAAAGACCTTGCCAAAGCCTACGTTTTCTGGTTTGTGAACGAGTCCGGCTTTGCCGAGTCCGAGGGGATGCTGTCGCCGAGGAAGGGTGTACCCGTGGAAATCCCCAACTTCGAAAACGTTGAATTATTCAGCCAGGCCCCGGCACCCGATGGCCTCGTTGGAGTATGGGATTCCATTGACAAAGGTTCCGACGTCAACATCAACGAAGCCGCGACCGTCGGAAATTATAAATTGCGGATCGCGGAAGCGGCATTTGCCGGTCAGCCTTATTCCGTTGTCGAGGATATTCTCACGGAAATGAACGAGAAATGGGCGACGGAGAGAGATGCCAACGCCGAACTGGAAGCCTATCTTAATTAGTTTCGTGTGAGTGTATGAGATTGCGCCTGGGCATGGGAGCCCGGGCGCGGTTTCATTGCCCCGGCACCTAAATACTGGGAGGTAGATTATGTCGGCAAAACCCGGACTTCGCGCATGGCTCTCATCCTATACGGGTCAAAAATACCTCATCACCGTCATGTTTCTCTTGATTCCCGTCATCCTTTTACTGCTGTTCACGGCCATACCCGCCGTGCAGATGTTGATATACAGCTTCCAGGATCGAAATATGCTGAGGATGAATGCATGGGTCGGTTTGGATAACTACAAAACAGTGTTCACCGACACTGCTTATATCAGCACCCTGCAGACCAGCCTGTATTATTTTGTCGGTTCATTTTTGCAAATTATCATTGCCTTAGTGATTGCTTATATCTTATGCTCCAATCTGCGGGCCAAAAATGTCTTCAAGGGCATTTTATTTTTCCCCTTTATGATGAACGGCATTGCCGTATCGCTTATTTTCCGGCGCTTCTTCCAAAAGGGCGACGGCATCACCAATACCGAGGGCACGCTGAATGCCATCTTGGAAGTGCTGGGTGGCGAGCCGCGCCGCTGGTTGATGGACAGCCCCGTCATGGCTAATATCTGTCTGGTTTTTGTCTCGATGTGGCGTCATATCGGCTTTGACATCATCATGTTTATTGGCGCACTGATGGCGGTGCCGAGCGACCTGGGCGAGGCCGCCTCCATAGACGGCGCGGGAGCCTGGCAACGTTTCAAGTATATCGCTTTTCCCATCATCCGCCCCATCATCGCCCTGCAAATGATACTGGCGGTCAGGGGCGCCATTTCCGTTTTTGAGATCCCCTACATCATCACTTCGGGGCGTTTTGGAACGAATACTTTTGTCATCCAGACCATGTCCACTGCCTTCGAGAGCCGCAAGGTCGGACTGGGTGCGGCGATGGCCATCGTCTTGCTGGCGATTATCATCGTCATCACCATAATCCAGAAGGCATATTTCCGGGAGAGGGAAAAATGAATCATATCATGCAAAAAATCAAGAAATACGTTAGCGAGCTGTCGAAGTATGCCGTCCTAATCTTCGGCTGTTTGCTGGTCATCCTGCCCTTGGTCGTGCTCTTGTTTGGCTCGCTGAAAAACAGCAACGATTACCGCATGACCGGTGTTTTCTCCTTCCCCACCAATCCCGAGTGGAGCAATTACGCCGAGGCATTTATCGGCGGAGACGTGCTACGCGGTCTGCTTAATACCGGTATCATCCTGATTATCGCCTGCACGGGGACGGTGCTGATTGGCACGATGACTGCTTTCGTGGTGCAAAGATTCCCGACAATATTGACCGGGGCGGTCAAATGGGCTTTCCTGGTCGCGGCCTTGGTGCCTTCGATCACGATGCAAATCACGGTCTATCAGATTATCCAGGGCATCGATTCGACGTTTGCCTTTCTCCCCAATATCATGAACTCAATGGCAGCGCCGATCATCCTCTACATTGGCACGGATATTATCTCCATTTACATATTCATCCATTACTTGGAAAATGTCCCCATCTCGCTTGATGAAAGTGCCATTATCGACGGAGCCTCGTATTTCCGCGTTTTCCGCTCCATCATTCTGCCGCTGTTGCAACCGGCGATAGCCACGGTCGTGGTCATCAAGTTTATCGCCATCTATAACGATTTCTACATCCCGAACCTGTATATGCGTGACACGCCCGTTATTTCGACGGCCCTGTATAAATTCATCGGGCCTTACGGGGCGCGCTGGGAGGTGATTTTTGCCGGGGTCGTGATCTGCCTGATTCCGTCCTTGATTATTTTCCTCGTTCTCCAGAAGTTTATCTATGCCAATATTACCGCCGGCTCGGTTAAGGGTTGAGTGGGTGAAACGGGGACGGTTCTTTTTTCACGTTTTGCGTGGTGGAAAAAGGTTGACACGAATCGGGTAGGTGTAAACATCGTCGCCATGCTCGTCCTGGCCCGCTTTGGCAAAGCCCTGGCGCAGCCAAAATCGTTCGTTGTCCTCATTGGAGAGGTTTAAGGAAAAATACGTGGTGCCGATGGCAGCGGCGTGTTTTTTTATCAGATTAAAGAATATCGCGCCCACGCCCGCATTACGGCATGCGGCGCTCACGCAAAATTCGATGATGATGCATTTGCCGTCCTCATTTAAATAAGTGATAAAGCTGGAAAAGCCCAGGTATTCCCCGTCTTTTTCCAGGAAGACTATCTCCAGGGGGTTTTCGCCATTGTGGAAAATATCCATGATATGGTCTTTGTATTCGGCGGAAAAAAACCACTGCCAATCTGCGTCCGTCGGCGGGTCGAAGGTGCAGTTTGGCAGGATGTCCTCGCGCATATAGCGGTCGCGCTGCTCCCAGAACAAGGTGATTTCGGCCTCGGTTTTCGCAAAGTGCAGGCGGTAGTGTGGCATCGGATTCTCCATAATGAAAATTTATCTTAAGTCATAAGACCCCCCACCTCAAAAAATCTGCCGGGTGACTAAACTGCCTACTCCAAGCCCACCGCGATACCGTCATATGCATCGAGATAGGCGCTGACAGCCGGTGCCATGTCTTCCCAGGGGATAATATTCCCGTTCTCGCCCACATAAGTGAAGGTTTGGCGGAACCAATCTTCCAAAGGGATGTACTGATAGCCTTCCAGCCGCTCGTCCAAGAGCCGCTCGGCTTCCTCCCCTTCACCTTGCTCGCCGGTTGCCTCGTCGTGGAAATACCAGCCGCCATCGGTCGTGAACGTGTAGCCAAGCTTCACCCATTCCCCATTTTCGTACTGGTAAAAAAAGGTCTCCGACCAGGTGCCGCCGCCGGTCCATGTCGCTGACATCTTATCGCTGATGCCGCTACTCAAATGCTTGTAAATCTCCATCCATTGCGAAGTGACTATCTCATTCAAGCGGCCGTTTTCGATGCCATACAGGGTCTCCTCCGTGAGCACGAAGTCATATGACATATCCGTGATGGTCACATATGGAGCCGCAAACCCCAAATCATGGAGGGCGAGTTCGTAGTCATATTCGGGATATTCCCAGATGTCGCCAAAATACTCCCGCTTATCGGGCAAACGTTGCAACATTTCCGCATGGAAGCTGCGCGTCCGGTCAAAAACCGCCTGTTTCCATTGTTTTGAATGTTCAAAGGCCGTGTCCGGGGTGGGGGCAGGGCTGGGATCGCGTATTTGGGCGGGGGATGCCGGCGGGTGGGGGTCCGGAGTGGCCTCCGGCGCAGGGGCGGGGGTGGCATCCAGGATAAGCGGGTCCGGGGTTTCCGGGCTGGCTTCTTGCGATGTGGCTTCCATCAAGGATAAAAGTAAGCTACCGCAACCTGCTAACGTGGTCAGGGACAGGCAGATGAAGAGGGCGATGATGATGTTTTTGCTGACGTTTTGCATGATAGCCATATTATGTATCAGGTGGCGGATGTTGTCAAGGTAATAGATTGGCGCGTCCTACGATGAGGTTTTGGCAGGCCGACACGGTGCGGTGTGGACACCGCGCCCTACTTTGTCCGAGGGCCCGGAGAATCTTTTTTCAAAAGGAGACACCCAGGGGGACAGCCCCCCTGGGTACGCGGGCATCCTGCCCGCATGGTGGCCGGGGGTTTCACCTCACGTTCACCCGCACATTTAGTATCCGGGGTTTGGTCCTCATCCGCTGTGAGTTGTTGGGGTCGGGCAGGGCGACGGGCTTGCCGCCACTATCCAGGGCATAGGTCCCGTCCGCCCAGACCTCCACGCGGAGGGTGTAGCTTTTTTTCAGCGCGACCTCGGCCGTCTGCTGTTTATTAAGGACCACCGGCACGGCCCCGCCTTCAAAGCCCACGAGCCACGTGTCCTGGCCGCTGCGGACCAGCTCGAAGCCGTCCACGGGATTCTTACCCGCCAGGCTGTCCCTGAACTTGAAGGAAGCCAGGCGCTTTTGCTCCAGCCGGGCCTCGCCCAGGACAATGCCCGTGCCTGACAGCGTCAGCTGCAGGGGCTCGCCCACGGCGGGGGTGGACTTATAGAGGGTCAGGCTGGCCGGGCTGCGGCTGCCCCGGGCCACGGTGGTGGCGGGGGTGATGAAAAAGTTGCGCTCCAGGGTCAGGTACTCGCCATTTTTCATCTTGAGCTTGATCCCGCGCAAGTCATAGCGGAAGCCGGGGATGACACGATCGGCCAGGGGCGTGCCTGCGGCCAGGGCTTCCGGCTTCGCCCGGAGCTCGAAAGTGGAGGGGCCGATGTTCGCGATCTCGAACAGCTTGCCGAGTGTCCCGGGCAGGACGACCGCATCGGACGCCTCAGCATCCAGCGGCGAGGCCGTGCCGTTTGGCCGCACGGTGATGGTGGCGGCCGTGCCGGTGGCCACGTTTATCCGGCCCTTCTGGGCCAGGGTGAAGCCGGCCTTGTCGGCGCCCGTCACTCGCAGCCGGTAGGTCAGGGGGCGGATGTTGGCGAAGCGCCCGTTCTCCCTGTCCGAAGACGGCGTCAGCGTGATGCTGTAACTGCCGGGGGTCAGGTCCGGGGTATTTTCTGTCTTCGTGAGGGTCACGGCATTGTTTTCCACCGTGGCCGAGACCCGGCCGCTGATTCCCGCCGGGTATCCGAGCGTCAAGTCACCATCCCCAAAAATCACCGTCGCCACCTGCGGCACCAGCTGGATGGTGACAATCTCGCCCTGGTAGGCCTGGTGGATGCTCACGGACTTGGTGGGCGTCCGGAGCTGTGTACCCTTGTTCATGTCGGCGGCGTTCACCCGCAGGTTGGCGCTTACCCAGCGTTCCGGCCGGACATCCTTCACGTCTTTCATCAAAAATCCCACCGGGGACTTGGCGGCGGCCTGCGTGGCCGTGAGCGTGAGCTTGCCGTTTTCCGGGTCCAGGGCAGCCTCCAGGGCCGGGCCTTCCAGTACACTTTCCTGGAACCTGATCTTTTCTATCTGCGCCGGATCCACGCCCTGCAAGTTCACGGTGAAGGGCCGCCCCGGCTCCGCCAGCACCGTGGAGGGGACAAGCCTTGGTTTGGGCACACTGTCCACGATGCGCACGCTGGAGCTGAAGTCGTTGCCGCTGGGATTCTTTTTATTTATTTTGGCGGCGCGGTGGTAGCCGTCCAGTTCCAGGGTCAGCACCACACCCACTGTCTTGTTCTTTTGGGCGCTTGCGTTCAGTTTCAGGCCGTCCGTGCCCTTTTCCCCCTGGGGCGTGACCATGTCCATGTTGGCGCCGGTGGGCTTGATTTCCAGGATCCTCACCCCGGTGCCGTCCGACGCCGTGGCATTAAAGGTCACCACCCCGTCCGGGGCAAAGAGGTTGAGCCTGCTACCGGCGCTCACGCGGATTTTCGGGTAGCTTTCCACCACGGTGATGTTGACGCGCCCGATGTCCCGGGGCTCGATGCCGCTCTTTCTTTCGCCGACCACAATAGTCACGTTGCGGGCGCTCTTGGCCCCGGGTTCCGCAAACAGTTCCAGGGCGCGGGGGTCGCGGGTGGAGGGCTCGATTCTTATCGTGCCCGGATCCAGGCGCTGTTCCTTGGGGGTACCGTAGCCCGTGTAGAGGGCCACGCCATACTCTTTGTAAATCGCTTCCAGCAGATCGTTGGTCACGGGCTCGGGGTCGCCGGAGAGGGGGCGGATTGTGTCGGCCACCTTTATCGGCAACAGGGCGCCGCCTGTCTGGGCGCGGTTGATGCGGATGGCGCTCTCCAGGGGGGTGATCTCAAAGGCGGCCAGGGCGTTTTCGGCTGTTTTGATGTCAGTCTCATGGACATAGACTTCGGCAAAGCTTTCGTAGGTGTTGCCGTCCGCCGATTCAAGCTTTGCCACGATGCGGTAGCTGGTCCCGGGAACGGCCCCGGGCTCTGCCTCCGGATCATCCCCGGGCAACAGGACGCTCAGGTATAGCTGGTTGGGCTCCGGATTAGGCACCGTCCTGCGTACAAAGGCGTCCGGGTCAAAATCCCAGTCCACCGCGTCCGCCGGCAGCGGGTCGCCGGAAACCGGGTCCGTCTGCAGGGTCAGGGTCAGATCGCCCCCCGTTTTCACGGTCTGGTACGAGGGGCTCAGCCGTATGGCGGTGACGGGCGTTGTCTCGGGGGCCGTGATGCGTGCCCGTGCAAATGGCGGCTGTTCGCCCGGGAGGTCGTATTTCCAGGTGTCGTCTCCTTCTGTTTTCCAGACCTTGGTCACGATGATGTCGTGGAGGCCCACTTCCTCGCTGTAAAATTCAACCTCGCCGGGCACGATGTCCACCTCGTCACTGTTAATCACGCCGACCGAGTTGTCCTCGCCGACCAATTCCGGTTGAACGCTGATGCTGGCTTCTTTATTGCCATCGTATGGTTTGTCTGCCACCTCGCCCTCGGTCCAGGAGAGGGGCCTGGGGGCGATGGTGAAAGTGGCCTCGCCGCTGCCCATGTGGGTTTCGCTTTCCAGTGTGGCCGTCACCGTGTAGGTGCCGGGGTCGGTGGGCGGTTGGTTGCTGGCGTAGGGCGTGGACGTCCCGTCCGCCAGGGTGCCTTCGTAGTGATATGTGAAGTCATCGCCGCCCGCCGCCGCTTCCGCGCTGACATTCAGGGGCTCGCCGTAGGTGATGTCGGGGACGGGCACGGTCACGTTGGTTTCCGGCGTGTCTATGTTCACGCCGAATGGCTCGGTGTCAAACGCCACGGGGATTTGGACGTTCGCGTTTGCCGGTGTGCGAAGCGTGCCGCGTATTTCCAGGCGGAGCCCCTTTTCCCCGGTGTCATAGCTCCCCATGAAGGTCACCCTGTTGTCATGGTGGAGATACTCTTCCTCGGTCAGGTTTGTGCCGGCCTTGCTGCCCGCCGTCACCGGGGCCGTCACGCCCTCAATCTCCAGCCCCGCCAAGAAGGTGGCCGTGACCGTGCCCGGATGGGCGGCGTTGCTGTGGGTGTAAGGCCCGGTGCCGGTGGTCAGATTGAATTTGCCGAGCTTGAACAGATTTGAGTCATGGCTAAAACCGACGCCAAAACTATCCCCGTCGTCCTCTTCCTTGTAGACCGCGACCGGGCGGCCGGCGCCGGATGCCGCGCTGATGCCGCTTTCCACAACGCCATCCTTGATGCCTTCCGCATATATGAACGGATTATCGTCTGCCGAGTCGTTTTTAAGCCGCACGGCGTTTCCTGTGTGCGTGCCGGTGTTCCGGACGCTTCCGCCGCGGAGTACGAGCGCGGAATTGGCGGAAAGCTCCATGCTGTAGGCGTTCGCGTCGCTTTTGCCGTCGTACGTCACCTTGCCGTCTTCTTTGATGAGCACCGCCGAGGTAGAGTTGGCAATTACCCGGCCATCGACCAGGCCGCCTTCCAGGTACAGCACGTTACTGTTGGCAAGGGTCACGGCGGCGCCGCCTTGCGAGCGGTTGGCAATCGCGGTGTCGTCCGGGGCCTTGTCCACGGTGAGCTTCACGCTGCCGGAGACAGACATGGCGTCATTACTGGTGGTGCCGGCCGTGGTGATTTTCCCCCTGTCGCCAATCATCATTTCACCGCTGCCTGTCAGCCGGACGGCGTTGGCGCTCGACAAGTAATCCGCTTCCCATTCCAACACCTTGCCTGAATCGATGCTTATTTCCAGCACATCATTCGCCCTGCCATGCTTGCCCGTGACGGTGACGGTGTTTTTGTTTTCGCCCTGCAGGGCAGCGTTGATGGCGGTTCGGATGTTGACAACACTGGGGTGTTCCACCTCCACGCCGTCCACGCAAATCACTTCCCGAACCTCCGCGGTGAGCGTGAGCATGGGATCATCGCCTGCCTCGCAGTCCTCGTCCGGCAACTCATACCACAGCTCAAAGAGATGTTCGTCCACGCTCAGGCTGTCCAGGTATGCGGCCTTGAGCGTCAGCTCGCCGCTTGCGGAGTCCCATGTGTAATTTTGGGGGTCTACCGGGGTGTCATCCAGTATCAGTTCCTTGAATTCCTGATCCGCTCCGAGCTCGACATCCACCACCTGGTCGGGGTCGATGTTTTGACGGAAGAAGAAGCTGTCCGGTTCCGCCGTGGCGGCGCGGTAGATGACGATGCCCCCGGTGCCGATGTGGCCGATTTGTTCGTCCGGGCCATCGTCGTCTGTCAATCGGGCATAGATGTAAGCTTTGCGGGGGGCGGCCAGCGGGAAGGGGCCGGTGTAGTCTGTCCAATCGTCGTCTGTTTTTGACTCAAGCGTGTCTTCGTCGAGGAAAGAGTCGCTTATCAGGTACTCGATGCTTTTCAGTTTCCCGCCCAGGCCGTCCCGGCCGTCGATGGAAACGGTTGCCCCGTCTTGCAAGGCCAGCGCGAAGCCGGCAGTATTGTCCGCGGGCAGTGTGTTAAAGGGGTGGGACTTTCCGGGGGAGTTTTGCCCCACCAGCGTGATTGTTCCCGTGGGCTGCGTCATTTTCCACTTCACTTCCAGCGGGATGAAGCCGGTGTTCACGGTGTCCGCTTCCGCGTCCTCCGGGCCGTTGTGATAGCGGATGCCGCTGTTTGGCGGCGCCTCATCGTCGAGGGCCCATACGGCGGAGGTCTCCCGTCCGGCGGTGGTGGCGGGCAGGAAACGGATGTCTCCACTTGTACCGAGATAGTATGGTTCGGTCTTGGTCTTATGTTCGTCAGCGTCCCAGGCGATGGCCATGCCGTTGACCGGGGTGTCGAGGGAGAGCGGGGAAGTAATAGAGAATACGGATGCGATCTGCTCATAAGCACTGAGGGCAGCAATGACATTCTCTTTTCCCTCCACGGCATCGCCATGGGCAAAGACGAGGGCATCACCCCCCACGTTGACATTGCCGCTGGCAGAAACGATGGCCTCGCCCTCATCCGCCATCACTGTGGCCTCTTCCTCTACCACCACGTCTCCGGCGGCGAAGATGGCGTTGCCGCTGGGGAAGTCCATGTCATTGGTAAGCATTGTTATATGTTTATTGGTTTTCGAGGACTCCACCCGGGCATTGCCGGATATTGTCACGGTGTCCGTGTTTGGAAATAAGTTATCTGTGTTCAGTAAATTCACCGTCGCGACGCCGTAGCCGCCATCATCGACGGTAATCTCACCGCCGCTGACATTCACTATGGTATTTGGGCCGGTGGCGAAAATGCCCGCGGCGATGAGGGCCGAGGCCCTTATCTTGCCGTCGGTCATATTTATCTTGCCGCCGGGGCCCGTGCTCCATATGCCGGTGGCAGATGCGGCAATTACACCGTAAGTCGTATCAGTGTTTGTGGATGTGAGATCAAGCGCACTGGTTCCCTTGATATTGATGGTGGTATTTTTTCCCGCATTGATGATTCCAGACGCGGCGGTGTTGGTGGATACTGTTTCTATCGTGGAGTTGGTGATATTTATCGTACAATTCTGCGCCTCATCGGAAATGGTAATCCCCGCGTCGGCGGAGAGTACGGAGTTTAGCACGTTCACTGTCACATTATCCGGAGGAACCATTACCACTTCGGTGGGGAGACTGGCGAAACGGGGAACGAGATGAATGGCGTTTCCGTGTTCTGTGATAATTTTGGTATCTTCCGTCACGTTCAGTTTGGAATTTTCCCCTCCGGCCAGTTTGACCGTGTCAAAAATATGGACTCCCCGCAGCGTTATGTCTGCGTTCAATCCATGGATTGCCCCACTGTGAGCCGAGCGGATCTTTCCGTGAGTGATGTTTATTTGGCTTTCCGGTTCTACTTTGAGAGTCCCATTGCTAATTGCCACGCCGCCCAGCGTAACGGAATGATCATGGTCGGAATCATAGGTGAGTGCCGTATGCAGAACGGCGCCATCTATGGTCAAGTCCACATTATCGGCGTTTATGGCATCCACATTGTTAGTGACCACAATAGTGTTGCTATACAATTTCATGGCACCGCGGACAATGAAGCGGGCGCGCTCACCAGGGTTGGCAGTACTGACGCCCTCTATTTCTAAAAATCGCATGCCTTCCGTTGTTCGCTCCACATACGCATCCCACGTTACCTGCGCATTTTTCCCGACCTGGATCTTGGGGTTATCGTTTGGGTCTTTTCCATTAACAGAGACAAACGCATTCGCATCCCCGCCCACAATGGTCACGTTTGCGCCCTCCGGTACGGTGAGTGTGCCGACGGCGGTTTCGGTGATGGTTATTTCCACGGGGGAAGTGGGAGGAATATTCAATGAGCTTCCCTCGCCATCCCAGATCAGGGTTTCGTTTAGGGGGGTGAAGTGGGTGTCATCGCTTTCGGGGGACTCTACACTAAAGCCTTGCAGGGTGACGGGGTCTTGGGTGGGGTCGCCCTCCTCATTGTCATTGCGGCTCTGAGTTCCCACGCTTTGCGTGGGCGCAATCCCCTCCGGGTCGCCATCGCCCTCGGTGGACTCTAGTGGGAGCCACAGTGTGCCGCCCGTTTCTTCCTCTGCGGCAAAAGCCGCATGGGGCGTAGCGCCGGCCAGCAAGATGAAAGCGAGCATCCAGGCAACAGTTTTTGTGAGTGTTTTTCTTGTGTTCATGTGTTTTCCTCCTTTCTCATTACAAAAGCGACCCATTCTATTAGAATAGGCCGCCGGGTTTTCATGTTTAGGGAACGACAAAAAAACGGTGGTATTAGCCGTCTGTCTGTCTGTCTGTCTGTCTGTCTGTCTGTCTGTCTGTCTGTCTGTCTGTCTGTCTGTCTGTCTGTCTGTCTGTCTGTCTGTCTGTCTGTCTGTCTGTCTGCGTAATTGTTTG
>Ga0099364_10002836_pt1 | contig 27371 bp, 25 predicted proteins | sample TergutTh196P3_FD_73070 | JGI IMG/M metagenome (GOLD analysis project Ga0099364, IMG submission 73070) | Microcerotermes parvus P3 segment gut microbial communities from Pointe-Noire, Republic of the Congo - Th196 P3 | ecosystem: Host-associated > Arthropoda: Insects > Digestive system > Gut ... | reverse complement strand
TCTTTTCTTTGGGCTTTTCTACTTCTGCTAAAAATCCTTCTTTTGCACCAGGGCAGATTATATAAAAGGAAAAAGTGCTGCCTTCCCCATAAACACTGCCTACAGTTATTTCTCCGCTAAGCATCTCTACCAGCCTTCTTGTAATGGCAAGTCCAAGACCTGTTCCTTCTTCGTTGCGGTTTCTGCGTGTATTAAGCTGCTGAAATTCCGTAAAAAGCTGGCCAAGTTCTTCCTTTTTTATTCCCAGGCCTGTATCGCTTATGCTAAAGTTAAGCCGGAATGCTTCCCTTTCAGCTTCAAACAGTGGTTCTGCCCAGGAACTAAGGGTTACTGCTCCTTCCTGGGTAAACTTTACTGCATTGCTTAAAATATTTATAAGACATTGTTTTAGCCTCAGTTCATCGCTTACTATCATCGGCGGAATGTTTCTGGAAACAGAGGCTACCAGGGCAAGCCCTTTTTCTGATGATTTAATATTTATTACATTAAGCGTATCGTTGATAAGCGAAACAAAATCAAATGGTTTAAGAACAACTTCCATTTTCTGCGCGTCGATTTTAGAAAAGTCAAGAATATCATTAATGATATTAAGCAGGCTTAAAGCTGCACCCTTAATTGTGTCTGCACGGGTAAGCTGGTCGGGATTCATGGGATTAGCCAGCATAAGGTCTGTCATACCAAGGATTGCATTCATTGGAGTACGGATTTCGTGGCTCATATTCGCCAAAAAATTACTTTTAGCCTGTGCTGCGGATTCTGCCTGATTCTTTGCATCTATGATTGGAGTAATATCGGCCCATTCAAACAGCCTGGCGTTCTTTTCTTTGGAAAGCGGCGAAGACCGTAGCAGAAAATGCGATTGAGACTTCCTGTGTGAAATGGTAAACTGTCGTTCTACATATCCATCCTGTTCCATGATATCCTGGAAAAGCATACGCATCTCGCCTAAAGGAAAAATATCCAGCAATGGCATACCTTTAAGATAGGTCTTGTTGTTTATTTGCAGCCACACTGCAAGAGATTCGCTTACATATTCCACTTCTGCCCTGTTATTGGTAATTACCATAAAGGAAAAAATCGTCTCCATAAGGGAATCAAACATAATGCCGGATTTTTCCACTATGCTGATTGTTTTTAAAAAGAACCGGGTAAAAAAATAAAGCAAAAAACCGGTTACCATATAGAACACAAAACTGGAATAATTAATAAATACAGGAACTGACGGCCCCAAAACCGGGAATTTGAATACCACCAAGAGGAAAAACAGAGAAATATTGGATAAAACAAGAAACTTTAAAAAGCTTCTGTGATCCATATAGCAAAGAGCAAAAGCCATGTCTACAAAAAGAAGGAGAAAATAAATGGTATCTTCCTTTTGTACCAATGCAGAAATGGTTATAATAATAAAAAAGGAAACAGTAGATGCCCATGAAATGGTATGATTGGAAAGACTGCTAAAAAAACACATCCATGTATAAATTGCAGAAAAAACCAATACGGATATCAAACGATGAAAGAAAAAAACCGGATGACGGATATCAATAACAAATTCCATCAAAAAGAGCGTTATTATATAAAGCAAGAGAACGTTATATACAACTATTGGTACATAGCTGAAAATGTTTCCCTGATTGTAAATCCTGGCTCTTTTCACAAAAACTCCCTGTTAATGTTCATGGGACAGACAAAATCCAATGATCCTGGAATAATTTTAAAATAGAGCTCCGATTCATAATAAATTTCGCCGTCCAAAGATACAGGAATAACAGCAGACGAAGAAATTTTTAGTTCTTTACACCGGTAGTGCGATACATATTTTGACCATTTTATCTGTTTACCCCGCAGATAGTCATTTATTATTACAATAAGTTTCCCCGGTGGTATTGGCTTTATGGCATATAGATCAAAGTATCCGTCATTAATCCTTGCTTCAGATGCAGCAGCATTTGTAATATAACTGACAGCGCTGGTGACGTGGAATCCCAGAAAGCTATCCTCTATTACAGTAGATTCGATTTCTATTCTGTAATTCCTAATTTCGGATTTAAGAAGAGTATAAAAAAAACCCGCAGCAATATAACAGGGCTTTCTTGGTATATTAAAAGCATCTGCTGCCTGACTGCCCTTCATATAGGAAACAGCTTCAATGCCAATCATTGCATTGCATAAAATATTACGGTTTCCCATGCGTATTGTATCTATATTAATTACCGGAGAAAGGCTTAAATTCCTTAGAGATTGAAAAGCATTCAGGCAATTTCTTCCAAAAGTAGACAGCAAGGTATTGTCTTTACCCAGGGGATACCAGGCAACCTGGACATTGGGAAGTCCAATTACACCGTTTACAACTTCAAAAAGGGTTCCCGTTCCGCCAAAGGCATATACCCTTACTAAATCTGTAGCATTGTTTACATACCGAAGAATATAGCCGCTTATATCCCGTTTCCATCGTGATATATGAATACTGTAATCCATTCTTGGATATGCAGAAAAAAAACTTCTTATTTCATTTTCAATTTTTTTTACCTGTCCGCTAATCTGCCCGGCCATAGGATTAATTATGCACAGGTGAATCATTAATCTTTATCCTTAAGCATTTCCAACAGCACATTAACTTTAGCGGACATTTCGCCGTATTCCAGATTTTCCATCTCGATCACAATTTCCTGGATCTTTTCATGAATAATTTCGCTGTCCCATTTAAAAGAAGAAATATATTTCATTAACATGTTAATTGCGCCTATATCAAAATCATCACAAGCTGAATGAACCTTTTTTAAGGTTTCAATCAGTATTTCTATTGAACCGCTTGTCAAATTCCGTTCATACTGCGGAAACAGGGCAGCCAAATTTCGTGACAGGGTTCTAAGCTTTTCTTCCAGAAGCGGATAATTTTCCCTGCAGTAATCGGCATCGTCGGATTTGGCTGCAAACTCAAGCTGCCGGGCTTCGTCTCCCAAAGCTTCTGCTCCTATGTTATACATGACCGCTTTTATACCATGGATTTCTATGGCAAAAGCGGGAATGTCTTCGGTATAAGAACGGCGCATTTTTAATATATCTTCGGAAATAACCTTAACAGCTGTTTTAAGCAGCTCGGCGTACTGTTCTTTTTCACCGCCTATAAGCAGTATTCCCTTTTCTATATTAAGGTTCTGTATAGTTTTTGCCCTGGATAATAAATCATCGGTATTTTCTTCGGTATTTTCTAATGCAGGTATTTCCAATTTTCTTTCATCTTTTACAGAAGAAGAAACCCTGGACATATATTTCTGTTTCATTTCCAGATCCTGTTCCCAGCCAATCTTGCTGCATAAAATATTGGTTATTGCATCTCCCATAAAAAATAAGGTTTTATTATCATGAATTAATACTTCATGGTTTTTTCCTTCCAGAATAATATACCCCTGCAGCGTTTCATTCACACGCATAGGAAGAATACAAAGCGATTGCGTGTTATGATCCAAAAAAGACAAAGCTGCGGTTTTTATAGCTTCGCTGTTCATCACCAAAATTTTCTTTTTTTCCAAAAGAGCTGCAACTTGATTGTGAGCATAAAATTCAATTTCTCCTTCATCCCTCTTTACATCAGGATATACTGCGGTTATTTTGGGAGATTCTTTAATAATAAAGATTAATGAAGCCTTATAAACATTGTAATATTCAGAAACTGCTACAAGCGCTGCATTAAATGCTTCGTTAATTCCGGAGCTTCGGAATAATGCATAATGGATTTGCATTATTATATCATACCGGTCATAGTACCTCTCCTGAAGCAATTTACTGGTTCTAAACTGTTCTGCCATGCGGAAAAGGGATGTGGAGATCATCCCCATCTCATCATTTGAGTGGACTATTCCAATATATTGATCCAGGTTCCCGTCAACAATAGCTTCGCTGACAAGAGAAAGCTTTTTTAACGGCGCGGCAATACCTTTTGAAAGGTATAGAACGATTAGGAAAAAAATCACCAAACTGGCCAAAAGCGAAAGTCCAATAGGCAAAAGTACCGGGATAAAGTTTAACAGGACATCCCTTACTGGTGTGGCTGTATAGATATAAACAGATCTGCCGTTGATTTGTACAGGATAAAAATAACTAATGGTATTGGATAGGGAAATGCCCGAATATAAATTATACAAAAAAAAGGGTTCATTTCTTTCCATATAGCTTCTTATTCTGTGTGTATCGCTAAACCCTAAATCTTCCAGGCTTCGGCCTGTCTTTTCTATGTCCATAGAATAAGCTAAACTGCCGTCCTTAAAAAATATCGCCGAAACTATCTGCGGATAAATACCTTCCCCCAGAGTTTCTTCATTAAGTGCCGCGCTAAGTCCTACACAGCCAATAGCCAGGTTATTTCTATATATCGGCGATGATATGGTAATGCTGCTTACAGGGCCAAAACCATAATCCCGCAGTAGTTCATATTCGCAAAAATCAATAAAGATCGCTCCGGTTTCTTTGGGCACATTATACCAGTAGGACATATCCCTGTCTCTTAAAACAGTTTCTTCTATATTATTCTGAACCCGAAAAGAATTACCGTCCCTGGTTAAAAACCGAATATAGCGCCCCGAAGGAGCTCCGGGATAATCATCTGTATATAAGTCATCTCTGGCATCAAAAGCATTAGGCTCAAAAGCCAGCCATACATTTATTACACTGGAATACTGGAAACGGGAAGAAATTATGCTTTCTCCAATCTGGCGGGCATAGAGATCATTGGGATTAATCTTTTCCAGTTCTGCTGCTGCAATCTGAACCGAATATTCCAGAAACTTAAAAATGTTTGTTAAATTTGTTTCGCTGTATATTGCCTGGTTCTGCAGCTGCCTGTCTACCGAAGAAATCTGAGTTTGATATACTTGATATGTAATAAATGCCAACAGTATCATGTAGATAAATAAAAAAGGTAAAATTACCAAAAATAATATTTTTTTCCATATTGACTTCATACAGACTCCGCAGCGGCAGAATAGCTGGTGGAGCGCCTTGCAGCAGTTAGTATATCATCGCGGCATGCAAGAAAAGCGTCTATAACCAGAGGATCAAAATGAGCACCACTTCCCATAGTAATGTGATTAAACGATTCCTGCGGATCCATGGCTTTCCTGTAAATTCGATCGGCCGTTAATGCATCGTATACATCGGCAACAGCCATTATCCTGGAGCTAAGCGGAATCGCTTCTCCTTTAACGCCATAGGGATATCCAGTACCGTCATATTTTTCATGATGCCCTTCAGCAATTTGAATGGCATAATCCAGATAATGCTGGGTAGGAGTCCGTTTATACATATCACGAAGCAGCCTCGCGCCGATGGTTGTATGAGTTTTCATTAAATTAAACTCATTGTCGTCCAGTCTGCCAGGTTTTAAGAGTACCATGTCGCTGACCCCAATTTTTCCCACATCGTGAAGCGGGGCTGCACGGGTAATCAAGGATACTTCTTTTTCATTTAATTCACCGGGAAAGCAGCCTTTGCGTATTAGTTCCTGGCACAAAAGAGATACATATATCTGTGTCCGCATGATATGATCGCCGGTATTTTTATCCCTGATTTCAACAAATTCTGCAAAAGAAACAACTAAACTGTCTTCCAGTTCTTTAACGGTATCTTCTAGTTTATGACGGTACTCGGACAGGTCAAGGTGGAGCCTTAAACGATGAAGCAGTATGGTTTTTTCCACCGGTTTTGTAATAAAATCCACAACACCCGATTCCAAAGCCCGGGCTTCTGTAGACTTATCGTGGTCGGCAGTAAGAAAAATTACGGGAATTCTGCTTAAAATCGTATTACCCATTATTCTTTCCAGAGTTTCAAAACCGTCCATCTCGGGCATATCTATATCAAGCAGAATAAGATCGGGAATACGCTGTGAGCAGATTTGCAGGGCCTGGGATCCGGATTTTGCCAATAAAACCTGATAAACACCGGAAAGCTGCAATTGGATATTTTTAAGATTTGCCAGATTATCATCTACTACCAGTATATGTTCCATAATTACTACTATACTCCAAAAAAAGCCAAAATCAAATAGCGGATAATGCATTATTGACCTTGGGCGTTCTTTATAGGAAGATGTAGTATATTCCAATAAAGCAGGAGAAAATCATGAGTGCTATTGAATACATTGAAGGAAGGGAAATACTGGATTCCCGGGGCAATCCCACTGTAGAAGTGGATGTAGTCCTGGAAGATGGTTCCCTTGGCCGGGCGGCAGTACCTTCGGGCGCCTCTACCGGAGAACACGAAGCTGTAGAACTAAGGGATGATGACAAAGATCGTTACCTGGGTAAGGGTGTACAAAAGGCCGTAGCCAATGTAAACGACATTATCGCCCCGGAACTTATCGGTTTTGAAGTTACCGATCAGCTGGATATTGACCGTACCATGATAGAACTGGACGGGACAGAAAACAAGGGCAAACTGGGCGCCAATGCAATTTTGGGCGTATCCATGGCCTGTGCCAGAGCCGCTGCAGAAACCCTGGGGGTTCCGCTGTACCGTTATCTGGGTTCCTTTCACGCCAACTTGCTTCCAATACCCATGGCAAATATCATCAACGGCGGCAAGCATGCAGACAATAAGGTCGACTTCCAGGAATTTATGATAATGCCCGTAGGGGCACAGTCCATAAGGGAAGCAGTACGCTGGTGCGCCGAAGTGTTCCATCACCTAAAAAAACTCTTAAAAGATGCCGGCAAGAATACTGCCGTAGGAGACGAAGGCGGCTTTGCTCCGGATATCGAAAACGAAGAAGCCCTTACCTTTATTATGAAAGCCATAGAAAAAGCCGGCTATAAACCGGGGGATGATATTGGCATTGCCCTGGACTGTGCAAGTTCCGAATTGTTCGATGAAGGAGGCAAAAAGGGCTATAAGTTCTGGAAGTCCAATCCCGATAAGCTTTTTTCCGCTGACGATATGATTGAACTCTTTACCAAATGGGTAGACAAATACCCCATCGTCTCCATAGAAGATCCGCTGGATCAGAACGACTGGGACGGCTATGTAAAGATGACCAAAGCTTTAGGCAGCAGAATCCAGGTGGTAGGGGACGACTTCTTTGTAACCAACACCAAATACCTGTCCAAAGGCATAGCCCTTGGTGCCTGTAACTCAATCCTGGTAAAGGTAAACCAGATCGGCACCGTAACCGAAACCTACGAAGCCGTTGAAATGGCCAAAAGAGCAGGATATACAGCAATTATTTCCCACCGTTCCGGCGAAACCGAAGACAGCTTTATTGCTGACCTGGTAGTAGCCCTGGAAACCGGACAAATTAAAACCGGTTCCATGAGCCGTACCGACAGGATCTGCAAGTATAACCAGCTTATCCGCATCGAAGACGAGCTTATGGGTGTTTCCAAGTTTGCTGGAAAAGACGCTTTTTACAATGTCAGGAAGGGTTAAACCTATCGTATAAAGAACCCGGATTAATCCGGCAAAGGGGCGGCAATAGCCGCTCCTTTTTTTGTATCTTTCAATCCTATTTTTTGAAAGCCGAATATACCAGCGCCTATTACCCCATTTTTATTTGATTCTTTGGAATAAATAAAATGCAAATTGTCTGCCGGGTAAGGTTTACGGGTATAGTTCCGTATAGCCGCTTCGAGTTTTTTACGCGGAAAGCTTTTTTGTACTACAACGCCACCGCCAAGTATTACCTCGTCCGGATCAAGGATTGTTATTTCTGAGGCTATTCCCATAGCTATGTTTTCAATAAACTCGGTAACAACAGGATGCTCCGAGTTGTTTTCAAATATGCTATCAAAAGGCATTCCGTTAAAGTGCGTATCATGTATTTCTGCAAGCCGTTTTCCTGATGCATAAAGCTCTAAGCAGCCCAGACTTCCACAGCCGCAAGGATCTTTTTTCCCAAGCATTGGAATATGCCCCAATTCTCCGCTAACACCATGTTTGCCCACAACAATCCTGCCGTTTAAACTTATTGCATTTCCAAATCCGGTTCCTATATAAAAACCAAGAATAAAGCCTTCATTTTTAAGATTGTTATCATAAATATCATACAGTAAAATCAGATTCACATCACGGTTAACATAAACAGGAATAGTGCATACTTTTTCAACACAGGCAGCAATGTCAATATTATTCAAGCCTTGTATATTAGGGGTGGAATAAACAAATCTATTGTCACGATCCACAGTTGAAGGAAGACCCATAACTATTGCAAGCGGTGACATTTTTTTTGCATTTAACAGATTCGCTGTATATTCAGCCAATTTATCCGGTATATTGTCGCCGGATAATACTTCTGCTGTTTTATCAATTCTAAACTCTTCCAGCTTATGCTTAGCATCAACAAAGGCACTGCGTATATAAGTACCTCCTATGTCCATACCCAAAACCATTTTTGTTTCGTCCATGGCAGGCTACCCAAACAGTCCCTTAATGGCATCCTTTAAACTGCCTGCAGTAAATAAGGAAAAACCCAGCCCTGCCGCTGTCTTTTCCCGTACAGGCTGGCGTCGTACGGGCAGCACTTCTCCTGCAAGTGAAAGCTCTCCGGCAATTGCTGTCTTTGCAGGCAGTGGAAGTCCGGTTCTGGCGGAGTACAAGGCAGCCGCCAGAGCTAATTCCGCCCCAACCTCTTTTATTCGTATGCCGCCTGCTACATTGACATATAAATCCTGGTCAGAAAGCCGCAGACCCAGGTGTTTTTCCAAAGAGGCAGCTATTCTGGAAACCCGGCTTGTTTCGACAGAGCCGGAAAAAACCCGGCTAATTGTTCCCTTGGCAGGAACGGTAAGCGCCTGGAGTTCCACCAGCAGGGAACGGGAACCTTCCAATACTGCGGCAGTTGCAATGCCTGCAGGAATAGTACCTTCGCGGCGTACCAGAAAAAGCAGCGAAGGATCTGCAACTACGGCAAGACCTTTTTCGCCCATGGTAAATATGCCTATTTCGTCTACAGAACCAAAGCGGTTTTTAACTGCCCTAAGAAAGCGGCAGTCTGCATTTCCAGTTTCGCCGGAATTTCCCCCCTGCTCAAAATACAATACCGTGTCTACCATATGTTCCAGTGTTTTTGGCCCGGAAATAAAACCGTCTTTGGTAACATGGGCGGCAAGGAACAATGCTGCATCATGTTCCTTTACCCAGGAAATAAGCTCCCAGGCACAGGCCTTCATCTGGTTAATGGTACCCGGAGAACCGGCAAGGTCGCAGTACAAGGTTTGAATGGAATCAACCATGATTAAAACAGGCCGCACTGCATCTACGATGGAAAGTATATGTTCCAGCGCTCCGGTACAGCACAGTTCAATGCGTTCAAGGCTGCCTGCTCCTATTCTATCTGCCCTTAAACGTACCTGACCAGCGGACTCCTCCCCGGAAATATAAAGAACCCTTCCCTGGGTTTCGCAGGCAGAGGCCGCCTGTAAAAGCAGTGTAGACTTGCCTATTCCGGGCTCACCCCCCAAAAGTACGGCGGATCGTTTCATAATGCCGCCGCCCAGTACCCTGTCCAATTCATCCATACCGCTGTGAATTCTCTTGCCTTCTATTGGGTCTACCGATGATAAGGGAAAAGATTGAGGAAGAACACTTTCTTTATTTTTTCCCGCGTTTACCGGAGAAACAGCTGTTTCTTCCAAAGAATTCCATTCGCTGCACTCCGGACAACGGCCCAGCCATTTTGGTTCCTCATGACCGCATGAAATACATTTAAAAATATGGTTTTTTGATCGCCGTTTCATCTTTTTTTATTGAATGGCTTTTCCAGCTTAGTTTTCCTGGATATTAATTGACAGGCAGATAATTTCGTTGTCAAAAACAGTAAAAGGAATACATAATAGCCGGATTCTATCATCCGGAATAACCACCATGTGGGCAAGACCGCTAACAACTTTAGGAATGGAAATGGTAATCTTAAACAAATCTTCCAGATTTTTTTTGACATTTCCCGATATTATGTTTACTAATTCTCCAACAGCATCTGTCATTTCTGTCTTGGAGACTTTTTCTTTCTGTGTCAGGATGCCGGTAATTTTAGTAGCAGCAGGATACTTCATGGATAATGCCACCAAACCCTTAACTCCGCCCGTTAAAGCAATTATTCCGGAAATATCCCAGTCAAGAAAAGCCTCTTTATCTGCAAAATATGCTCGATCGGGAGTAACATCAACAGCAAACATACTGTTAAATATTGAGGATGTAACACTAATAAAGGGCTGTATGTACTGCTCCATATTATAACACTAGTCTTTTTTTTAAATATATGCAATGGTTGATGATTAGGATGCTTCATTGGAAAAAATATTCTACTATAAATTTCCTGTCGGCGAAGTAGGGATAATTGAAGAAGCAGAAAAAATATCATGGGTGTTTTTTCGCTCCAGGGCCGATAGACCAAAACACAGGGACAGTCTTACCGTATCCGAAACGCCGCTAATAAAAAATGCAGCAATGCAGCTTAAAGAATACTTTGAACATAAAAGAAAAATCTTTGATCTTCCCCTTTTTCCGCAGGGTACGGATTTTCAACTTGCAGTATGGAAATCATTGTGCAAGATTCCCTACGGAGAAACCCGCAGCTATAAAGAAGTAGCGAAAATGGCAGGAAATGTCAAAGCATGCAGGGCAGCAGGGATGGCCAATAACCGCAATCCCATAGCAATAATTATTCCCTGCCACAGGGTAATTGGCAGCAATGGCAGCCTTATCGGCTATGGCGGGGGACTGGACATTAAACGGTATTTACTATGCTTGGAAACATAATTCGAAGAAAAAACATTTTTTTTGCCGTTGCTGTATTTCTAGGCTGCCGTGTTATATTACTCAATGCCCAGGAACAAACCTTAAGTCCTGGAAATACCTCCATTACATCCATAGAAGTGATAGGTCTTAAACGTACCAAACCCCACATTGCCCGGTATCCGCTGGAACAATTTCTTGGACGTGATGGGACTACCCTGGATCTGAACGAAGTTCAGGCTGTGGTAAGAGCTACAGGAATTCTGGAACCAACAGCTGTAGAACTAATTGAAACAGAAGAAGGATTAATACTTCGTCTTACAGTAGAAGAAAAGTGGTCAATTTTTCCTATCCCCATGGTTATAACAGGTACCGGCAGAACCCATTTTGGTTTTTTCTTTATGGATGCAAACGCTTTTGGCCAGCAGGATCAGATGGTTTTGGGCAGCATGTTCGGAACATCGGGATGGGCGGGTATTGCAATGTACAATCATACTCCAAACCGCAGGGGAATGACGGGCTGGAACGGTTTCTTTATGTACGGCCGCCAGGAAAGGGAAAATATGGATAAGGATGAAGTAATCCATCACAGCTACACTACAGACCAGCTTCGTATTTCGGCGGGTTTATATTATCCCTTTACAGACCTTGTTAGTATTTCTGCCGGGGTTTTTTTTACCAATATTTCCCTTAAAGAAAACAACGAGGCAATAAACCCTCCGGAAAAGGGCGCCATGCTCCTGGGTTTTTCCCCGGGTTTTTCTTTCAGGCGAAGCAGCTGGGACGGTTATCTCCTCTCCCAGGAGAGCTTTTCCATAAATTATACCTACAGCCATAATTTTAGCGGTTCGTCTTTTCATCAAACAGATTTTCGATGTATTTATGAATATTCCCTTATTCCCGGCTTCCGGCTTGCAATAAGGAGCGGAGCCGTATGGAAATCCAGTACGGATATCCTTTTTGAAGAAGGCCCCCAGAAGGCCCAGGTTGATATTCTGCCAGGAGATTTCTCTGCCCGGCATTATGCCGGCATTTCCGCCGGATTTGAAAAACACCTTTTAAGTAACCGTATAGGAACTCTTTCTGTTTTGAGTTTATGGCAGTGCGTTATATCCCATGGCTCCATTTCGGGCATGGAATTTGATCACGGCCCCTCCGGGGGAATCCGATTTTATTTAAGCCGTCTGGCTCTGCCTGCTTTGGGTTTGAACATAGCCTACAATGTTAATTCCGGTCTATACCAGGGGAGCTTTGCAATTGGTATGGGATTTTAGTGTTCTGCTTTAAGCGGTTCACTTGATTATTTTTAAACTGCTATGGTATATTTAAGCTATGAAACTAAGTGCCGTATTTTTAATTTTCATCTCGCTGCTGTTCTTCTCCTGCAGATCCGGACCGATCAGTGTTCCGGAAGATGAGACTCCTTCAAAAATCATCCAAAGCGCCCAGGAAGCAACAGATGCCAATAAATACAGAATAGCCATTCAATACTACCAGGTGCTGCTTGAGCGTTTTGGCGATAACAGCGAATTCTACTGTATTGCTAATTATGAAATAGCTTTTATCCACTATAAGCAAAGAAGATTTTCGGAAGCCAGACAGGGTTTTGAACATTTGCTGAACTTGTATAATGCAGAAGGAGGAGAAGCCCTGCCAAGGCGTTTTAAGGTACTCTCGGAAATGATTCTGGTCAACATTACCGAAAGAGGACTATAATGTAGGATGAGAAAATATTTAATTCCCCGGTTTTTTCTATTATTAGTTATTTTTTCTGTAGTTTTTATAGTTTTGGTTCATATCCAATTTGCCAATAAAAATACTTTTACCATTCGTTCCGGAGATCTGGTTATACAGGGGAATTATGGGCCTGGCTCCAGATCTGCGTCTAACAGCTATCCTGTTACCGGCCCCATAAGTATATACTTTGGCGGCATGGAATTTATAATAGAAGATACACTTGAACTCAGGTCCTCTCTAGGCAATACCAGCCCTATTCTTGTACAACCTCAGTATATGACAATAATGAACAATGAAGTGCATTTTCTCCTTGATCAGGGACCAGAATTGATTTTTACCACACAATATACCTGGGGTGCTATAGAATTAGTAATACGGGCTGACTTTACCGCTTATTCTTATTCTGCCGACCATATTCCTGTTAATTACAGCGAAATAGAGCCGGAACCCGCAGAACGTGAATATCACTCTATTCGTATTAAATTCAAACCTCTGCAAACCAGCATTGTCCAAAGAACAGAGCAATCACTTATATTTAACTCCGAAGGAATAAACTATATTTTTAACAGGGATACCGAAGCAGACCGTATAGTGTTGGAAACCCGTAATCCGGCAATTAGTTACCGGGTTCTGCCGGACAGGGAAGCTGCCAGCCCCTGGGATTTTATTACACCAGCTGCTCTTGATGACGAAAACTATGAGGGGACTTTGACTCTATGGCTGGATCAGGTATATCTATTATGGAACCGTGCTTTTGCCGCACCGGGTGTAACAGCTGACGGTGAACTGATAAGCGCATACATGACCGAAGCAATCCGCAGAGGCGCTTATAGATCAGCAGTTGCTGCAGTTTCTGCTTCCTGGGATCCTGCCAATCTTTTCTATGAAGCATCTGCATATATCGGCCGCTTTGATACAGCCCTTCGTTCACTCTCTGCAGAAGAACGCGAGCGTACTGCCCGGCTTGCCCGGCTTTTTAATGAAAGATCTTCGGAGTTCCTTAAGGATTTCCGTATTATTCAATTCCTGGCTATTAGAGGATATAACAATTTAATAGACGATGCAGCAGAAATTTTACGAAGCTTTGATCCGGCTGTTGTGACAGTCGAACATGCCGCCGGTATCCTGGAGGGCAGTCTTGATTGGGACCGTTACCGCCCGGGACGCTACAATCCCTATAGCCGCTTTGTTGATCAAGCCCTGTTTGTTATTACCGCTTCTTTGCGCCAAAACCCACGCAGCTCTGCTGTACCGTCCAGCAGAGCTGTACTGGCATTTACCGGAACGGGTTCTACCGGAAATGCAGATATCGAACTAAACCTAAGACTGGGAAACGCCCTGATACAATTCGATGATGAAACAAAAATAGCTTTGGGAAAAACCTTAATCTTATCTGTGCTATCATTGGAAGATCGCGAAGGAAACGTTCCGCTTTATATGCAGGAAAATTTTACCGAAAGCGCAGAACGGTATTATTCGCAGCAAATTTACCGTATCTGCTTTGCCGGTGAAAATTATGCACGATCACAGATCATCGGTTCCGGTATATGGGCTTGGACAGCCGCATCTTCTGTTAGCGGGGACTCCAGTGCAGACAGACTAAACATAACAGTTAATTTTCCAGCCGGCGAAACCCATTATTTAATGATCCGCGGAATCAGACCCTTTTCCAGTATATTGATCAGCGATATTATTCTCAACCAAAACAACCAATTTGAACGCTTCGATGCTTCCGGCTGGAGCTATTCTTCGACAGAACAAACCCTGCTTGTCAAACTCCGGCACCGTCTGCCAGCTGAACGGATTAGTATAGTGTATTAAACCCCACTTAAGAGCTATTGACAAAAAAATACCTTTTGTATCATATTAATACTAAAGAATACCAAAAGTATTATAAGGAATTTTTTATGGTAACCAGCAGGGCAATTAAACTTTCCGGTACTGTTATCTCCGAGGCAAATAAATATGCCGCGGTTTTTTCACGTTCTGTTCCCAAGCAGATTGAACATTGGGTAAAAATCGGCAGAATTGCAGAAGAAAATCCCGATCTTCCCTATAGTTTTATAAAAGATATTCTGGTTTCTCTGGAAGAAACAAAAACGGAAAAGCCAATCCCATACAAATTTGGCTAGATTATGCAGGTTATACTATATCCCGCATTTGAAAGAGTGGTAAAAAAGCTCCATTCCAATGCCAAAAAAGATTTGGATAAAGCCGTCAAAATACTGGAAAAAAATCCTAAAACAGGCGAGCTAAAAAAAGGCGATTTAAGAGGAATAAGAGTATATAAATTCAAAATGGTTCACCAAATAGCTTTGCTTGCATACAAATATGAAGAAACAAAAAAGATCCTTATGCTTCTTGCTCTGGGATCACATGAAAATTTCTATCGTGATTTAAAGAAATAGCGCGGCTATGTAGACTTTTTAAAGGTCTGCTAATTACGCGGATTATGTAAACGATTACATTTTTACCCCTCTCTGCCCCTGAGTGTGCCATGGTCAGCCCGGCAAATTGGGATTTAACAAGTGATTTTGTTTGACTTTTTTAACTTCTTAGGGTAAATTTCTTGAAGGGGTATAAGTGACGAAGAGGGATTTCCCCAAAATCCACTTTTATGACCAGGATTTTGTGGATATATACGACAAAACATGGGCCTGGATACAGGATTATTGGAATAATGGAGGCGAATCGGAAGCTATAGAAGGAAAATTCTTCGCAAATCCGGATTCTACAACCATAAAACAGCTGGATGCCATCCTTTCCTCATTTTTTCTTGTCTATTCGAATAGAATTTATCAAGCTTCTCCCACCCTGGATTTATTTTATCTTCGTCAGGAACCTTCCGGCGCAATCCGGTCGGTTTATGAACTAAAGACCGGCCTGCCCAAAGTAGAAGCAAATAATCCCGAAGGGCTTAGCCTTCCCCTCTTTGCTTGGGCAGAATTCAACCTGTACCATAAATCGGCAAATAAAAAACGGGTTAAGGATGTTATTCCTGTTCTTTCCCGCTATACAGAATGGATCGATTCGATTTACAAGAAGGAAAATGGCCTTTATCAGGTTCCTTTAGCCGCTGTAGATATGGGCAATTCTCCTCGCGGAGAAGCAGCATATCCGGTGGATTTTAATGCCTGCATGGCAATACACGCCCTATATATGTCGGCAATGGCAGATATTCTTAACGATAAAGAAACAAGTTTCCAGTTTAAGCGGCGTTACTTTTCTCTAAAAACCCGGATAAATGAACTTATGTGGGATAATGACGATGGATTTTATTATGATATTGATATAAAAGAACAACGCATCAAAGTTAAAACCCTGGCAGGATACTGGCCCCTATTGGCAGAAATCCCCAATGACGACAAGGCTGAACGAATTATAAGCAAGTTACAGGATCCAAAGATATTCGGCGCTCCTCATCCATTTCCTTCCCTGGCTGTCTGCGAAAAAGACTTTGATGAAAACGGCGAAGGGTACAGGGGTTCTGTTTTCCCTCATTTAACCTTTATGGTAATAAAGGGTCTGGAAAAGTATCAGCGCTGGGACTTGGCGAGAGAATGCGCCATCCGCCATCTTTATTTTGTGCTCGATTCAATGAATCCCGACGGCAACCATCACAAGGGAAAACTTTGGGAAGCTTATCTTCCGCTTAAGGAAGGCCCCGCTCAATGGCAGCAAAATCCCGACTTCCCCCGTGCCCAGCATTTAGCTTTTGATGCGCTGTCGACAATCTGCTTAACTATCGAAAATATAGTAGGGCTGTTTATTTCCCTTCCCCGAAAAACTGTTGACTGGATCATTCCAAACCTGGAAGTTATGGGTGTAGAAAATTTATCCCTTAAAAAAAATATGATCACGATTCTTTCCAATAAAAGCGGCAGAGGCTGGGAAATCCATATGGAAAGCGAAAAGCTTTATTATTTTACCATCAATATTCTGGGAAAGAAAAAGAAAACCCTCCCCATACCTTCGGGAAAATGTTCCATGTTAATAGACAAGCTCTAAACTTCGGTATTTTGCATGAACAATCAAAAAATAGATGTTATAGAAAAATTTTTTCAACACCCCTGGCTAATCGTTCTTGCTATAGGAATTATTACTGTTTTTTTTGCCTTCCAGCTTCCCAAAGCAGAACTTGACAACAACAACCTGCGCTTTGTACCGGAAAACGATCAAGCACGTCTTACAAACCAGTATATAGATGAAAGTTTTGGCTCTTCATTTTTTATTCTGGTTGCCCTTGAGCGCATATACAGCGATGTTTTTGATCCGGCCTTTTTGAACCGTATACGGGAATTTAACAATACAATGGCAGACATCGATATAACAGGAAATATTAATTCCTTGGTTTCTTCGGATTTTATTTTTTCCGAAGACGACGCTATTGTAGTGGAAAAGCTTGCATCTGAGGATTTTACCGGAACTCCGGAAGAAATTGATGATCTTAGACAAAGGCTTTTGTCCTGGGATATATACCGCCGCGCCCTTATTTCCGATGACTTTAAGGCAACTCAGATACTCATCCCGCTGGAGATAAGCGAAGAAGAAGCAAGCATGCCGGAAATTCAGGATATATTTATAGAGATTCGGGATATTGCCAAAGAAATGTTTGCAGATTATGCGGATGTTTATGTAACAGGGCTGCCGGTTATAAGCGCTGTTATTAACGAAGCAATGCAGTCAGATCTAGTCACCATGATCCCTCTGGTCATATTGCTTGCTCTTGTTATGCTCTTATTTAGTTTTAAGAATATTACAGCAGTGCTTTTACCAATCATCACTGTTATTACTTCAGTTATATGGACCATGGGCGCCATGCCTCTTTTTGGAATAAAACTTTCAGTAATTTCTACGGTTCTGCCGGTAATTCTTGTGGCTGTCGGCAGCGCCTACGGAATCCACATGGCGACTCACTATCTGGTTGAATTAAATGGAAAAACAGGGCTAAGCCATACCGAACACCGTATCCATGTACTCCTTACATTAAAAAAAATCGGTAAGACCGTTTTCCTTGCAGCCCTTACCACCATGGCAGGTTTTTTCTCGTTTTGCTTTACCACAGTAATTCCCATCCGTGAATTTGGTATATTTGCCACGCTCGGTGTTGGTTTTACATTTTTATTCGCAGTAAATTTAATTCCAGCTCTTCTTATTATTAAGGGCCCGTCCGGCAAAGCTCCAAGATTCAATAAAAAAGAAACATCCGGTGCACAAGACTGGCTGCCTGGACATCTCTTTGCCAATATTGCCGGAAAAAAGGCGGCAGTTATTTTTGCAGTGATACTTGTCTTTTGTTTTTCTGCATGGGGACTTTCCAAACTGGTAATAGACAATATCTTTATCGAATATTTTAAAACCACGACAGATATTTACCGTTCTGACCGTTTTGTACGGGAAAAGTTCGGCGGTTCAAAGGTGATAAATCTAATGGTCGAGGCAGACAGCACAGAAGAGCTGCTTATGCCGGAAGTCCTCCTGGCCATAGACAATTTTGGACACTTCCTTGAAGAACAAGTAGACGAAGTGGGCAAGGTTATGGGTTTTACCGATCTAATTAAAAGAATAAACCAGGTGTTTAATGCAGATCAAAGCCCGTTAGGCTTAAAGCCGGGCTTAAGGCCGGGTTTGCAAGCTTCAAGGAACGATTTTGACGATACCTTTGGATTTGGGGATTTTGGTTTCGACGATTTTGGCTTCGATGATTTTGAACAGAACGACGATGTTCCCGACGATGATCCCTTTGACGATGATCCCTTTATGGAACATATTGCCACCAATTACGATGAAATGGCCTATTATGAAATACCAGCCGACCCGCAGCGCTATGGAGTGACAAGCGAAGAAGACCTTTCGCGTATTGTTGCCAATTACCTTATTCTGCTTTCTTCTAATATCAGCTCTTATGCCAACGATCCCCTTTCGCCTACTGCAATAAACACAACTATACAATTGCGTACCAAGGGTAATATTGATACCGACATGGTTCTTGACATTATGCAAAAGTATATAACAGAAAACTTTCCCGAATATGTGAGGATTACCATAGGGGGCCCGGCTCTGGTAGAAAGCTCCCTTAACCGTCTGGTGGTACAATCGCAGATTATTTCTGTAATTATTTCTATCTTTGTGGTGTTTTTAATTATAACAATCTCTAACAAATCCATTGCAGCAGGTCTAATTGGCATTGGTCCGCTGTCAATATGCATACTGATAAATTTTGCTGTTATGGGTTTTGCGGGGATTACCCTTAATATAGGTACTTCCATGATGGCAAGTCTTTGTGTAGGAATAGGAATTGATTATACTATTCACTATATGGAAGCTTACAAGCGGGAATACCGGATTTCCGGAGGGAAAGGAGATTTTCTTTTAAGGACATATACAGCATCGGGAAGGGCAATTTGTATAAATGCCCTGTCTGTGGGTGCAGGTTTTGCAGTACTGCTCTTCTCCCAGTTTGTCATGCTGCAGGACCTTGGACTTCTTGTTGCCCTTACCATGGTATCAAGCGCCCTTGTAAGCCTTACTGTAATTCCGGTATTACTATCAATTATTAAGCCAAAGTTTATTTATAAGGAGTTATAAATAATGAGAAAAAAAGTCTTTCTTGTCGTTATCGCTTTTATTTTTTCTGGTTTTGCCGTCGGCGCTCAGGATGCTGCTTCTATTGTGGAACGATCCCGCAGCCGCATACAGGCAGACACAACAAGTGTCCGCTATAGAATGGTTATTACAGCAAGGGGGGGAGCTGAAACAGAACGGCAAATGGATCAATATTCAAAAAAAGACAGCAATGGAAACAACCGTTCTGTTATGGTTTTTCTGGAACCGGCCTCTGTTAGGGGAACCCGCTTTTTAACTATCGAAAACCGCGGGAGGAACAATGACCAGTGGATTTTCCTTCCCAGTCTTAACAGGGTACGCCGCATTGCTGCCTCAGAAGGTTCCAGCAGCTTTGTAGGGACAGATTTTTCCTATGACGACCTTGCATCTGCAGACAGAAGGACAGATCTGGATAATCACAGGCTCCTTAGGGAAGAAAGATTTAACGGCAGAGACTGCTTTGTTATAGAATCAATTCCAAGGGATACAAGTTACCAGTACTCAAGGATGATCCAGTGGATCGATAAAAATAATTATGTACCGCATAAGGTAGAACTATATGACAGAAGGGGAACTCATGTAAAAACACTGGAGATACTCCAGCTGCGCGAAGTCCAGGGAAGGCTCTCGCCGACGAGAACAAGGATGACAACGATAGCCGCAGGGACTTCTACTACCCTTAACGTAGTAGAGCTAAGATACGATGCTGCCATTCCCGAAAGTGTATTTACCACAAATTACCTTGAAACCGGAAGGCCGTAATGACTATAAAGAAAATACTATTGATTTTATTGTTCATTCCTCTGGCTCTTAATGCCCAAGAGGACGGTTTTGGCTTTGATGATTCTGATTTTGGATTTTCGGACAGTTCCCGCTTTTCGTTAAACATAGGCGGAGAAGTCAGGGCAGAGCTTAGCGGATTCTTTAAAGACTTTAGCTCGTCAGACAAATTAAAAAACAGCAGCCTGGGGGATATTTTTTCGGGAAGCTTTAACTTCCATGCTGCATCTTCTGCTGCAGAAGCTGTAATCAATTTAAATATAATTCCTGTCTTTGACGGAAGCTCGCCGCTTGAAATTGACGAAGCCTATGTCGGAGCTTTTTTTGGACAACTTACAGTCGAAGGAGGACTACGAAAACTTAGCTGGGGAAAAGCCGACAGCTTTGGCCCGCTTGATGTCATTAATCCTCTGGATTTCAGCGACCTTAGCAAACTTTCCGACCCGCAAAGCATTAAAATTGCCCGCCCCTTAATACGCGGTATCTTAACGCTCGGCGATTTTTCCAGACTGGAAGGAGTTTTTGTCCCCAGCTTTCAGGGACATGAATTTGCCGAAACAGGAATATGGACACCAAGCCAGATAAAGACATTGCAAGAACAATTACCACAATTGCAGAGCCTCGGAGTTGATATCAAGGATATCTATCCTGAAACCAATACCCTGGAGTATGCTCAGGGGGGCTTGCGTTTTACTACTACCATTGGTTCTTCTGATTTTGGGTTCCAGTATTATTTTGGAAGATTCTTCCGGCCTGCTGTTATTAGGATTTTCCCCCCTCCCCCTTTGCCTCAATTACCAATAGTAGGAATAAAATACAACTACTACCATCAGGTTGGAGCAGATTTTGCCAGGGTAATTGCAGGCTTTAACCTTCGTGCCGAAGCTGCAGTAAACCTTACCGAAGATATGAAGGGAACAGATCAGACAATAGAAAACCCGGCATTTCTGTGGTCTTTGGGTTTTGACAGAGACCTTGTCTGGGGAATAAACCTTAACCTCCAGGGTACCGGCAGCATTGAAAGCGATACTAGCTCCACAAGAATTACCGGTATTCTTTCCCGAAAATTTTTACGGGATGAACTTGAACTTAAAACAATATGCCTGTGGGGAATAGAAGACAAGGACTTTCTAATTATGCCTGCCCTTATCTGGTCCAAAAACGATGTCAGTACAGAATTATCTGCTGGTTTTTTTGGCGGAGACAGAACAGGAGAGCTGGGCCAATACAGGGATAACAGCTTTTTCCGGGTAATACTGTCGTATACATTCTAATATTAGTTTGTTCGAACAAGCCAGTTGAGTCAAACAGCAATATTGTGATAGTATGTTCCTGGATATATGATTTTAAAGAAAAAAGAATCCGTTGATGCCGATACCTTTTGGCAGGATTATGAAGCGTCCATAGGCGAAAAAGTTCTGGCTAAATCACTGGCAAAGTATCAAAGCGGCTGGCCCGAGTACAGCCAGCTTCTTTGGGGCCTGGCAATAGCTACTTCCGGAGGCTTTCGTTTTCATCACTTTCCCCACGAAAGCTGGATCACAGCCATGTCCAGAATAGGCGGCAGAGGCGAGGCTCCACAAGAAAAAACTTTTTTTATTCCAAACGATTGCATAGACACAGTGGAACTTATTGTAGAAAACCGCTGGTGGAGAAAAATCCTGTCGCCTTCATACCCCGTTTTGATCATACGTTGCACTATCAACAGTGAGCCAACAGAAGTTTTAATAGAAACCGACCGCAGCGCAGAAGCAATTGTTAATGCATTACAGCCGAATAATCCTTGACTCAGTTAATACTTCAGCGCCGTCATTTGTTACCAGAATATCATTTTCCAGACGGCAGCCTCCCAGACGGGGTTCGTAGAGTCCCGGTTCTATTGTAATTATCATTCCGGGCGCTAATACCCATGCATTATCGTCCCGCTTACGGATATATGGCCCTTCGTGAGCATCCAGACCTATACCATGACCTAGTGAGTGGGGCATGGCCTTGCCGGATTTGGCAAAAAAATCATCCACTCTGGCTGCAATATCCGCAGCAGCTATTCCCGGGCCTACCATTCCAAGAGCAAGTTTATACGCTTTTTCTATCAGCGATACAAGCCGCAGCTGTGCCCTGCTTGGTTTTACTGCTACGGTCAGTGTTACATCGCTGGTATAACCCCGGTACTTAACGCCAAAATCCAAAATAGACAGTCCCTGCGTTCCAAAAGGTAAAACAGTATAAGACGGAAAAGAATGTATCGCCATACTGCGCTCCGGCCCTGCTGCCAAAGGTTCAAAGCCAGTGCCTTCGCAGCCATGTTTTCTGCATTCACTTTCAATAAGCATAACTGCATCGTATTCTTTTTTTATTTTTCCTGCTCTAAGCTGTTTTTCCAAAAGATCAATAATGCTGTTTGTAATTTTTGATGTTTTACGGTATATGGAAACTTCTTCATTATCCTTAACAGCCCTTAATTGTCCCAGGGCATCTGCCGCACCTTTTTCCCGGCAGATTACATCAAAATCTGCCAGGGCTTCTACATAACGAAGAAAATGCGGGTATGATGTAATAGAAGGAATTTCTATACGGGAAGCGCTGGGTATTTTTAGCAGCGCCGCTGCTTTAGTACAAGCATTAATGGGTTTACGGTCAAATTCATTATACGAACGAATAAAATCTGCATCGGCATATAGTTTGGCAAGGTTTACATCCCAGGGAACAAGGAGCGATTTTCGTTCTACAGAAAGAAATAACAGCGCATCGGAAGGCATGGCAGAAAGCCAGCGGAGATTGGAATCCCTGCGGGTTTCTGCATCCTCTATCATTAAGAGGCCAATTCCCTCCCTGGCCATCCAGTCATAAACCCGTTCCCGCCGCTGCTGATAAATCCCCTGTTTTTGCAGCATATTTACAGTGCATCTCCGAAAATTATACGAGATGCTTCTATTATAAGCTCCAGCTCCTTTTCACCGATCCAATGATGCATTACAAAGCGAAAAAGATTTATTTGTTCAGGTTCGTTTATGATAATTCCACGGCTGCGGAATGCTTCAACCAATTTTGTTATCCATGATGAAATTACTATTTCATCTGACTTTGGTAAAACGCGAAAAAATACCATGTTTATGTTTCCCTGTTCCACTGTTATTCCGGGAATTTCTGCCAGGGCTTTTTCAAGTACCCTTGCTTTTTTATGATCTTCTGCTAAAAGAGAGGGATGTTCTGTTATTCCAAGCAGTCCTGCAGCTGCAAGAATTCCTGCCTGACGCATTCCGCCGCCCATGATCTTTCGTTTATAGCGGGCTTCGTCAATAAAGTCTTTGGTGCCTGCCAAAAGAGACCCCGCGGGAGCGCAAAGTCCCTTGGAAAGACAAAACATTAATGAATCACAGTATTGCGCTATGTCGGCAGCTCTGCATTCTAAAGCTGCTGCTGCATTAAATATTCTTGCCCCATCCAGATGTACAGGGATATTCCATTCGGATGCAGTATTATAAGCTTCTGCCATATCTGCCAGGGATACGGCCATACCCAAAGAATGGGCATTTTCCAGACAAATTAGCGATGTAGCCGGGGCATGGAGATCCCGCCTGCGCAGCCGTTTTTCCAGAGCTTCTCTGCTTAAAATCCCATCAGGAGCAGGAATAGTTCTGGTTTGTACCCCTGCAATAATAGAAGCCCCTGCCGCCTCATGCTGGATAATGTGGCATTCTTCTCCCAAAATCACTTCTGTACCGCGGGGACACCAGCTAAAAAGCGCCGCCTGGTTTCCAAAAGTACCACTGGGAACAAACAGCACTGCTTCCTTTCCAACAAGTTCTGCGGCAGCTTTTTCCAGTTTGTTTACTGTGGGATCATCTCCATAAACATCGTCTCCTACTTCGGCCTCTGCCATAGCCTTCCGCATTTCTGGTGTTGGAAATGTAACAGTGTCGCTGCGAATATCGATCATAACTCTAGCTATTAATACCTGCCAGGTAGGGAGCATACTTTTTATCTGATTTGGCAATATGATTAAGAAGCCATTGCTTAAGGAATCGTGCCAACTCCAGCGGGTCGGATTTTCCAGCTTCAAATTCTTTAACTGCTTGAACTACGGTAACTCCAAACGATTCATGCTCTCCCTTATGCTCGGCATAGTCAGGATAATCCACCTGTGTCATATATTTTTCTTCTGTAGCAAAATGGGTTTTGGCATACTCAACAGCACTTCTGATAGTCTTAATAAAAGCAATATCTGCTGCTGTACTGCCTCTTTTACATCCATTAAAAAGCTCGTTGGTCATACGCACCAATTCCTTGTGCTGGTTATCGATCAATTCAAAACCGACAGAAAAAGCATCATCCCAAAAAACGGAATCATCGCTCATATTATCCCCCTAAAAAATGTATATTACTATAATGACCTAAATACACTAACAAAGCAAGATACTATTCTAGCGGATGTGCCGTGGTTTTTTTCTTGGAATGAATTCGTTCTATATCCGCATAAATACTTCTGACAAAACCGGCTATAGCAAAAAACCAAAAACCAACAAGTATTGTAAGCTGGATATTTAATGCAACCAGAAAGCCTGTAAACAAAACCAGTAAAACACTTGTAAAATTTTTCTTTTTTCTAAACAGCCTGTTAACCAGATGTGAATATCGAATACGGCTTACCATTAGTATACCGCACAAGAGCGCCGCAAGAGGCAATATCCAAATACAAATATCTGCCAAAGCTGCAGAAAAATTTGGCAGTTGATCTGTTATACCGGGAAGGTAGTCTTCCAGAAAAATAACCAGACTTACAACCACTCCTGCAGCTGCCGGAGAAGGAAGCCCGGCAAAGCTTTGATGCCTGGAAAGATCTGTATCATTTTCTACATTAAACCGTGCAAGCCGTGTGATCGTACAAAGCATAAAAAATATCGCTGCAAAGAGAATCCAGTTTTCCGCCATTTGGACTTTATGCAGATTATACAGCGGAAGATTTTTCCAAAGAGAAACCGGAAAGAAAAAAATTTGTTCAAAAGCATCCAGGTTAATTCGGGCTTCGACAACTTTAAGCATTAGAAATGCCGGAGCAGCGCCAAAACTAAGGACATCGGAAAGACTATCCAGCTGGCCGCCAAAACTCGATGCAGTGCCGCTCCAGCGGGCTACCTGACCATCAAGTACATCGGCAATCATGGCAGCAAGGATAAGATAACCGGAAATGGCAAAAAACGAAAAATCCGCCATGTTTAAAAGATCATTGTCCGGAAGAACTCCCGGCCCGCGGCTTGCATAGACAATCGAAAAAAAGCCACAAACTGCATTTAACAAGGTAACCGTAGTGGGCAGTACTGCGATATACTTTAGCCGTTTTCTTTTTCGTAAAGCTGTTTCTATAGGAGTTCTGTTTTTTTTCAGTTTTGGCAATGAAAGAGAAGGCCTTTTTCCGGGTTTTTTAATTTTTTGCTCTTTCATGCCTTATCTCTGCCAGGTTCAAAATAGTGTATTAAAGGAGTAAGCCCTGCATACACAGCATCGCCGATTTTAACTTTTATTTCATATATTTTGTCATTCCGTGCCGGAAGGTATAACTCTGTCCGGGAGCCGAATTTAATCATGCCAAAGGGATCTCCCTGCTTTAGCTCTTCGTTTTCTTTTACTTTACAAACTATATTACGGGCAACAGCCCCGCTGATCTGCCGAACCAGGAGTTTGTCTTTTGGTTCAGCCAAGCGGGAAAGGAACAATGAGTTTGATTCATTTACCCTGCTGGAATCCGGATCCATGGCGTTTTTAAACAAGCCTTTTTTATAGCTTATCCTGTCAATTGTAACCGAACAGGGAGCACGGTTAATATGGACATTAAAAATGCTTAAAAATATACCAATCCGTAAAAGCGGACCCAGCTCGGCATCTTCTATTTGGGAAATGTCCGTTACCTTGCCATCCGCCGGAGAGTATAGGATCAATTCATCAGGAATTATCTTTCTGGAAGGATTTCGGAAAAAAGACAAAGCCCAGATAAGAACCAGGAACAATAAAGCCTGGACAGGAATAATCCAGAGACTAGAGCTGAAAAATACAAAAAGGACAGCCATTATTATGGCAATAAGGGCAGGGAAAACCGCAAGCTGGGGAAGACCCCAGGAGATCAGGGGAAAGTTAGATTTTTTGCTCATACATGCCTTGTAGCCTTTCCCTCCCCTTTATTGTTATACTGTATACAGTTCACAATTTCAATAGAGGAGTTAAACATGATAAGAAAAACATTATTTGCAGTATTTTTTATGTCAATCTTGTTCGTCCCGCTCTGGGCGCAAACACAGGCAAACTTTACCGTAACCCTAACCGATGACGGGCAGGGAGTAATAATTACCCGGTATACAGGAACAGTTTCTGCCGTACGTATCCCTGCTATCATCCAGGGTATGCCTGTACGGGAAATAGGCGATGGAACTCCCATAACTCCTCTTGGCGGCCCCAGAATTAACAGCATAGTAATGCCAGAAGGGGTAACAAGAATAAATGCCAATGCATTTTCCGGTATAGTTACCCTTACAGCCATTAACTGGCCGGACAGTCTTACGTATATTGGAGAACAGGCTTTTTCCAATACAGGTTTTACTTCCATAGTCTGGCCGGCACATTTACCTACCATTAACAGAGGAATGTTCAGCGGTTCCAGAAATCTACGTACTATTTTAATCTCTGAAGGGGTAACTGTAATTGAAAGTTTTGCATTTCAAAATACAGGATTAACCACATTAACCCTTCCTTCGTCTATTAGAGAAATACGAAATAATGCATTTGCAGATTGTGCAGCTTTAGCATCAATAACCATACCCGCTACGGTAGAGCGAATAAATTTTGGAGAAGCTGTATTTGTCAACAATCCCAGACTTATTCTGGGTGCCCAGGCAGTTCTGCGAAGAGTAGGTTACAGCGGAGGTTTTTAGTGGCTTTTTCCTATTTGTCTCGCGCGGGGGCGCAAAGACGCGGAGAAGGAAGATAAAGAAGAAGTAAGAAGAAATTTGAAGGCATAGACCTTTTCCTACAAACTCCCAGTATAAGCTCTTGACAGCCTGTTGTCTGTAGACTACACTTAAAATATGAAGGTACGCCAATCAAGCGTTTACCAAAAATGGATAGAAGGTCTGCGTGACGAGCGGGCTAGATATCGCATCAACGCTAGGATTAGACGACTTGAGGAAGGAAACCCCGGCGATGTTAAGCCTGCAGGGGGAGGTATTTCGGAAATACGTATTGATTACGGCCCCGGCTATCGTGTTTATTACAAAGACACAGGAAGGGAAATTATTATTTTGTTATGCGGTGGTGATAAAAGAACCCAGCAGGCGGATATTGCCGCAGCCAAGAAAATAGCTCGAGCATATGAAGAGGAGATTTGAATATGGGAAAGATTACTTTTAGTGACTGGAATTTTACAGATGAAATTAAAACTAAAGAAGATGTTGCCGGTATGCTTGAAGCGGTTATCGAACTTGCAATTCAGGAAAATGATCCAGAATATCTGTTTAAAGCTATCGGTGATATAGCCC
>Ga0099364_10002835_pt1 | contig 27377 bp, 29 predicted proteins | sample TergutTh196P3_FD_73070 | JGI IMG/M metagenome (GOLD analysis project Ga0099364, IMG submission 73070) | Microcerotermes parvus P3 segment gut microbial communities from Pointe-Noire, Republic of the Congo - Th196 P3 | ecosystem: Host-associated > Arthropoda: Insects > Digestive system > Gut ... | reverse complement strand
ATACTGAAAAACCATTGTTTTTACATAATATAACGAATTTAAGCAAAGTCGATTACACAAAAAATTTTTACTTGCATTATAAATCATGGAATGTGGTATATGATTATATTCGCTCTAATGAATGCGAGATTCCAAGGCATTTATGTAAAATGCTCATTGATTTTGACAATAATTCAGATGAAGTATTTAAACGTATAGAAAAATTACCTGTTGTGTTCTGTCATAGGGATTTTTGGGTTACAAATATCTTTAATTCTAATGGTAAAACCATACTTATCGATTGGGATACTACTGGATGGGGTTACCTAGGCGAAGATATAGCAAGCTTAATTGCGGATGAAGCCGATGTGGAAAATATGGTAGAAAATTATCATCGATGTGTTCTGGCATATTACAAAGGTTTTTCAGAATATACGAATGAATCATTTATTACAGATAATTGTATCCATGAGTTTATTCTTGCCTTATTTGGATATAGAGTCATAGAATGGTATATAAATTCAAAAATATCGGAAGATAAAGAACAACATATCAATACATTGCAAAAAATATATGAAATCAAGGATGTAGAGTTTAATTGAAAAAACAAAAACAACGTCGCCTAACAGGATTGTTTATATACATTCCCTACTAAAATAAAGTTTATAACATAAAAAACAGCCTGTCAACACTTTTTTTGCAGAAAAAATGATTTTTTTTCAGTATTTCTCAAAAAAAGACTTATAGTCTCACATTCGTCTCAAAAAGCCTATGCCCCCCTTTCCCCAATTTATATTTTAAAAAAAATATAAATTAGGGCAAACAATATTTTTCATCTTAAAGAAAATATATTTATGCCGAATAAATATATATGAACCATAACCATAACATAGTACTAACAGCCTGTCAAGCGGCAAACGTCCTGAGCGGCAAACGTCCTGAGCGGCAAACGTCCTGAGAATAAACGAGAATACATTAAACGCGCTGGCCAATATGGGGCAAATACCCCATACAAAAATACATATGACAAACGGCATCCAGATGCATTTTAACCTTTTTGACATAAAAAACTGCCTCAAGAACGGCCTGGCAATAACAAACCATAACCAAATAAAAAAAATAACAAACCAAATACAAAGACAATTCCCCCAAGCGCTCGCCGAACTACAAGAACTCGACAAACAATTTACCGGCGCCCGAGTGCCAAAAAGATACAGCCTGCACAAAGTAAAGAATAAAAAATTGGGCTTCGTGTACTACACAAGATATATAGAAAACGGCAGACAGGTACCAAGCCGATGGTCTACGCGGACCAATAACGAAGAAGCCGCCATTAACTTTGCACTCAGCAACAGAGACAGAATACTTTCAGAATATCATCAACGCAGAGCGCACAGCAATTCTTCAGGCAATTTATTTAAAATAATGAAAAACTACTATAAGAAGAATTCCCCGTACCTAAAGAAAGATGCACTAAGAGGCCGCACCTTAAAAGACAATACCCGGCAAACCTATCATAACTCCATAACAAGATACTGGATGCCGTTCCTTAAAAAACAGCACATTAAAACAATCGATGAAATAGACACTTCGCTAATCGCGCATTTCCAGGATTATTGCTTAGCCAGAGGAATAAAAAGACAAACAGTCAATCACAATGTAAGTTATGTCAGCCGGATATTCGATTATCTGCTTACCAGAGGGCATATAAAAAACAACCCATGTAAAACCCTGCCGCCGTTAAGAGTCGGCAAAGAAGATCAAAAAGTTACAGGATGTTATAATGTAGACAAAATAAATGGCGTATTTAACAAAAGATGGGAAGATCAACTATCATACATGCTCGATTTACTGATTTATACAACCGGAATGAGAGACTGTGAAATAGAGCGGATTCAAATAAAAGACTTGATAAAAATCAGTAATGTAAATTTTATAGATATACCGGACAGCAAAACAGAATACGGAGAAAGGCAAGTACCTCTGCATAATTTTGTATACAAAAAGTTAACGGCTTATGCCTGGAAAAACAACAAAAAGAAACCGGAAGATTATATATTCAAAAACCCGAAAGTAAAAACACTTGGAAGCAGAGTATTCAAAAAAGCGTACATGGAAATGGCAAAACACATGGACTATACAGAAGAGCAGGTCAAAAAAGAGAATATCAAGTTTTATTCAGGGCGGCATTTCTGGAAAACGTTAACAAGAGACGAAAGCCTGGGCGTAGACATCGAGGAAATCTGGATGGGGCATTCAGTGAAAAACGATGTTTCAAAACGGTATCTTCATATAGATAAACAAAGCCTAAAAAACAAACTGGAAAAAACAAGGAAACTCTTTAATATCCTGGACCGCAAAGTGTTTAGAAAGTAGACAGCGGCTTATACAGCCGCCAGCACTGGTTCTTCAATTTCCTGTTTAATATCCTCATCTTCATCAATAACGCCCGCTTCAATCATCGCCCGGCGGCGTTCTTCCATAGTGGCAAAATTGACAGGCCTGAATTGGGCGAGCTGCTCATCGGTCAACTCCGGGCAATCTTCGGAAAAAACAATAGGGTATTTTGCCGCCTCCCTGATATGGGCTATCTCCTCAGAAGTTAATTCGTTCCCATCCGTAAACTCCAGCCGCATCATCTCTGCCATGGTATATCCTCCTTTCTTTTGGGGTGGCCAGCCTGGTACTTATTAAGCGGGTATCGTCCGGGCCTTCTTCTGTGTATACCACAAAAAGCACCTCGTCAGCCATGCCGATAGTCTGGTACCGTTCCTCACCTACAGAACTGTCATCATCATGCCGCGTCATGCGGAACGGATCTTTAAAAACATGCCTCCCAGCCTCAAGCTTAACATGATGACGCCGTAGATTTTCTGCTGCTTTCACCGGATCCCAAACAAACGCCATAACCGTTTAAGCATAATGCAGGCGCACAGTTTCTGTCAAGTTCACCGTTCACGCATAGCTCAAAAAATCCTGCGGCCCCCATATAACCTTAAAGCCAAAAACAAAACCCATGAACCAGCCAGTGCAATAATAACAACAAGGCGGGTTCTTGATACGCCTCTATATTTCTCCTTCTCCAGCCGCTCCGCCGCCAATACCCGGTTCAACTCTGCTATTTCGCCATTCTTCGATGAGAGCAGCGTCAATCGGTCTTTCTCGTACTCGTTGAAGAATTGCTCCAATCTCCTGTTCTGCTCCCTGGCTTGCGATAATTGATTGTTCAAGATTTCCGAGTCCCGCCTCGATTCTTGCGCCTGTAAGAGCCAACTCTGTTTCTCCGCCTCGGAGTTCACTTTGTATCGCTCGATACTCAGCAGCTCCGTTTCCGAGATCAGATACCAGCCGCTGGGTTCCCCCGCCCGTAACACACCCACTGCAAATGACAACAACAACCCAAAAAACAAAATAATAAAAAGCTCTCTGTTTTCCCTGCACATTCTTTCTCCTTACACAGTTTCCCATTTCATTTTAAAATCGTCCGGCAGCCTATTGCCTGCCTTGAACCATGACACCGGCTTCCCATCCGTAAATTCGCAATGGGGAAGATCTACGAAACCAGTCCAACTCCCTCCCCATACACCGCCCATATCACGCCATATAGCTCCAACTTTGTTGAAAAAACCGTCACTGTTGTCATACTCCCTGCCGCGCACATTTCTTGCAAAATCGAATGCTACCCTGTGATTATGGAAACTATCTCCGCCCCTAACCTGAGTAACAATGTTCCCCGGCGCAGTTCTTCCCTGCGCAAAGAGCCTGTCTTGTTCTTCCGCAGAACGGTGCGTACCTGTAATGACAACATGCAGCCCATGGGCGGCAGCCCGGCTAATTAACTCCCTCGCGCCGCGCTCAAGCGCCGGGTGTAATTCCTTTAAATCCCTAGTCATAACCTTCTCCTTCCTTGCATTTATTCCGGTAGAATTCCTCTCCGGTTAATTGAAAAATAGTGCTGTCTATTATGCGTTTTGAGTTGATTGCTAACTCAAATTCGGAAATAACTCTTTCCTTGTCTTTTTTGAGCATATTTTGTAACAGGTTAAGGTTTTCGCTCGCGGCTTTTAGATCATACACCATTTTTCCGTCAGCTTTCATTTTCCCTCCTAATTAATCATTACTTAAAAATCACCACTTGCTGGGACTTTTCAACAACCGCACATAGTTCTCGTTTTTCGCAATACAGGATTTGACAATACCCGAACGGTAGCTGTCATTGGCGAATTTCGGCTCGTACTTTTGGTAGACCTTAACCTTCTTTACGCACGTTGCCGCAGTTTCGCCGATAACCTTATCCGCCCATTCGCCAATAAACTTCCTTATCCTTTCCTGCACCCCCTGTTCCCATTCAGGCATTGTCTCCCCTTCGTCACACCGGTTGCCGGACGCCGCCAGGTAAACAGCCTTGTACTCATCCTCAATAGCCATCAGCAGACTTTCCAAATATTTGTCCCTGTTCTCCGGCAGCAACACCTGGGTAAAATGGTTATTGTACGCCGAGGCATACAGAGGGCCCGGAACCGAACTGGAAAGCGCAATCATAGCAACCGGGCAGGTACGGAACTCCATAAAAATATTACGCAGCCTGGTTTTTAGCTGCATAGTTATTGCCCTAACCTGCATCCTCAACTGGTCGTCAAGCTCCTGATTTTCCCGGTTCATCGCATACAGGGAAGTTTGACTTGAATGTTCCTTACTTAAGTCAATCGGCCCTATTTTTTTCACATAACGCACAATGACATACAGCAGCCCGGCAGCCAACACCAGGGCGGCAATAATGATAACAAGTAAATTGGCAAAGGGCATAGTAGACGGATTAATGTCAAAACTCGCCTGCGCCCCCGACTGCAATAAGTATAGCTTCATGGTTTTCCCTGCTTTGTTTTTTTTGTTTTTGACGAAACATAATGTTTTGTAGGTATAATTTTATTGTTTTTAACCCGGCCGTCTGCGTTAGCTGATATGCTTGCGCCCGTGTATTCAAGCCAATCATCAGCTTCCAAATCCAATGCCGTAGGGTTAAAAGATAAAAGGCAAATATTAGTGACAGCCTCAAAATTCATTACCTTCATACCCGTTATTTTCAGGTACTTGTAACCCTTCCAGTTTTCTCTTGCAACCGCCTTGCCTTGCTTCAATAATTCAAAAGCATTATCGTATTTCATATTAGCCCTCTGGACTTTCCCCCATTAGGAACACACCGTTATGCGACATTTGCCATATTAAATATTAAATGTATACAAAATCATACATTTATAGACTAATGATTGTGATATTTTTCATATTTTAAAATAAAGGATTTTTCTTTTTAAAAACTTGATATTTTTATATTTTGTGATATAATGGTATATATACAGTTAGTCAGATACTTTAATTGTCTGGCATAAGTCAATGGAAAAAGGAGTTTTTTATGAAAAACTTAGCTAAAATGGTAAAGTTACTCACTTTTTGTGCTTTTATTGGAAGCTTAGTCTTGAGTTGTGATTATGTAGAAGAAACAGAACCACCTGAATATGATGAACTTCGGGAAGTTTCTACTGACGGTCGATTAACAATAACTGGATTAAGCAATTATGAAGGAAGCTTTATTTCAGCACATACCAATTATGGAACAGATACTGTTCTAGATAAAGAATTTATTCTTTACGCTTTTGAACAATTATTTCACGCATACTTAGATGACAAGTATGTTGGTGTTACCGAAAGTAACAGCGGAATGGTAATTGATGGTCAATCAACATTAAAAATATTTAAAAATTGTTTCGGTTCAAAATTATATGAAAATTATGATGGCAATGATCAAAATGAAGAATTCCATGTTGGAATTTGGAATGCCAATGATCAAATATCTACATATGGCACTGTAAATGTAAATTTTTCAAATGGAATAGGAATCGGGACTTTCATTTTTGTTAATGATGTCGATTATAATGAATAAAATATTTTAGTCTCATGATGTTTAAGCGGAAGTATGGCATAAAACTCCCTATTCCCCGTTCCCTAACCTACCTTTCCAGCTTACGGTACACATACCGATGAGGGCTGTCCGCAGCCGCACCCAGTTTCTCCCGCCGCCATTGCGCGTACTCCGACCAATTGCCGTCGTACCAGATAACTTCGCCGTCCTCAAAGGCGAGAATGTGCGTAACAATCCTGTCCAGGAACCAGCGGTCGTGGCTGATTACAAGGCTTACTCCCGCGAAGGTGTCCAGAGCGTCTTCCAGCGCACGAAGAGTGTTGACATCAAGGTCGTTGGTAGGCTCGTCCAGCAGAAGCACGTTCGCACCCTCCTTCAACATCATCGCGAGGTTCAGCCGGTTACGCTCGCCGCCGGAAAGGATACCCACCTTCTTTTGCTGGTCGGCTCCCGAAAAATTGTACCACGAGCAATAGGCGCGGGAGTTAACTTCGCGCGCACCTTGTTCCGAGCCAAGTTTTATAATATCAAGCCCGCCGGAAAGCTGTTCCCAAACGCTTTTTTCACTGTCCAGTGAGGCGCGAGCCTGATCGGCATAACCAAGCTTGACACTTTCGCCAAGGCGCAGAATACCGGAATCTTGTTTTTCGGTGTCTGTTATCAACCTGAAAAGCGTAGTTTTGCCAGCGCCATTTGGGCCGATAATGCCCACACACGCTCCCGGCGGTACTGTGAAATTCATGTTGTCAAATAACAACCTGTCGCCATAGGATTTGGAAAGCCCCTCAGCTTCAATTACCAGCTTGCCCAAATGCGGTCCTGCAGGAATTGTTATTTTACTACTTTGCACAGCGCCCCTGGAACGTTCCCGCTCATCGTCCTGAAAAAGTTTTTCGTAATGAGTAATGCGCGCCTTACTTTTAGCGTGGCGGCCTTTCGGACTCATACGTATCCATTCAAGCTCGCGTTGTAATGTCTTGCGCCTGTCGCTTTCACCCTTTTCTTCCTGTGCAAGACGCTTTTCTTTCTGTTCAAGCCAGCCGGTATAATTGCCCTTCCAGGGAATACCTTCCCCACGGTCAAGTTCCAGAATCCATCCCGCGACATTGTCAAGAAAGTAGCGGTCGTGGGTAACAGCGATGATTGTCCCGGCGTAGTCCCGCAGATGGCGTTCCAGCCAGGCGACAGTTTCCGCGTCCAGATGGTTGGTCGGCTCGTCCAGCAGCAGAATATCCGGCTTAAGCAAAAGCAGACGGCACAGGGCTACCCGCCGTTTCTCACCGCCGGAAAGGTGGTCAATAACTTCATCACCGGGAGGGCAGCGCAGAGCGTCCATCGCAAGCTCAAGGCGACTGTCCAGATTCCAGCCGTCAGCCGCTTCGATCTTTTCCTGTAATTCCGCCTGTTTCGCGCCAAGCTTGTCATAGTCCGCATCTGGGTCGCCAAAAGCTTCGCTGACCCTGTCAAACTCTGCGAGAAGATCAACCAGATATTTAGCGCCTTCGGACACAATTTCCCTAACCGTCCTGCCCGGCTCAAGATACGGCTCTTGCTCAAGAAAACCGATTGTATAGCCGGGACTCACGGAAGTTTCACCCGCGAACTCAGTATCCACACCCGCTAGTATTCTAAGCAAGCTGGATTTTCCCGACCCGTTAAGACCTATTACGCCGATTTTTGCGCCGTAAAAGTAAGAAAGGTTAATATCCTTTAACACCTGTTTGGTTCCATGTTTTTTGGAAACCCTGTACATGGAATAGATTACTTTTTTCTCGTCTACTGTTGCCATAGAGGAGAGTATATCACAAATCTTTTACATTGACCAACAGGAACAGTAAGTATATTACGAATAACGTTCAAGGAAACGTTTTATCCGTTCACCGGAAGGATTATCCAGTATATCCTGAGGAGTTCCGTATTCAACCACAAGCCCCTCATCCATAAACAGAATTGTATCGGCAACTTGGCGTGCGAACTGCATCTCGTGAGTTACAATGATCATAGTCGTGTTTTTATCCGCCAGGCCGCGGATAACCTTTAACACTTCACCTGTCAGTTCCGGATCCAAGGCTGAGGTTGGCTCATCGAAACACAGAATATCAGGTTTGAGCGCCAACGCCCTCGCGATGGCTACACGCTGCTGCTGCCCGCCGGACAATTGATACGGGTAAAAATCCCGTTTGGCGGTAAGGCCGATTTGATCCAGCAACTGCGTACCTTCACTATGTATTTTTTCCAGAATACTTTTTTTGTTTTTCTTGTAATCCGGCAGTTTTTTGGCAGCCAGTTCACGGGCAAGCACTACATTCTGAAAAGCGGTGTATTGAGGAAACAGGTTAAAGGCCTGAAACACAAGCCCAAAGTGCAGCCGTTTTTCCCGAATACTATTCTCATCGTATCGGGCTTTATCATTTGAATCATACAGAGTTTCACCGCGTACAATAACGCGCCCCGCATCCACTTTCTCCAGAAAATTCAAACAGCGCAGAAGCGTGGTTTTTCCGCTGCCCGAAGCGCCGATAACAGCAAGGACTTCGCCTTCTTCCAGTTTAAAACTAATGTTGTTTAATACTTCGGCTGTACCAAACCGTTTCGCGACATTTTGTACTTCAAGAATAGCCATGTCCGCCCCTATGCTTTGAAATAATCCAGTTTTTTTTCTGTGTATCCAAACAGCAGCGTGAGGAGTCCCACAAACAACAAATAGTATACTCCGGTGTAAAACAATGGCCAAATAAGACCAGTAGTCATAATATCTTCGGCAACCTTGATTAATTCCACTACGACAATAACGCGGGCCAGAGCAGTATCCTTTACCAGAGTTATAACTTCGTTCGCCATGGGCGCCATAATCCGTTTGATAACTTGCAAAAGCACAATACGAAAGAAAATCTGGGATTTGGTCATTCCCAAGACTTGCCCCGCTTCGTATTGGCTGCGGGAAATACTCTCAATACCGCCTCGGTAAATCTCGCTGAAATAACAGGCGTAATTGATAACAAAGGCGATAACCGCTGCGTTGAACCGGGTTGCAAAGGGCGTCCCAAAAAGGAGACCCGGCACATAAAAAATGATGATAACCTGAAGCATCAGGGGTGTACCCCGGATAATCCAGACAATTATTTTCGCGAAGTAGCGCAGCGGAAGGAACCTGGACATGGATCCAAAAGAAATCACCAGCCCCAAGGGAAGAGCGAACAACAGCGTCAGCGCGAACAACATAAGTGTTGTTTGAAAACCGAGCAACAGTCTAAAAGTGACTTCCCAAAAACCCAAAGAATTTTCCTTTACTCATCACACAGAGGTTAAGGAAAATTAGGAATTATAAGTCTGCGCAATCTTCATTCCTGATTCACCCTTCCTCAGAGTCCCTGCCTCCGTGTGAGAAATAGCGAGTTAGTTTCTTATCAATTCCACTATTGGAGTTCTGTTCAGATAAAGGCGTGTTTCCAATCCGTATTTTTCGGCCAGCCTTAACATTTCTCCTGATTCAAACAATTCCACGATGACCCGGTTGACCCTTGCTACCATGGGGCTTCCCTTGGGGAAACCAATGGCGTACACTTCAGCGGGCATCTCGATAGCGGCGATCATCAGATCGGTATGGTCGCCGGAACCGGCCATTTGCTCAGCCAGAAGTACATCCATTAACGCGAAATCCACGGCGCCCGATTTGACCTCGATAAAAGTATCTATCTGCGCTGTCGTACCGATTAACCTGCCGTTTTCCCCAACAGCGTTTGTACCAATTGTCGCTCCCGCCGATCCCGCTTCTGCGGCTACTGTTTTACCTACCAAGTCCTGGGGGGATTGGAAGTCATTGGCCCTTGCGGCTCTTATAACGACCGCCTGCTGGTTGAGCATATAGGCATAGGTAAAATCGACATCCTCGTACCTTTGCCTTCCGGTTACCGAGTCTACAACATTGGCGGTCATTCCGTTCCAAATACAGTTAATGGTACCGGCCTGAAGCTCAAGAAATTTCCTGGACCAATCAATTAGCTGGAATTCCACTTCCATGCCAAGTTTTGCGCCCACAGCCAAAGCGAATTCAGTTTCAAAGCCTGTCCAGTTCCCGTTATCATCCTGGAAATTCATGGGCGGAAAGAGCGTAACCCCAGCGATAAGTTTTTCCTCAGTTTTGTCAGCTCTGCCTCCGGCAAAAACCATTCCTGCGACCAACAACAGACACACAAGTACAAGTACAATCTTTTTCATAGAATTTTTCTCCTTTTCGTGTTTATTTTTTTACAATTTAATCATACCAGAAGAATGAAGGTAACACAAGTTATTCTCTGTAGTTAAGTTTTCCTGAGAATTTATATATAATCCCTTATGTCCCTGAACTGGAAGGAAATTAACCTTATCCTTGAAGAGCTGGACCTTGAAGGTGCGCAGATTCAAAGCGCCGCACAGAGCGCCTTTGATGTCATAATCCTGCGTATTCACAAAAAAGGGGTGACTAAACAGGCGCTGGTTTCCCTAAGTTCCGGAGCGTGCCGGATACATGAAACATTTTCGGCGTTTCCAAAGACCGCAAAGCCCCTGCGTTTCGCGCAGTTCCTGAATTCTAAAATTGTAAACGGCTGGATTACAGAAGCCGTGCAGCTTGGGGATAACCGTATTGTACGGATTGTCGTAAGGCGGGCGCAGTCGGTCTATAAATTGTATATCAGGCTTTGGTCAAATGCGGCGAATTTTGTCGTTACCGGCGAAGACGACACAGTATTGGACGCGATGCGCCGCCTGCCAAAGCGAGGTGAAATTACGGGCGGAAAGTTTACCTCAGAGCTTCCGGCTAGAACCAATACGAAAGATAAACCGCCGCGTGAGTACGAAGTCCGAAACCTGCCCGGCGAGGGGTCTTTTAACAAAAAAATTGACGAGTTTTACGCCGCGCAGGGAGGCCCTCTTTCACTGGAAGCGTTGCGGGAACAGGCAAAGCGCGCTTGCGAGGGCAGAATCGGGAAGATCAATGCGGCGTTGGAAAGGCTGCGGGAAAAGGAAGTCTCAGCCGCAGATGCCGGGCGGCTAAAAATGTTTGGAGACCTTATTCTTTCCAATATCACGGCAATAAAAAACGGCGATAAATGGCTTGAGGTGGAAGACGGCGGCGGCGTGATTCGGATAGAGATTGATTCGCGCGTAAATCCCGCAGCAATGGCAGGGAAATACTATGAACAATACCGTAAGGCGAAAAGAGGAATTACCGAAATTCAAAGGGAAATAGCTGAAGGAGAACAGGAATTAAGGGAAATAACCGACAGACTGGATCGCCTTCTTGCCGAAACTAATCCCCTTGTTCTGGCGAAACTGTTAAAGTCCGCCGGTATTGCCGCGCGCGTCCCTGCCTCTGGCCCTTTGAAAAAAGAAAAAGCGCGCCCGGGCATTTCGTTCAGGCGCGGCGACTGGCTTATATTTGTGGGAAGGGACGCTTCCGAAAACGACGAACTATTACGCCGTCATGTAAGGGGAAACGATTTATGGCTTCACGCGCGCGATTATCACGGTTCTTATGTGTTTATCAAGCAGCGTTCCGGCAAAACGGTACCACTGGATATTCTTCTGGATGCCGGGAATCTCGCGATTTTTTACTCAAAAGGAAGAAACAACGGCGAAGGGGATTTGTTCTATACCCATGTAAAATACCTGCGGCGGGCAAAAGACGGCCCAAAAGGGCTTGTAATTCCCACGCAAGAGAAAAATCTTCATATTAAGTTGGATGAAAAACGCCTGCGCTCACTTGAAACCTGCCGGGTATGAAATTCTTAATTTTAAAGAAAAACACCCCTGTTGTTCATAATTTTCCCTTTTTTCCTTGCATCCGAGACTTGTAGACACTAAAGTTAATACTATGGAAGCTGTGCTTGCTCAGAAGAGGCGGATTCGCAGCCCGGTTGGAGCCGGAATGTTTTATCCCGAAGATAAAAAGGAAATGCTTCGATATATTAGATCCTTTGGCTTGCAAGAGGGCAGGGGCGGGTATGCTCAGGCGATTATCGCTCCGCACGGCGCTTGGGGCTTTTCCGGAACGCTTGCGGCAAACGCATTTTCCTCGGCAATGGGCAGAAGCGGCAGCGTAAACCGTGTAGTCATTCTTGGCCCAATCCATGACAAGCGGGAAAAAGGACTTTTCCTCTCAAATTCTCACTCTTTTAACACGCCCTTGGGAAATATTCAGGTAGATCAGGAAATTACAGAAGAGCTTGAATTTTCGGGCGATTATTTTGAGATTAACGATATACCCCATCTTTGGGAACATTCCATAGAAATTCTCCTTCCATTTGTAAAGTACTGTTTTCCGCAAGCTTTGATAGTGCCAATCCTTTTGGGGCAGCCGAATGAGGTCTACATTAAGGATCTCGCGAGGGCTCTCAAAAAAGTGATTACACCGGTGCTTAATGAAACTTTACTTGTGGTTTCCTGTAATCTTTCCTGTGACGATGATACGGCAACGGCTCGCGGTCTCGCTTATGAATGTCTACGCCTTTTTTCCGAAAAAAACGCGCCCGCGCTCGCTTCGGCAATTTTTGACGGAAAGGTAAATCCCTGTGGCGGCGCTCTTGTTGTAAGCCTATTGGAGAGCGGTTTGCTGGATGAAAGCGTATGTTCCACTTCGGATAATATGCTTAGCGCTGTTGGTATTGAAAACGATACTGTCTTTTACAGCGCGGTTTCCTTTGGATAAAGCCTCAATACGAATAGCCTCGAAAAAGATCAAAAACCCGCCGATAAATAGATATGCGGAAGTTTTTGTTATTACTTTTTACCCTTTCTTTACTGGCAGCCTGTAAATCCCAGCCGCCTGTTGAGACGGTGTTGGAAGTAGAACCTGCCATTGAAGTCATTGAACCAGAATTCAGCATTGTTTCAATTGCCATTTTACAGGCCGATCTTATTAATACCCAGTTCGAGGCAGTAGTCAGAATAAGCAATCCTAATGAGTTTGCCGTAGACCTTTCTTCTATAAATTATGAACTATATGGAAATGGTACTTTTTGGGCTTCCGGCAAGGGTACCAAGCTGTTACATATTCCCGCTCAAAATTTCTGTGAAACCGAATTTCGTTTTTCCATGAATTTTATCAATATGAACCGCAGGCTTTTGGATGATGTTATTGCCATGCGGCAGATAAACTACCGTTTTACCGGCGCTGCAGAAATAGAGCCAGTTGTAGAAAATCTTTCTTCTTTTCAGATGAGTTTTGAAAGAACGGGCTTATCAAATGTGAAAGGAAGGGCAGATTAATAAATTTGAAAAGGCAGTACCGCGTTGATTGTTGAGCGGGCGGTCAGAGCCATGATAAGCCTGTCCAGTCCCAGCGCGACTCCGGAGCAGCGGGGGAAACCCGCTCCTGTTTGCTGACAGAACATTTTCCAGTAATCATAATCCACCTTGTGCCGTACAAGGGAATCTTTTTCTTTCAAGGCAGCTTCGCTTATAAAAAAATCTTTTACCTGTCGCGGGCAGGTTTCTTCAGAAAAACAGTTTGCGAGTTCTATGCCGTTGTAGTATACCTCCCAGCGTTCTACCGTTCTTCCGTCAGGTGATTTCTTAGCAAGGCACGGAACAAAGGCAGGATAATCAAGAAGCGCTATGGGTTTTAGCGTTTTTATTCGCGGCTCTACCGCGTGAATAAATATTAAATCGTAAAGCATACCCGTTGTCATTCCGGGCTGGGGATATAGACCAAGCCTGCGGGCTTCTTCTTCCATAGAGCCTTTTTTTTCCGCCGCAGCGAAAAGGTCAAAGCCCGCCCAGCGATCAAAGGCCTCGGCAACCGTTACGCGCTGGAATGGCGGGTTTAGGGATGGAACCCGCCATTCCAGCGCCAGATACGCGAAGAGTTCTTCCGTTAATGCGAGGGAATCCATGTAATCCGCGTCTACCGTGTAATACTCAAGCATTGTAAATTCGGGGCTGTGCAAATGACCGGACGATTCCCCGTTACGGAAACATTTACATATCTGATACACGTTTACACAATGCTTCGCGATGATTTTTTTCATCCATAGTTCCGGCGAAGGGATTAGCCAGAGAGGGAGGCTTTTTTTTTCACTTCCATGTGGAGGAAGAAGCGTTGTTTCAAATACTTCAAGGCAGGACTCCGGGATTAAATCGGGCGAGAGCAGGGGAGTGTCCAGTTCAAGGTAGTTTTTGTTGTCAAAAAAAGAACGAGTTTGCCGGATAATACGGGAACGTTCTTTTAACATTTCCAAATCCAAATGTTAACTCCTAACTTTTCTATCAAGCCAAGCGCAGGCAGGCTTCTTTCCATTTACGGCCACGGTCAAATTCGTTCAGGAACATCCCAAAACTGGCGCATCCGGGAGACAGCGCGACAATGCCGCCGTCTGCGGCTTTCTCCAGAGCGCGGCGAACGGCTTTTTCCAAATCATCAAAGGGGCCGCTGTAATCAATGCCCGCTTCACCTAACAGGCGGGCGAGTTTTTCGCTGCCTGTACCGGCGAGCAAAATCAACGAAGCGGCTTTTTCGGCGGCTTTTACCAGCGGAGAAAAATCCAGGTTTTTGTCCGTGCCGCCGGTTACAAGGACAAGCTGGCCGAGCGGAGAAAGCGCGTTAACACAGGCGGCGGCGGCTTCCGGGATGGTGGCGGCGCTGTCGTTGTAAAAACGTATTCCGTTCGCTTCATGGAATAATTCAATACGGTGTTCAACACCGGGGAAAGAGGTTAGCGCTTCATATATTTTTTCCGCCTTAACCCCATAGCCGTAAGCCGCTAGAGAGGCCGCAAGCAGATTCACTTTTTGATGCCCGCCGGGTGTACGTAACTTTGCCGGTACCAGCGCCTCAGCTTCACCTGAAACATCTGTCCAGTCGTGAAGCCTCGCCATGGCAGGACCATCGCCATTCAGCCAGCCGCCGCTCACGGTTTCGGGCAGTGGAACGCTGGAATAGACAAGAGGCCGCCCCCTTGTTTCGGCTCGGAAACTTTTTCCCCAGGGGCAATCTCCCGCTACAGTAATATCCCTGTTATCCTGCCCCCGGTAAATATATCTTTTGTCATTTATATATTCTTCCATTGATGTATAACGGTCGAGATGATCCGGCATGATCGCGGTAAGGACAGCCGCAGCAGGTTTTAACAATGGGTTTCCGTTGGCATCAGTACGATCCTTTAAGTCTCCCAATTGAAAACTCGAAAGTTCCAATACTACATTGTCGGTTTCGGTTAATTTATCAAGAAAACTTAACGGAGAGACAGTAATGTTTCCCCCCAGAAATGCCCTGCCGACATTACCCGCATTGTCAAGAATCCAGTTCAGGGCGGATGCCGTGTTGGACTTTCCCTTGGTACCTGTAACCGCAAAAAGTTTTGCTGGAGATACGGTCAAAAACAGGGAGATATCAGTCTCAATCCGTTTTGCCGCCTGTAAAAATGGGGAATCCGGTTTTACTCCCGGGTTTTTTATCACAATATCAGCTTCTTTAAAATCTTCAATCTCGTGCCTGCCTAATATATAGCGTACCGGTCCCCGCCCCAATTCACCGCAGGCAGCGTCCAGTTGTTCTATCGAAGGCCGCAAAGTTTTTTCGTCCCTTAGATCGGTTACCGTAACTTCGGCCCCGCGGCCAATTAAAAAGCGAGCCGACTCAAGACCGCCGCCGTGCAGCCCAAGGCCCATGACAAGAGCTTTCAACCCTGAATAATCCATGTTATGTTAATATCATGCAAACAATTGTATGTAAACAGGTAAATGACCATGCCGCAGAATGAAATAGACAGTTCTCTGTCTGTGCTTGACGGTAACGGGCAACCTCAAAATTTTGGCTGGTCTCGTCAGCCCAATTTTTTCTATGATCCCGTCATGGTTTCCGCGTCTAGGCACAGGATAACAGAATCTGACCGGTATATTGTACATTCACCTACACATCTTGTTGTTTTTGAAATCAGGGACGACGGCTGGCTTGGATACATGGGCATTTCGGTAATTTCTTTACGGGACAAAAAACGTTCTTCTCAGACATTCAAAACGCTGGTTCCCATGGGCGCCTATGAATTGCCCACCGGCAGCGTAACAGGCTCTGTCCGTTGGCGCAAGAAAAAAACTCATCTGGATTTTATCTGTATGGAAGGAGGCGCCAGAATCATCAAGGCTGATATACCCAAATTTGGCCGTCACCGCAGCCTTAGGGGAGCGCTGGTTTTAAGTGATCCAGCGTTCCCTCAGTCACTGGTAACTAATCAGCCATGGCGCAATGAAAAAAACGCGTTCAGATATACCCGCTGTTCTCCGTGGTATACTGTAGAAGGGGTTATTCAATTTGGCAGTTCCGAAATAATCTTTACCAAGGGAAACGGGTGGGGTATTTTTGACTGGAACCGCTGTGTCCGCCCAGGGGCTGACATTCGCTATTGGGCTGCGGCCTGTGGAATGAGTGCTGGCAGACAGCTAGGTTTCTGTATTGGATACAGTTGGGCGGATTCCGCGGAAGGAACCGAAAACGGTTTTTTTGTAGACGGAAAACTGCACAAGCTGGATCAGGTAACATTTCACATTCCCCTGTTAAATTGGCTTTCTCCCTGGCGCTTTACCAGCAACGATAACCGTCTTGAAATGAAATTCACCCCACATCAGGAACGGATAGAAAGGCGAAGCCTGTTCTTTCACAACTCCACCCGTCGTCAGATTTGCGGCTTTTTTTCCGGTAAGGTACAGTTGGACGATGGTTCTGTAATTGAATTTATTAATCTGACAGGCTTCGCCGAACGCGTCCGAACGCGGTTTTAATCAGGAGTGTTTTGCCCTTTTTTTACCTAAAATTTCCACCGCACCGTGATGCGCGCACTGGTATCGTTTTCACAAAGCGGTTATACTCAACCTTAATGAATCTTGAAGCGTTTATCCTTGGCTGCGGGGGCATGATGCCGCTGCCAAACAGACATTTAACATCGGTGCTGCTGCGCCGCGAAGGGGAGCTTTTTCTTTTTGACTGCGGAGAGGGGACTCAAGTGTCGCTGCGGCGGCTTAACCTGCGGTGGAAAAAAATCTCATGTGTTTTTATCAGCCACACCCACGCGGACCACGTTACAGGCATTCCCGGTCTTTTGATGCTTTCTTCGCAGGTGGACAGGGACGACCCTTTGTACATTATCGGGCCGCCGCGTATTGCCGAATATATCGAAACCAGCCGCCGTGTATTGGATATGTACATTAATTACGAAATAATTGTGCAGGAAATAACCGCCCCCGGCATTGTTTACAAGGGCGATGGTTTTCATGTGCGCTGTTTTCCGCTAAAGCATACCAAGCCCTGTTATGGTTATACAATGGAAGAAGAAACGCGTCCGGGGGAATTTCACCCGGAAAAAGCCAAAGCGCTGGAAATCCCTATGGGAAAACTCTGGGGCAAACTGCAAAAGGGCGAGACAATCCAAACCGAAGACGGCAGGGAAATAAAGCCGCCCGATGTAATGGGCCCGCCGCGCATGGGCAGGAAGTTTTCTTTTGTTACCGATTCGCTTGCCTTTCCGGAAATTTCCACCCATGTAACCGGTTCTGATCTTTTTATCTGCGAAGGAATGTTCGAAAAGGCCTTAACGCCGGACGCCCACGAGAAAAAACACATGACAGCGGTTGAAGCGGCCCAAATCGCTGCGGCTTCTGTGGACGTAAAAAAGCTCGCTTTAATTCACTACAGCCCCCGCTATACTGAACACAATTTAAAGCAGCTTTTGAAGGAAGCCCAGCAGATTTTCCCAGAAACAGTCCTTACAAAAGACCGCGCGGTTTTTCCAATTGAATATGTTGATTGAGTTTGGTAAAATAGATGTTACTTTACGTGTATTATTGTTGTTAATTTTTAAATAACATAAACTAAACCACATGGTTAAAAATAGAGGTGAAGTCATGGATGTTCAAACAGCGAAGATCGAAGTAAAAAACCTTTCAAAACAATACGGGAATGTACGGGCAGTAACGGACATTTCTTTTTCGGTGGGGTCTCAGCAGGTGCTTGGTTTTCTGGGCCCAAACGGCGCGGGTAAAACTACCGTTATGAAAATACTTACGGGGTTTCATTTTCCGTCAAGCGGGAGGGCTTTTGTAGACGGCATTGCCGTAGATGAACAGCCCCTGGAAGTAAAAAAACGGATTGGCTATCTGCCGGAAAATGTGCCTCTCTACGGAGACCTTACCGTAGATGAATATTTAAACTTTGCCGCCGAAGCGCGTTTTATTCCAAAGCGGGAGCGCGGGGCGGCAATTGATAGATGTCTTGAAACCTGCGCCATTACCGGTTATCGTGGCCGCAGGATCGAGACGCTTTCCAAGGGGTACCGTCAGCGTACCGGCCTCGCGCAGGCAATACTCCATGACCCTCCCATCTTAATCCTGGACGAGCCTACCACAGGCCTGGATCCGAATCAAATCATCGAAATACGTTCTCTTATCAAGGAACTTGGTAAGCGAAAGACAGTAATTCTTTCTACACATATTTTACAGGAAGTCGAGGCGATTTGTTCCCAGGTGCTGATTATCAATGACGGGCGTATTGCCGCGCAGGGCAGCCCGGAAGAAATCGCTGGCTCAATGAAGGGCGGCGATACATGGGAATTAATCCTTAAAGGCGCGGACACGGACAGTGTAAGGGATAAACTGTCCCAGCTTGGGCAAATTACCAGCGCGTTAGTTGAAACTACGGACAGCGGGTTTGTTTCGGCAAGTTTTTTTGTACCGGCGGAAGACGATGCCGCAGATGAAATCTCCGCGGGCGAGAGAATTTTTGACTGGGCTGTAACACAGAACCTGAAAATTCTGGGCATGAACCGCAAAAAACTTAGTATAGAAGATATATTTGTAAAACTGACAGGAGCGTTTCCTTTGGCAAATTAAAATTTGCCAGAGAATTCCGGTTATAAGAAATTAAGGAGTATAAAATGAAAAAATATTTGCCCTATCGTGCGGTAATATTGGCAAGGAAGGAATTATTCCAATATCTGCATGCGCCTGCTTTTTATGGCGCGGCAGTCTTTTTTCTTGTTTTTTGTTCGGTGTGGTTGTTTTTTATCCAACAATATTTTTTAATGGATCAGGCAACTCTTCGTCCTTATTTTGGCGTTTTTCCGATTGTTTATATCATGGTTATTCCCGTTATTACAATGAAAAGCTGGGCGGAGGAAAGAAAAACAGGCACTTCGGAACTTCTATTAACAATGCCCTTTACCGAATGGGATCTTGTACTTGGCAAATTTTTCGCCGTACTTGCCGTACTGACAATGATGCTTCTTTTAACCCTGCCCATACCCTTAACTCTTACACGCCTTGGCAGCTTTGACGCCGGAATGATTTTCTGTGAATACCTGGGAGCATTCCTGCTTGGAGCAAGCGCTGCGGCTCTTGGTCTTTTATTGTCGGCGCTTTCAAAAAATCAGGCAGGCAGTTTTCTTGGCAGCGCCGTTGTTTTAATGGCAGTAATGCTTGTGAATCAGATAACGTTTACACTTAACCTTCCGCATTGGCTGGCGCAGGGTATTAACTTTTTTTCACTGGCTTTTCATTTTGAAAGTTTCTCAAAAGGTCTTATCGACTCAAGGGATATGGCGTTTTTTGTATTGAGTACGGCATTGTTTTTGTTTATTAATACACGGGTTATTCTTTTCAGGAAATGGAAATAAGGAGGTATCATGAAATTTCGTTTTATGTTCAATATAAATACACGGCTGCGCGGCCATATTAAATTGAGGTTAACATGACAAAAAATCAAACAAAAACACTTACAGCATTAACTATACTTGTTTTTATTCTTGCTTTTCTGGTAACCCATAGACTTTGGTTCCGTCTTGATCTTACAAGGAACAAGGCTTACACAATTTCCAGAGTTTCACGTAACCTTCACACTGAGATACCGGATTATGTAAATATTACCTATTATTTGTCCAACAGGTTAAGGTCTATCATTCCCGCTCCCGGAGAGATTGAAGATACTCTGCGTGTATATGCCGCGTACTCAAAAGGGAAAATCAGGGTTACGGTTCGTGATCCGGTAAAGGCCGGGCTTGCCACTACGGTTGAGGAACTTGGGCTTCAACCAAGGCAAGTGCAGACTGTGGAGCAGGATCAGGCAAGCCTTGTTACGGTTTATTCCGGCATTGTTATAGAGTACCTGGACAGAATTGAAGTGCTTCCCTGGGTTATTTCTACCGACACCCTTGAATACGATCTGACATCTAGGATTCGTTCAATGGTCATGGATGTCGAAAGACGGATAGGAATAATTGTCGGCGACAGTTTCAGGCAATGGAGGGAGGATTTTGGGTTTTTACACCAAACTTTGGCTGAAGCGGGATACAGGGTACGGCTTATATCTGCCGGCGATGAAATCCCAGATAATTTTCCCGCGATTTTTGTTTTGGGAGGTGTTGAGGATTTGGATGCTTGGGCGCTTTACAGAATTGACAGATATATCCGGCAGGGCGGAAAGGCGCTATTTGCCGTAAAGGGAGTTTTTGTCGATACCATGTACGGCACTATAGAAGCAAGGCAGCAGGAAGATCAGGGGTTGCTGGCGATGCTCGCTTCTTACGGCGTTATTGTACGGCCGGATATCGCGTTGGATCGTAACGCCAGGACTTTGCAATACCAGACAAGGCTGTCTTCCGGGGTTACTCAATTCAGGATTGTACGCTACCCGATGTGGATTGGAGTATTATCTGACAACGGGAATACCCAGCACCCTGTTGGAGCGGGTTTTACCGGTCTTGATCTTTTCTGGGCAAGCCCGTTGGAATTTTATTCTCAGGATCAGGTAGAGGCTGTTCCTCTATTTACCAGTTCTCCCGATGCCTGGCTTATGAGGGAACCTTTTCACACCAGTCCTGAAATTACCTACCTTTTTGAGAAGGACGCGCCCGAAACAAGGGGGACAAAAATTCTCGGAGCTTCTTTAACGGGGGTATTCCCGGGTTTTTTCATGGATTCTCCCAAGCCTTTCAGGGAAGGCTCGGAGGAAGAATTGCCGGATATGCCCCAGGACGCAAGCCCATCTCGAATTATTGTAGTTGGCGATACAGATTTTGCGACAAATATGATTGGCGCTACCAACGCGAGGTATAACATGGATTTTCTTTTACGAGCCGCAGACTGGCTTACAAGTGATGATGACATTATCGGGATACGGAACAGACAGCCCCATGTGGGACGTCTCGACAGAATTTTGGATCCCGACAGGCGCGCCGCAGCGATGCGTTTTGTCCAGATTGTTAATTTGGGCTTAGTTCCGTTTTTAGTTATCGCGGGCGGTTTTGTTCTTTCTTCCAGGCGCCGCTCACGTGCGCGTAACGCTGAAATAATTTCCGCCAGGGAGGATTCCAATGGAATATAAAAAAAAGCTGATTATTCTTCTGTCGATAACTGGAGTATTAGCGCTGATATATACGGTAAGCCTTATACTGGATCCTGAGATTGCCGGTTCAAGATCAGCGTCCCATGTTTGGCTTGATTCAAGATTTGCCGGCAGAACTGCCAGGATTGTTATTAATACGGCAGGGGAGAGCAGTGAGTTTATCAGAAAAAACAATCAATGGTTTGTTTTGAGTAACGGCAGGGAATATCCCGCTCGCCAGCTTCGTATAGAAGACTTTATCGGTATCTTCACAATACGCGCTGCCTGGCCGGTTCGTTCTTCGAGCGCTTCTTCCCACGACCGTTTTGGACTTGACTCGGACTCCGCTTCTAGAGTAACGCTTTACGGAGAAACTTCGACTCTTCTTGATCTTTTGATCGGCGGCGAAGACATTACAGGGAGGGAAGTGTATCTTCGCAGGCATGGTCAGAACGAAGTTCGTTCGGGAGACAACTTTATATCTTCTTATGTTAGAAGCCCTGTCAGCAGTTGGTACAATCTAAGGTTGATTCCTGAAAGCGAGGACGGCAGGGTTGCTGTGGACAGCGTGCAGCGTCTTTCGGTTTACAGCCGGGAATCGGCGCAGCTTTTCAGCCGCGTAAACAGGGAATGGACACTTTCCGGTTTTGATACTGCAAGTTTGAATCAGTCAAGTATAGACAGTTATGTCAGAGCGGTATTAAATACCGAGGGCGATGATTTTATTGATTATATAACCGTTAATGACCCGATGTTCGATTACAATCGCATTGTATTGGAATTGGGAACCGGCATTATAAGAACTTTCCGGTTAAGCGACGCTGACGAGTCAGGCCGCCGGTATGCCGCTGTTGACGGTTTTGATTATGTTTATTCACTCGCGCCATGGGCCGCGCAGAGACTTTTCAGGGATTTTTCAGACTTTGAAAGACAGTAGTGGGGGAATTACCCTTTTTTAAGGACGAATTCCCTGTACTTTTCCAGATTGCTTTTGAACGCGATAATTGATGTATCACTGTCTGTTTTCGCTCTTTGGACAGCTTCATTTACTTCCAGCAGCATCCGTTCGGCGTTGAGCAATCTTCCCGAACGCGAGGACAGACCGGTAAAAATACAATCATCCGCGTTATGGTTAAAAAATATTTTTTCCCTGATACGCTGATGGAATTTTTCCGCTTTGGCAAGACCTGTTTCAAGACCTATTCCCGGAACGATAACGGTAATACCCTGTTCGCCTCTTTCAAAGAGCAAGTCCCTGGATGTAAAAAACGAAGCGGCTTCTTCCGCTGCTTCCTTAAATTGAAAGTTATTAATCTTATCCGTGAATTCTATCGCCAGCAAAGCTAAATCTTTTTCTGTGGAAGAGCAGCGGTGCAGTTCTGAATCAAGACGGTCTTTTGTATATTCTTCCCATCCGATATTGCTGCGAGGAGAGTAAAGACCTTTTGGTCCGGGTTCTTCCTCATAAATTTCAAGTTCGTCAATATCCGTATTTTCGACTTCAATATTTTCGATTTCATCTTCGACATTTTCAACTTCATCATTTTCAACAGGCTCAGGTTCGTCCTGCTCAGTAACCGGAATGTGGGTTTCTTCTTCAACTTCGGATGTGATTACAGCCGGTTTAGATGTTAACAACTGTATTAACATCGTAAAGAAAGCTATCGTAAAACCTGTCAGGATTAATATTAAAGTTTCCTTTAGGATTTTTGATATTTCCGCGTAGTTAAAAATTCCCGTTGAAGCCTGTATATATACATTCCGTAAATTTCCAATTGGCAGTGATTTATGAAGCCCTTGGTTGGAAAGACCTAATTTGTTAATAAACCTTGGAGAATTATTTACCCATGTGACAGCATTGCCTCTCTGCCGTTCAAAAGCGTATTCACCGTCCGGCCCCGAAATTATCAGCGCCTCAATGGTTCTGCTGGCCGCAAGGGCATTGTTAATGGTTTCGATATAAGCCTGACTCATAAATCCCTGCGCTCCGGCGACAAGGGCAAGATCGGCAATATACTCGAATTCCAGATCAGACTGGATTTTTCTTTGATCTATAGTTAAATAAAATCTGACTGCTGCCTGAACCAGCGCGACCAGATATATTACGATACATACCGCAGCAATAACAGTGCCTACAACAGAGGTTTCTCCGGATTTGGTTTTTAGTTGTATTTTCATATACGATAATTAATTTCCCTGTTATAATTATCGGTCATTAGGAAAGAAAGTATGAGAATAAGAGAGTATTCATTGCCTGCGGGCTGGTATCCACGGGATTCTTCGGAAGTTTCCGCGGAAATTTCCGCTCAAATTACTCAGTTTTCGCGGGGGTTTGACCGTCAGGGGCGTTTTTCCGGCGCCGCCATTGCCCCCCATGCCGGCTGGTACTACTCAGGTCGTCTTGCTTCTCTCGGCATTGCCTCCCTTGAACCTGATGCCGAAACCATTGTGGTACTGGGCGGGCACTTATCCGCGGGCTCGCCCTTTCTTTTTGCTATGGAAGACGCTGTAAGGACTCCGTTTGGTCCCATGCCGATAGATACAGAACTGCGGTCTTTTCTGCTAAAAGAATTTGACGGTATGGAAGACCGTTACCGGGATAATACTGTCGAAGTGCTTTTGCCAATGGTTAGGTATTTTTTCCCGCAGGCGGCGCTTGTGTGGGTACGGTTTCCTGACAGGCTTGAATCGTTTGAGGCCGGAAAAACCATTTCGCGGGTTTCGGCGAAATTGAACCGCAAGGTCAATGTTCTGGCTTCCGCTGATTTGACTCACTATGGTAGCAACTATGGTTTTTCGCCGCAGGGTAGTGGAAAGGCAGCCTTGCGCTGGGTACGAGAGGTTAATGACGCGAATTTTATCCGGGCGGTAGAATCTGGAGACAGCGGCGAAGTTCTGCGCCGAGCTGCGCTGGATTACTCTACTTGTTCTGCGGGCGCTGTTCTGGGCGCGATGGGTTTTGCCGAAGCTGCGGGATTAGGCAAGGCGCGGCTTTTGGAATACACGACCAGTGCGGATGTAAGCGGAGAAGAAAATCCTGATTCCTTTGTTGGGTACGCCGCTTTTACGTTTTTATAGCCGCTTTTGTTCCGCAAGTTTAATTTATCTGTTCTGAAGCGCTACTGAAAGTCCTAATCTGTTTGAGCCTTTTATCGTATGTTTTTCTTCTCTACTTTGCCGGTAAACTATTACCTCAACATCGTTGTCATCTGAAGATTTTATATTTAAAACGACAACTTCTGTAGGTAATATTGAAAATCTATATTCTTCGCCTGTAACCATAGCTCTTGTTTCATTTTTTGTTATAGATCCTTCCCGTATTACTGGATGATCATTAAACATTTCATCCCGTGAATCATTAAATATACTCCAGGGATGTAAATTTTCATTTACTCTTCCATCTATTCTTACTGTAGCGTTGCCTGAGGAAATTTTTATACCAGCTCTTATGGTCAATGTTGGAGAGGTGGTTTTTGAGTGTAGGCAAGAAGTACATAAAACAAGAGGTAAAATTATAACGCCAATAATCTTTTTCCTGTATGTCATTTTGATTTTCTTCCTTAACATAATTATATTATCCTGTCTGTGTTTTGTCCATTTTTCATGCTGGGGATGTTTAACTTCCTGATTATATTGATATTTTACCGTGACATTTAAAAGAATTCTCAATATTATTGACTAATGAAGCCAATCACCCTTATGACTGCCGAAGAAGCCGGCGCTGTGCGTTATATCCTCATGGATATTGACGATACCCTGACCCGGCAAGGAAAACTTCTTGTTTCTTCTTACACGGCCCTTTGGAAACTGAAAGAAGCGGGTATAAAGGTAATTCCCGTTACAGGAAGACCCGCGGGCTGGTGCGATCTCATAGCACGGGAGTGGCCTGTTGACGGTGTGGTAGGTGAAAATGGAGCGTTTGTTTTCTGGGAGGAGCCCAGGGGTTTATCCGGGGATTCAGGTCTCCCTGTACTAAAAGCCGAATACCATCCCAGGGCGGTAAGAAATGATCATCTGGTACTTGCCAGGGTAAAGGAAAGGGCCTTTGCCGAATTTCCAGAACTGCGTCTTGCAAAGGATCAATTTGCCAGGCTTTTTGATATTGCCCTGGACTTTGCTGAGGAGGATCCTGTTCTTCCTCTGAGTGCAGCAGAACGGGTCAGTGTCATAGCAGAGGAAGAAGGGGCTATTGCCAAAGTTTCGTCCATCCATGTAAATATCTGGATGGGGAACTACAATAAACTAAGCATGGTCGAATATTTCCTTGCAAACCGCTTTGGCTGGAAAGCTGGTGCAGGAGACAGGGAAGTGATCTTTGTGGGGGACTCTCCCAATGACGAACCTATGTTTGCCCGTTTTCCCCTTGCCTGCGGAGTGGCAAACCTAAGCCGTTACCGGAACATGATCAAAAATTTCCCGGCTTATGTTTCGTCAAGGGAATGTGGAGACGGCTTTGCCGAGATAGCGGAACATATTTTAATTATGAGGATTTAGAAGGAGATAACTATGTTTAAAATCATTTCAGCAGAAGAAGCTATAGAATTTATCAAAGACGGTGATTGTATTGCTGTCAATTCATTTTTGGCTCTGGCTAATCCCGAGGCTCTTCAGGATGCCTTGTATGAACGGTTTGTAAAAACTGGTTCCCCTAATAATTTGCGGATTTTTTCTGCGGGAGGTTTGGGCGCTTGGGACGAAGATCGTTACACAGACCGAAGTGTAAAGGCGGGCGCGGTAAGAGAGGTTATCGCGAGTCATTACAATAGTATGCCTGCAACAAAAAAAATGGCGCAGGAATGCAAAATAGAAGCGTATTGTCTTCCTATGGGAATATTGTCCCATTCAATACGCGCTGCTGCTGCCGGCAAAGACTGGATTTTAAGTGAGGTTGGCGTTGGAATTTTTACAGACCCCAGGGTGGATACTTGCGCCTTGAACGATATATCAAAAAAAGAACTTGTTAAAGTAAAAAATGTGGAAGGAAAGGATTATCTGTTATTCCATACTCCGAAAATAGACATTGCGTTTATCAAGGGGACTACTGTAGATCCTAATGGTAATATTTCTTTCGAAAAAGAATATTTGATAGTTGATGCATTGTCTTTGGCGCAAGCTACAAAACGTAATGGCGGCAAGGTAATTGTACAGGTAGAAAGGGTGAGTCATGATTTTTCCCGTCCGCGTAATGTTATTGTTCCGGGTATTTTGGTTGACTATGTTGTTGTTTGCGAAAACCCGCCGGAAGTTATCCCATACAATCCTGCCTTGTCAGGAGATGAGCATGTCGCGGCTTCGCACATGGATTATTTTATTAATAAGGTAGCTGTAAGCAGGAACAGAAAGCAGGAAGCGGAAAATAAGGCTTCTGACATTATTGCCGAACGCGCGGCTCGGGAATTGCGTCCTGGGCAGATAATTAATATTGGTATTGGTATTCCGGAAACTGTAGGAAAATGCGCCTCTAAATTGGGTATATTAAAAGATATTACGATTACAGTTGAAGCAGGCGGTATAGGCGGGCTGCCGACTCCGGGTGTTGCGTTTGGCGCGACTATCGGCGCGGACATGATCTGCGACATGGCGACTCAATTTGATTTTTACGATGGCGGCGGTCTGGACATATGTTTTTTGGGCGGTCTGGAAGTGGACAAAGAAGGTAACTTGAATGTTCACAATTTAAAAAATAACTACGCTGGTATAGGCGGCTTTGCCAATATTATCCACGCGACCAAAACCATAGTTTTTTGTTTAAGCTTTACTGCTAAAGGCATAATTGTTACAAACGAAAACGGTATGGTGCAAATTAAACAAGAAGGTTCTGTAAAGAAATTCAAGAAAGAAATTTCGGCGATCAGTTTTTCCGGCAAAAACGCCATTAAGCGCGGTCAAAAAGTACTATACGTTACTGAACGTTGTGTTTTTGAGCTTACCGAACATGGCCTAAAGCTGAAGGAAGTATACCCCGGGGTTGATGAACAGAGCCAAATTCGCGCGCTGCTTGATTTTGAGTGTTGATTTGATGGTGACAGTCACCTTTTTCATAAAAATCGAACCGTAGGGGGCCGTGATGTCTCACGTAAAAACCTAACCATAGACCCTTAAAAATCCCAAGTTAAAAACTAACCATTGAGCCGT
>Ga0099364_10002834_pt1 | contig 27388 bp, 25 predicted proteins | sample TergutTh196P3_FD_73070 | JGI IMG/M metagenome (GOLD analysis project Ga0099364, IMG submission 73070) | Microcerotermes parvus P3 segment gut microbial communities from Pointe-Noire, Republic of the Congo - Th196 P3 | ecosystem: Host-associated > Arthropoda: Insects > Digestive system > Gut ... | reverse complement strand
TGTATCTGATTTATCCAGTGAATAGTGGCAAATCAATAAATTTGAAAAGTAATTAAACAATACCGGTAAGGTAGCCTGAATCGGATGATTTTTCGGATTTCGTTCAAAATATTGAGCGATGCGGTTTGCTTTCTGTACTTGTTTATTTACGATAGCGCTTTGGAATTCAAAGTTATTGAAATCTTTGCTGATACCTACGTTTCGTTCGATTAATTCGGGTGTAATTCTTTTTACAGGATTATCAGCCAGCATAATAAGCAATTTGTCTAATTCCTTGTTCAATACATCCAAATCATTTCCCAAAAAATCGGCCAGCATCTGAGCTGCTTTTCCGTCGGTTTCAATCGAACGTTGTCGCATGGTCTGTGCAATATAATCCGCCATCTTATAGTCAGGGATTTTTTTTGATTCAAACAGGATGCCGTTTTTTTCGATAGCAAGGGCTAACGCTTTCCGGCGGTCTAATGTTTTATATTTGTAGTTAATCACTAAAATCGTCGAATTTAAAGGGTTTTTAACATAATTTGTAAGCAAATCAAGTTTATCGATCAACTGTGCTTCGCGTACAACGACCAACTGATAGTCGGACATCATGGGAAATCGTCTTGCTGCATTCAATACATCGGTTGCTTCCGTATCCGCACCATAAAGGATAATCCGGTTAAAATCAAGTTCATCTTCTTTCAATACAGTGTTCAGAAGCAAATCGGTTATCCGGTCAATAAAATAAGGTTCCTCGCCCATCAAAAAATAGACCGGATAAAATGTGCGTGATTTAATCTCTCTGCAGATTTCTTCGTATGTGAATTCTTTTTTTGCCATTTGTTTGTGTTTTTACCAGCTAAACCGGATATGACGTACTGTTTGTTTTTTATCAATGATTTGCATCAATGCGCCAATACCCAGTTCGACATGTTCTTTTGCAAAATTCCGGGTAACCATACGGTCGCTTTCTTCTGTTTTGACGCCTTCCTCTACCATGGGTTTGTCGGAAATCATCAGCAAGGCGCCTGTCGGGATTTTATTGGCAAAACCTGCTGTAAACAAAGTAGCTGTTTCCATATCAATACCTGTGGCATGGGTTGTTTTTAGATAGTTTTTAAATGTTTGGTCATATTCCCAGACTCTACGATTGGTGGTATAAACTGTTCCTGTCCAGTAATCTTTTCCACAATCCCGGATAGCCGATGAAATAGCGCGCAGCATCGAAAAAGCAGGCAATGAAGGCACTTCAGGCGGCAGATAATCGTTCGACGTCCCTTCGCCCCGTATGGCGGCTATGGGCAACAGGTAATCGCCCAAAACATTGACTCTTTTTAACCCTCCACATTTGCCCAAAAACAATACCGATGTGGGCGCCACTGCTGACAGTAAATCCATGATGGTTGCTGCATTGGCGCTTCCCATTCCAAAATTAATGATGGTTATTTTTTCGCACGATGCGCTCGGCATCGAACTTTGTAATCCCAGAATAGGGACTTTAAAATGATTGGCAAACAACTCCACGTATTTAGCGAAATTGGTCAGGAGGATGTATTCGGTAAAATCTTCTAATTTTCTTTCCGTATAGCGGGGCAACCAGTTTTCAACAATTTCTTGTTTCGTTTTCATATTTTTTTTATCTTTGATGACTCATTCAACAAGCAAATATAAACAATGCAATCATTAAATCTGCCAAATTATACCCCAAAAATATCACAAATAAAAGAAAAACAATTTATTTATGATCCTGTCCGAAGAAAAAAGGTTGCATTAACTCCGGAAGAATGGGTGCGTCAGCATTTTGTAAATTACCTGATTACGGAGAAAAATTACCCGAAAGAACGTATTGCAAACGAAGTAACCATATCACTTAACGGAATGTCGCGTCGCTGCGATACGGTCGTATATAATCAATATCTTGAACCAATCGTTATCGTCGAATGCAAAGCTCCTTCCATACCGATTACGCAGGATGTTTTCGAGCAAATCACACGGTACAACATCTGTCTTCGGGTTGGCATCCTGATCATCACCAATGGATTGGAACATTATTGCTGCCGGATAGACTATGAGACCTCAACTTGTTCGTACCTGACAGAAATCCCGGCGTATGATAATGGACAATTGGATAGTTGAAAACTACTAAATCTTATAAGCCATCAACGCATCTCCATGCCGGAGGTACAATACGCCTTCGTGTATCACGGGGTGCGCCCAGTGTGTTCCGTCACCCAGGGTCACAGTAAAACTGCTGGTCAATTCGAACTTGTCCGGATTGGGATTCACCAAATTCATCGTTCCTCTTTCGCTGTAAGCATAGAGCATCCCGTCAGCTGAAATCACATTACATGGAGCAATATCCCTTACTTTGTATTTTGTTTCGCCCGTTTTCCACTCTACACAAAACCAATACCTGTTTTGATGTCCCGAAGCGTAAACATAATCTCCTATCTTGACGGCGCTGCCCATTTGGTTATCCATTTCATCATTTTTCCATACCTGTTCAACTGCTTTCCCGCCGTTTATCAGGCGAAGTAGCATTGCTCCGCCCCTGTATCCTGTTGTAGAAAATATCATCCCGTCGCTGTAGATCGGGATATTGGGATGAATGTTGTACGGACTGTTTTTTTGCGGAAACGACCATAATTTTTCACCTGTATCTGCATTCAACGCAAGGATGTGTTGTTGAGTAATATTCACTATCACAGGTACGGATTGGTCGTCGATATAAATTGGCGAACAGTAGGATGATGGCGTACCTTCTCCCGGCGACGACCATATCATCTCTCCGGTATTTTTGTTCAGCGCCACCATATTGTGTTTTTTGCCGCCCGGCGTCATAAAAATCTTTTCATCCACAATTAATGGATTTTCGGTGATACCCCACATGATATTTCTGCCATCGAAATCTTTTAACAGATCCTTAGCCCAAATTATATTAAGCGTCGTTTCGTTTAAGCAGAAAAGATGACCGTAAGCATTGAAGATATATAACTTTCCTTCGTTGACATAAACGGAAGAACGCGTACCGTTGTGGCTGGTATTCCATTCTTTGCCTATTTCCTTTTCTGCGATTAACTGTCCGGTCATGTTGAACACATAAAGGATGAGTTTGTCGCCTTGCAGCCCCGTGTTATATATCCTTCCGTTTGCAATAGCTACCGATGTATGACCTTCGCCTAATCCTTCGAACTTCCAAAGCAACTGAGGCCCATCGGCAGGCCATTCTTTGAGCAACCCGGTTTCGTTGTACATGCCATTACGGTTTTCACCCCGCCATTGCCAGTTTTGAGGGGTAGGTATATCGGATTCGGACAGTCCTGATAGCTTTGTAAGGTCTTCTGCTGTATCATACGAAAGGATGACAAGCGGCTGAGCGGGAATATGCGTATATTTCCTCCATGCAAAGTATAACACTACCGGAACAACGATAGCGATCAAAATGAACAGATACTTTTTCATTGATGTTATATATAAAGCTGAAAACTTACTTAACCTTGTATGCCATCAACGCATCGCCGTGACGAAGATACAGCACGCCATTGTGGATTACCGGATGCGCCCAGTGTTGTTCGGTACCCAAGGTCACATCAAAACTGCTTACTAATTCGAATTTGTCCGGGTTAGGTTTTACCAGATTCATCGTTCCTCTTTCGCTGTAACAATAGAGCATTCCGTCGGCGAAAATCACATTGCATGGGGCTATATCCGGCACCATGTACTTGGTCTCGCCGGTTTTCCAATCCACGCAAAACCAGTTCCTGTTTTGGTGTCCCGAAGCGTATAGGTAATCGCCTACCTTGATAGCGCCTCCCATCTGGTTATCCATTTCGCTGTTTTCCCAGACCAATTCAACAGTTTTCCCACCGTCTTTGAGGCGATTGAGCCACGCGCCACCTCCGTATCCTGTAACAGAAAAAATCATGCCGTCGATATACATTGGCATATTTGGATTAATGGTGTTTGTGCTGGGTTGAGGTTGTGTCCAGAGCAGTTCGCCTGTTTCGGCGTGAAAGGCGGCAAGTACATTATCATACATCATATTCCGTGGCGCCCCTTGTACAGGCAATGTAGCCATCCATGTAACTACCATTGGGATAGCCTGTTCGCTGATATATAGCGGTGAACAGTAGCTTGAAAGCATTCCTGTCCCCGGCGATGTCCATATCAACTCCCCGGTATGTTTGTTCAATGCCACCATATTGTGTTGTTCGCCTCCCGGCGTCATAAAAAGTTTGTCGCCTACGATCAGCGGATTTTCGGTCATGCCAAACATAAGATTCCGACCGTCATACTCAGCTATAAGGTCTTTTTTCCAAACTTCTTGTAACGTTGTTTCGTCTAAGCAGAAAAGTGTTCCGAGAGCGTTGAAGATATACAACTTCCCATCATTGATACAAGCAGAGGAGCGTGTTCCGTTCCAACTCGTATTCCATTCTTTGCCTATTTCCTTTTCGGTGAGCAAATTACCATTCATATCGAACACATAAAGGATGAGCCTGTCGTCGTGCATCCCTGATATATAGATATTTCCGTTTGCAATCGCCACCGATGTATGTCCCTCGCCCAATCCTTCGAACGACCATAATAACTCCGGACCTTTGGCAGGCCATTCTTTTAACAATCCTGTTTCGTTGTACATACCATTTCGGTTTTCACCCCGCCACTGCCACTGTGTCTGGGCATTCAGCATTACCGGCAATAAAATTGCAATGATTAACAGATACTTTTTCATTTTGATTTTTATTATTAATTGATAATTATATTCATTTTAAAAAACTAAATACATCCACCTACCCTCTTCAGACAAACAAGTACTTTTTCATGCGTACATTATTGATTAATTAATATTTAGATACTTTTCGGAACAAAGATAAACACTTTGCAGCTAATAATCATTATCAACAGGTCGTTTTTAAGATTTTTTACGAAATGAAACGTCAAAAAATTAATTTTTGTTGAATTAAACGGCAATATTTATATAAAAGGTGCGTTATTTGGTATAGTGAAATAATCTTTTGGGGACAATTTAAAACGAACCTGTTTATGTTGTATATTTGCGGCTTTTTAAGTAGATTAAATAATAATTGATATGAAGTATAAATTTGTATTCATTCTATGTATGGCTTTGTTTTTAGCATCTTGCAAAACACCTATGGATGTAACTTATTTTCAGGGAATTGACTCGGTAAGTATGGAGCAAATGAAAAAAATGAGCCAAACATATTCGTCCATCATTTACGAAGATGATTTGTTGACCATCACGGTGACTGCGTGGGATCCTACTGTGGTAGTGCCTTTTAATCCTCCAACGTATGCTTATGCACAACAAGGAGAAACTAGTGTCTATACAACACAACAGTTGCAAACCTATTTGGTAGACAAAGAAGGTAAAATTAATTTTCCTGTTTTGGGACGTATCCAGGCTGCAGGTCTATCGAAACAGGATTTAAGTACATTTTTACAGGATGCTATTAGTAAATATGCAAAGGATGCCATGGTCAATATTCAAATTGTGAATTATAAGGTATCGGTATTGGGCGATGTTGCAAGGCCGGGGTTAATCAATGTCAGGAATGACCGTATCACAATCCTTGATGCAATCGTTCAAAGCGGTGATTTGACAATAAACGGTAACCGGAAAAACATACTCATATACAGGGATCAGAATGGTACGCCTGAATTTGGACGTGTTGATCTGACAGATCCTGCCCTGTTTGCATCCCCTTATTTTTATTTAAAACAAAATGATGTGGTGTATGTAGAACCGAATGATGCCAAAAAGCGGAATGCCAACTACAGTTCTGCACAACAGTATAATGTGAGCATTGTTGCCACTATTATGACAGGTATCAACATCCTTGGAACACTTTTATTGGCAATCACAAGAAGGTAATCGTATGGATACAAATACAAAAAATAAAGAAAATGTCGGGTTGCGGCCAATCATTGTCGGATACCTGCGCCAATGGAAATTGATCCTTTGTACAGGAATCGTTTCGCTTGTTATAGCTGTGTTATATTTGGTTTTATATCCTGTTACATATGAGGTCATGGCGCGGATTCAGATTCAGGAAGACAGCGACCTGATGTCGACGGGAAGTTTCGGTTTGGGAGAAGCTGCCGGAATGATGCGATCGTTTGGTTTGGGAGGTGTGGCATCCAGGGTAGGAATCAGCATTGATGATGAGATCCAAACTTTATATTCGAGTAGCCTAATGAGTAAGATGATTACACAATTGGGATTGTATGTGGAGTATAAAAAACCCTATGTTTTTTGGTATAAAATGTATGGGGAAGAACCAATTAAAGTGTTGTGCGACCCCACTACCTTATCCTCTATGGATGAATCGGTTACGTTTAAAGTATCCGTACCGGAAACAGGGAAAATACAAATCAGGACGAAGACAAAAAAAGAAAAACATAAATTCCTGTTTGATTCATTTCCTGCCGTGATTGAATTGAAACAGGGGCGTTTTGTGATTACTAAAAATCCAACGTCGTCCGAAACATCTTTTAAGGTCAATGCGGAAGTTTTTCCGCCAAACTGGGTTGCCGAAATGTTGAGGGATGATATGTTAATCGAAGATTATTCCAATACATCCAATATCATTGAATTCACATACCATGACCATGAAAGACAGCGTGCCAAAGATATTATGAACACCTTGATTGCATTGTATAATGAAGACGCCTATGCGTACAAGAAGAAAATTGGCGATTCGTCTCTTGATTTTTTGTCGGACAGAATTGAGAGTGTAACAACAGATTTGAGCGATGTCGAACAACAAATCGAATTATTTAAGATTGCTCATAAGTTGACCGATGTGCAATTTGATATTCAGTATTATGCCGAATACATGAAAGAATTGAAGATGAAGACTACTGAACTCGAAATTCAAACTACGCTGCTTAATTTGATGGATGTTTTTGTGAAAAATCCGGCTAATAAATATGCTTTAATACCTACGTTATTCGTATCATCACCTGATACGGAAGGCAGCCCGGTCACTTTATATAATCACATTTTGTTGGAACGCGAGCGAACCATCAAAAATTCAGGAAGTGAAGATAATCCGATGGTTGCTGATTTAACCATGCAAGTCGATAAAATGCGGGAAAGTGTGTTTCAAATGATTGATAATTACCATCAAAGCATGGTGATGGCCAGAAAAAAATTGGAAGAACAGGAAAATCTTTTATTAAGCAAAATGGGCGCCGTTCCCGAACAGGAAAGAATCTATCGCGATTACAGTCGTCAGCAGGAAATATTTCAAGGCGTTTATTTGATATTGCTACAAAAAAGGGAAGAGATTGCGCTGTCTATCGGGCAAAATATGGATAAGGCCAAAATAATTGATGCTGCTTATGTTATGAAAAAACCTGTTCAGCCTCGCAAATTATATGCGGCGGTTGGCGTTATATTTCTAACATTTGTAGTATCTGTTTCCTGGCTATTTTTGAAAGATGCCTATTTGTCATTAAGGGAGGAATTTAAACGAACAGCCTGACATGCCGGTTTTCAAAATCAATCTCGGAAGATTTGCGCCAATTCTCAAGAATGCTTCCTGGTTGTCCGTATTCGAGATCATGCGTATGGCTATGCCTTTTATTGCATTGCCCTATCTGATTGGTACGGTGGGGGGCGAAAATTATGGTACAGTCGTTTTTGTTCAGTCAATCATTGCCTGCTTTGCCTTGCTTATCAACTTTGGGCTTGATACTTCGGCTGTTAGAGATGTCGCCGTTTTCCGCAATGAAAAAAAGCAATTAGATAAAATCGTATCATCCGTAATCATTATCAAATCGTTTTTTACCTGTGTTTCTTTTATTCTGCTGAATTGTGTGTTGATGATTGTTCCCAAGATGAACGTTTTATCAACTGTTTATTATTTTGCATTTATTGCTTGTATTTCTGATATTTTGCTGCCTGTATGGTATTTTCAAGGGAAAGAAGAGATGAAAAAACTGACTATTGTACGATTTTTTTCGATAACGTTTTACACCATATCCATTTTTGTTTGTATCAAAAAAACGGAAGATTATCCGTATATAGCTCTACTCCAATCGTTCAGTTTGTTATTATCGGCAATTATATCTTGTTACTTTGTTTTTGTGAAAGACAAGATTCGTTTGTATATCCCTCCGTTTGCGTTTATGAAGAAGATGTTCAGAGAGTCAAGTCCTTTCTTTATGTCGCGCGTATCGTTGACTGTGAATGCGTACATGGCCAAAATCATGAGCGGTTTTTTCTTTTCCGGTACAGTCGTCACTGCATTTGATGTGGCACAAAAAATTATAAACGGTGGTATGATGCCTGTACAAATGTTTAATCAAGCTTTGTATCCGAACATGTCTAATTCGCAGGACAAAAAAATGTTACGTCGCTGTTTCGGTATTACGACTGTTATCACGTCGTGTGTCTCTTTGTGTATCTTTTTTATATCGGATTTTGCCGTTCACTTATTGTCCAAAGGTCAATCACCCGAAACGGTCGGTATATTACGCATATTGTGTTTGTATTTGTTTTTTGCCGGTTTTTCTGTGTTTATGGGGACATCCTCGCTTGTTGCGTTTGGGTATCAAAAGCCATTTAATGTGAGTGTGGTATGGTCGACAGTGATCTTGATTGTTTGTTATGCGTTGATGATTGTTTCGGGCAACAGTTCCGTTTATTTGTACGCGCTGGCGCTGGTTGCAGCTGAGTTGACGGTTTTCGGGTATCGTTTTTATTATTGTCACAAGTATGGATTGCTTTCGATAAAAGATGTTTTCACAGTTCGTTTTTAAAACGAATAAAAAAGTGCAAATCCGGATTGATAGCCGCTTAAATCAAAACCAAAGCCTTCACGTCTACTTCCGATTCCATTCCCATCATTGTAACCTATAAATCCAAATTGCAATGCGAGAGTCACTCTGTCGGAAAGAGGTATAGCCATTCCAGGCTTACATCCTATCTGAAAACCATCAATATCCCCCACGCCAAATTCGATGCCGCTGTCTATAAAAAACATTAAATTTCCTTTTTGCAAGACATTGAAACGCAAATAAGGGTTCAGTATTAATCCATGGCTATTGTCCCAATCATCGTATATATACGAATAGATACCTACTGAGGCGGCCAATGTTAGTTTATTTGTAAGATGATACCCCACTTCCGGCGCCATAATTACTGTTGTCCGGTTTGATTCTGACCATAAAGACATTCTACCACCTGCCCACCATTTATAATCCTGGGCGCTTATAACTGTTAAAGTTAGAACACTTAAAATAAATGATAAAGTAATTTTTTTCATAAATATTTGATAATTTAGTTGTTATATTTATTAAACATTGTATTTCGCATGCAAATATACATATTTTTTCTAAAAATACATTTTTTTGATATGGTTGGTGCGTTTATTCTCTGGAGGGAGCTGCATATAATTACCGTAAAGCGATGATAAATATGCGTTGGGATTTTCAACACCATGAAGTGTAATATTTTCAAACTGAAAGATTTGGGGGTCTCCGAATATTTTCTTTGGCATCAATTCTCTGGATCGCCATCTGCCATAAAAATTTATCCAATAGGCGGAATCTGCTTTTGTATGTCTACTGATCAAATTATCAATATATTTGAGTCTTTTTTTGATGGAGATAAAGTTTGTTTTACGTAAGATAATAGCCACCCACTTTTTGAATCCCCGACGGTATGTTGGGTCAAAATACAGATAATCTTTGACTATCAGCAGAAAATAAATATACATGGCCAGAAGTCTCGTTTGAAAATAACTGTTTCTTCCATGATCTAATGGAAAAACGTCGATACAGATGCCCATCCCCATGGGGTTATCGTGCCAATAATCAATGACTTCGGTTCGGATATCTTCAATTTTGAAGAAATTGGAAAAGATATGCTCGCTGTTATCTACGGTTCTGACTTTGAACTGAGAAGGAAGTTCGTCGGAAAGCGCTTTTAAGAGTTTGGGTAGATACCGGCGTTCAACGCCGAAATCCATATCGTCATCCCACGGAATAAAACCCTTATGACGTACAGCGCCAAGCATTGTTCCGCCGATCATATAATAAGGGATATGATGGCGTTTGCATATCTCGTCGAAAGAAGAGGCTAATGATAATAATATGTGATGACATTCGTCAATATCTATTTCTCGCATGAGTCGCTGATATTCATTAGTTTATTATAAATCAAGGCTGTTTCTCCGGCAATCGAATCCCAATTGTATTTTTCTAAATCGTAAGTAACGGCAAGGGGTTTATTTTTTAGTTTTTTTTCCAATAATGAAGATAATGACCGTTCATCGCCTGGCAGGAAATAGCAATCTTCGGGCAAGTCGACAAGGCGAGTTGCAGGTATATCGCTCACAATGAAAGGCAAGCGATAATTCATAGCTTCTAACAACACAATCGGAAATCCTTCGTTCAATGATGCCAAAACAAACAATCCTGCATGGCTATATAGTTGTTGAAGAGATTCGCCGCATACGAATCCCGTAAATATAACACGTTCAGGATCTGCCAAATCAATCAGTTTCTTCTGATAGTCGGTTTCCGACTCGGCATTTCCGGCTATAACCAATTTATAATCAGATTCAATGTTAGAAAATGCTCTGATCAGTGTATCAAATCCTTTTTCAGGAGTGATCCTTCCTACGGAAAGGATATATTTGGATTTTGTTAACTTCCATTGTTTCAGCAGATTTTCGTTTGTTAAAACAACAGATTCTTCCACTCCATTGGGGATATAATAAAACTTGTCTGCATAGGGCCTGTTCTTAAACTTATCCATTTGAAACTTATTTACAAAGATGACGGCATGGGCATATCGTAGTGCGATGGATTCACTTCTTTTAAGCATGAACCTGACAAAGGGATTCCATTTAGTATGTTCATAATTGGGGCTATGATAAGTCATTACAATTCGCTTTCCTGCAAATCTTAGCAGCGGAGTGAAAAAGGCCGGACCGATATTATGTATATGTACAATGTCGGTGTGGTGAAAAAGAATGGAAAATACCGCAAGCAATGAATGTAAAAATGCTTCAAATCCTTTGATCTTTGTAGAAGGCAGATCAATAAAACAGATGTTTTCATACTGCTTACCTGAGCATACGTATGGTTTTCTTCGGTAGACTGTTATCTTATGATTACGAACAAGGCGCTGATACAGATGTTCGCAATGTTTTTCTACACCACCTTGTATAAGAGGAAAGCCTCTTGTGCCATATACGCTAACATTCATTTTTCGCTAACAGATAGATTTTTATTAATTTATTATAGAACGTTTTAGATGAAAATTTATTTTGTGCCTGCTCAGCTATTTTTACAAAATCATACGCATCATGGAAATAGCGAAAGCATAAATCAATTTTTTCTTTTAGTTCGGGTATGTTTTTGGATGTAAAAAGAAAGCCGTTGATGCCTTCTTCTATCAATTCCGGTATACCTCCCATTCGTGCGCCGAGCACAGGAGTACCCATACACAACGCTTCAATCACACTGAAAGGATTGTTTTCATACCATACAGAAGGAAGCACTACGCATCGCGCTTCTTTTACTGTTTCATATACTTTATCTAAAGGTTGGTGTCCTAAAAATTCTATATTTTCCCGGCCGAATTCATTGCGATAAGTATCCAATAGAGGCCCACTTCCTATTATTTTCAGAGAATAAGGCAAATGTGAGGCTGCTTTAAGTAATGTATCAATTCCTTTTTCTTCCGAAATACGTCCTACATAGCAGTAATAATCTTTTTTCGATGTAAAGGGATTTATTTTTTGAGGCATGAAATTCGGTAACATTTCAATTTTTTCCGCCGGAAAACCGGCTTCAATCATTTTTGTCTGAAGAAACCGGCTTGGCGTGATGAAACGATCGGTTATGTTTATCAGTTTCTTTTTATTCCAGCAGATTGCTTCCATCCATCCGAGCATACTTGCCAAATAGCTATTCTTCATACATTTATATACCAATACGTTAAATTTATTAGTAAAACAATATTCACAAGTAGTCCCTTGTCGAAGACATGTGTATGCAGGACAAATCAATTTATAATCATGCAATGTCCACACAACACGGATTCCTTTTTGATGTGCTATTTCTGCTACAACAGGTGAAATATAAGAATGAATATTATGTAAATGTATTACATCAGGATTGAAATCATTCAATAAGCGATTGAACTTTTTGGCCACATCTTTAGGTTTGAATAATCGAGATGCGGCTCGTATTTTTGCAAACAGATTTGGAGTAAAAAAATTGATTTCATCCGGAAAATAGCTTTCCCATTCCGAAGGCAAATTTTTTTCATACTTCATACAAAACACAGCCACTTCGTGCCCTTCTGATTCTAACAATTGTTTGGTGCTTTGCATGGCGGTAAAATCTCCACCCCTGTTATAGTAAAATTTATTAACCAATATTATCTTTGCCATTTATTTTATTTTTTCGTTAGCATGACCTGTTATTTTTGCTTTTTTTGTTGGCTTTTGAATATCCGAGAAAATCACTCCCAAAAGCATCATCAAAAATATACCTCGATTATGTGTGATTGTTGAGTCGGATGTACATTCGATGATAAAAAATGCAATAATCATAAAAGCAATGATTACTTCTTTTTTGCAATTGTCATTGTATGCTTTCATTCCTTTGTATACCAGATTTCCCCAAAAAAGGAAAAATAAAAAAACCCCTATAAATCCGAATTGTGCCAACGCCGGATAATAGGTGTCGGACATAAATTTAGGGTCTGCTTTTGTCAATCCATATAAATTATTCATCGACAATTGTTCATAAATAGGTGAATAATAAACCCCTGACGCGTATGTAGCATACGATGCAAAACCGGATCCGAAAGGAATATAATCCATAAAGACAGTCCGTGAAAAATAGTAAAGAGCCATACGGGCATATAAATCTTCGGTGGCACGTGTATTTCCCAATCCTCCTTCTATAAAATAAAGATAGATTTTATCTCTTGCCACAAAGGCGGCAAGTCCAAGCGCTATAAGAATAAAAAAAATGTTTTTCGCATTGAATTTCATCTTGAATGAATCATTCATATACAACAACATCAATGTAGACACGGCAAGGAATCCATATAATTTTGATCGTCCGGATAATATTCCAATTGAAAGTAACAAGACAAATACAACCTTGTCAACCTTGGTAAAATCACTGCAATAAAGGTATAACAGTGCAAGTATGGATGCTGCTGTGGCAAAGCGGGATTCGTGGCTTAGCAGTACTTTCACTATTTTGTCGTTCAAACCGACATAGATAAATCCGACCAATAATAAATAAAAGCCGAAGATAAGCGAAATCTGCCGAATAATCTTTTTTTGATTCTCGTTAAACTCAGGTTTAAGGGCATATACGGCAAAGAAAGAAATATAGGGCTTTATCTGTATTAAAAAATCCATCAAAATACCGGAAATGACATTGCTGTTTATGGCAATTGAATAAATCAAATAAAAGAGAAATACCCCTATGACAACAAGAAATGTTTTGTTAAATTCCCAGACCGGATGTTTGTATACTTTTCCAACATACAGAATCATAACGAAAAGAACACATAATTCGTCGGTATAACTAAATCCTGCATTATCAATAATATCATAAAACATCACCCCGAATATAAGGGTGAATAGCATCAAAACGAAAAAACTTTTATTTATAAACTCCTGCATGTATGATTGTTCGCCTTTTTTGTCGTTTTTTTTAAATATCTTTATTATGCTAACGTATTTTGGAGGATTTTATTACAAATCTCATTTCGTTCGATAAGATATACTTTTTTTAGCCAAAGGAGGAAAACCGGGTCTTGCAATTCTATTTTATGCTGAGGTAATATATCTATTAAATCTTTTTCAAGAAGCGCTTTTTTTAAATTTTTGACATTGGCCGATGTTCCTAAATTGTATTTTTGCAATGTAGCTTTAGCCGTAAAATTAGATTCTCCTTTTACGATTGCTACCAAAAATGCAATTTGACGCGCTGTGAGTGAATCAATTATGTTGGTGAAAAGCAGACTTAGCTGGTCTATCAGACTGTTTAGCGTTTCGTTCAGTATGGTTTCGGTACACTCAATTTCAGTACGCAACCATACTTGTTGACTATATTGTTGGACATAATAGGGATGGTTTTGCATCCTATCGGCTATTTTTGTGCTCAACTGTTCTGAAATGAGTTTACCTGTAAACTTGAATCGTTCCATAATAAACTTTACCCAGTCTTCACGACTTATTTTTTGTAGAAAAAGAATATCTCCAAATTTATAAAAAGGCATGTCGTAACCATTGAAAATATTCATTAAAAGATGTCGTTTGCTTCCATACAGACAGTAACATACATTGCTGTGCAATTGCCAATGGGCACGCAATTTGCGCTGAAATGCAAGCGTATCGTAATATTCATGAATGTTTTGAAATTCATCAATGCAAACCACTATTTTTTTCCCTGAATCGGTTGCTATTTGCTGCGGCAAATCCAATATTTCGTCTAATGAAAGTTGTGATTCTTTCAGCTCAAAACCAAACGATAATTCGTAAGTTTGTGAAACATCGGAAAATATTACCCTCGGTACATATTTTCCTAAATACTTCTTCACTCCATTGACAAATTCGTCCCATGCCGATGTGGTAGATTTCAGAATAGCATTTGCATACGCTTTGTAAAATTGTTCTTCCGTACGACAATTGAAAATATCTAACCGACAAATTACTATCTTTGTATTGTGCTCGTTTCTAATCACTTCCGATACACGATTGACCAATGTCGATTTCCCCCAACGACGTGGTGAGATGATAATGGTGTTGATAAGGCTTGTAAAGTTGTTTTTAAGCAATTGCATCTCTTGTTGACGATTCGTATAATTATCGGCTAATGCTAATTTTCCGTAAATAAAAGGCGTTTCCATCTTTTGCTTATTTAGAATTTCGCTGCAAATATAATAAAACTATTTCAAATAAAACTATTTCAAATAAAACTATTTCAAATATAAAAAAACATAGCTACAAATAGGGAAGTGCAATAATACTCGGATAGTAAAAACTGGTGGCGCCGAAAAAGGTCACATAGATCATTTTTTCTTTTGTATCAATGGCATACAGGTTGAATGTGTTATTTCGTAAACCAACGCTGTTTCGTTCGATAGAAGATATTTCATTTTTTTCAGAAGGAGACATATTATTCGCAATGATCATAATTTGTTTTGGTAATGTTGATTCTGTTGCGCTTTTTACTTCATAATTGAGATAGGTATGCAGATGCCCTCCCAAATAACAAATAAATTCACCGGGAGCATTGTCGAAAGATACATTGACGGAAATGCTATCGGAAACATTCAACTTATTCTTATATTTTTTCGTAAGAGTCTGTTTCGTGCGGAATGATTCGATGATTTCCGGAATCATATTCCAATCGTATAAATATGCGTTATATATAACCCTTTTAAATTCTTCATCTTCATCAGGTGGTAAAGGATGATGGATGAGAATAATGACACTATGGTGTTCCGTCATTTCCTTTTTCAATGCTGTATGGCAAAGCCAGTCGATTTGTTTTTGTGAAAGTATTGCGTTATGCTGTGCGCTGTAAACAAAATTTTCCTGATCGGTTACATCTAATGTAATGATACGAATTATGCCACCCATCGGATTGACCAAATCAGCATAGTAATGATTTACTTGTCCGTCCGAATCAATTTTGTAATTAATTTTCGATGTCAGGAGGTTAAATATGTCTGTTTTGCTGAATGCATTCGTTGCATAATCCGGGTTAAGCATATTTACATCATGATTGCCCGTGGATGTAAATGTAGGCGTATTGTTGTTATAATAAAGAGCGTTTGTAAAAGTGTTTAAATAAACAATTGCTTCCGCACGAGAGGTTTTATCATGGTTGCTGATATAATCTCCTGTGGCAACCATTGCGTTTATTCGGGCAGCCGTGTCATTAGCAAATCGAACAGCTTCTTTGAGATTATATGGATTTTGAATATTATTACTGTTAGACCATGGAGATATATGTACATCAGAAACATGAACCATCTTAAATAGTTCCTTCTGTTCTCCTTCCGAAGTATTGTACATAAAAGGTTTAAACATTCTCAGGCTATTTTGCCTGTTGAGTTCGTAATATTCTAAACGTTCTTCTTCACTGATTGATGGTTTGCTACATCCTGTAAAAAACCCAACAATCAACATCAAGCTACATGCTATCACACATAAAAATCTGCTCATCATTACATAAACAAAAAATCGATTGTATTTGTGTAGTTAATCATACGATGATTTGGTATATAATCTTTTTTTAGATTATATAGTTAAACGTATCTTCTGAAAACGCTTCGTTTTCATCGTTTTCTACATGAGAATAAGCTTTTTTCGGTAAAAATTCTTCAGGCTGCTTGAATATATAAGTCGCAGCAAGTTTATTTATTGGAGTTTCGTTATTTTGTGAGACATGATACAATATCCTTCCTGGTTCTTCTTCTTCTTCTTTTACTATTATTGGACTTTTTTCTTCTTCCTTTACAGGTGATATACATTTGATTTCTTCTTTTATGTCGCTGGCTACATTCACTTCTTCTTCCTCTATATAATCATCATCCCATTCATCTTCATCCACAAAATCATCGTCCCATTCATCTTCATCTTCTTCACCAACGAATAAAGCAGAAGGCTGAATGGATGTTGTGATTTGTTGTTTATGCTCAACAGACCCGGATTCGTTGAAAGATACTTTGGCTGTTGTTTCAATGATTTCTTTACTTTCCTCCTTAGCAGCGGTCAGTTCGTTTGATTGGTTAGCATTGACGACGACAGGCGCAATCTGATTTGTAACAGTTAGCGTTTCACTGTTTTCAATGACCGGTTCTTTTTTCCTGACAGGAACGGGTGGCGTTAAAAACGTCATTTCTTGTACAGGCTGCGATTTTTTGTTGAAAAGAAATAATTTTTTCCCCGGTAATTGAATGATTTGTAGGGGAGAATATTTCTTTTTCTTTTTTTCCGTTTGTGTGCTATTCAATAATATGTTTTCGGTATTTTCCGGTTTACTTAAAAGAACCCCAATAAACATCATCATAAAATAACCTTTGTTGCTTGTGAAAAGAGAATCCGATATGTTTTCTATAAAGATATAGGTTGCGAGAATGAGTGTGACAATAAAAGGCTGTATATCACCGTTTTGTCTAAATTTGATGATGGCGGTTGAAAAGACAAATACCCAGAAAGCCAAATAAAACATGATACCGATTACGCCAAGCTGCGCCAAAACCGGATAGTAAGAGCCTGATAAGGAAACCCATTCCTGAGAAATCAAACCATTGATTGACTGAATGCCGTATTCACTCAATTGAGAATAGAATCCGGAGGCTTGTACGGCAAGACTGGCAAATCCATTTCCTGTTATACCAACCGGAAAGAGATAATTTAAAATTTCATATCTCGACATGTATATGATAAGACCTGTTACAGAGGCTAAAGCTAATCCTGTCCGTAAATTATTTTTTAAAACATCCGCATGATGGAAATACATGAGTAGTCCGCAAGATACAAGGAAGAAGATATAGAATTGGGAATGAAAAACAATCAATCCGATTGCAAGCATAAATATGGCAGTGAGCTTGTCTTTAACGGAAAAGTCGCTGCAATACAGGTAAACAATGGATAAACAAGTGATGCTGGCTGTATAATTCGAAGGCTGATCCATCATTGTGCTTAAAAATGAGGGATTTACGATTGCATATAAACCGAGAGGTATAAAAAACAACCATAAATAAAAACAAATCCTTTTAAGCGCCAACTTCTGCGATTCGGAAAAGGTCGGCGACATTTGTGCAACGATAAAAAACGTAACATATGGCCTTATTTGTGTCAGAAAATCGAATGCAATGGCATTACGCGTATTATCGGATATATAAAAAGAATAGTTGAGATAAAAGAGAAATACAAGGATGGTGATAAGAAAACCGATATTAAAATTGCTGTTTTTCGTTCCGATAAGGTAAATAACATAAAAAACGATAAGGATAATGCCGGATATCATATCCATACCCTTGAATCCTGTCGTATTGTACAATAAAACTCCAAAACACAGCGTAAATACATACAGGAAAAAGAAATATTTTTTTATAATATTCTGTATCATTTTCATATTGCTCCGTTTTTTTCGGACTGCAAAGATACAAAAAGATTTTTATATGAATAACAAAAAAGACTGAAAAAATAGAGAAATCGAAAAAAAAGCGTATTTTTGTACGTTGTTTTTCAAGCATAATAAAACATGAAAATTGCAATAGTTGGAATAGGTTATGTCGGATTGGTCACAGGCGCTTGTTTTGCCGAGATGGGAACTGAGGTTTATTGCGTTGATATTGACCATCATAAAATAGAAAACCTTCAAAAAGGGGTGGTTCCTATTTACGAACCCGGATTGGAAGGAATGGTAACGCGGAATTACGAAGTGGGTCGGTTGCATTTCGAAACAGATTTAAAAGCTGTTTTGGATGAAGTAGATGTATTATTTTCTGCTGTAGGCACTCCTCCAGACGAAGATGGCAGCGCTGATTTGCAGTATGTGTTGGATGTGGCGCGAATGATAGGTCAGGCTATGAACAAATATCTTTTGGTGGTGACCAAAAGTACGGTACCGGTAGGTACGGCGCAAAAAGTCAAACAGACTATCCGGAATGAACAGGCTAAGCGTGGAGTATCCATTGATTTTGATATTGCTTCCAATCCGGAATTTCTGAAAGAAGGCGCTGCTGTAAAAGATTTTATGCACCCCGACCGAATTGTAGTAGGAGTGGAGTCCGAAAAAGCCAGGAAGTTGATGGAAAAACTGTATCATCCGTTTATGCTGAATAATTTCCGGATTATTTTTATGGATATAGCCTCAGCCGAAATGACCAAGTATGCAGCCAATGCGATGTTAGCTACACGAATCAGTTTTATGAACGAAATAGCCAATCTCTGCGAAATCATTGGCGCAGACATCAATATGATACGGAAAGGAATTGGTACGGATACCCGGATAGGGAATAAATTCTTATATGCCGGTTGCGGCTATGGTGGTTCCTGTTTTCCGAAAGATTTGAAAGCCTTGATAAAGACGGCAGAAACCCATCATCACACCATGCGGATACTGAAGGCAGTAGAAGAAATCAACAACGAACAGAAAAAAATCTTATTCCATAAACTTCAGAAACACTATCATAACGATTTGGTGGGGAAAACGGTCGCTCTTTGGGGCTTGGCGTTTAAACCCGAAACAGATGATATTCGGGAAGCGCCTTCTCTTGTATTAATTGATTTATTGTTGAAAGCAGGTTGTCGGGTGGTTGCATACGATCCGGTTGCCATGCCGGAAACCAAACGATATGTCGGCGACAAAATTCGTTATGCAAAAGATATTTATGATGCAGTTGATGGAGTAGATGCTATATTGATCATTACCGAATGGAAAGAATTTCGCTTGCCTTCCTGGTCTGTTATAAAAAAATGTATGAACAATCCATTGATTTTAGATGGCAGAAATATTTACAACGCCGACGAAATGAAGGAAAACGGATTTGTTTACTATTGTGTCGGAAGAAACTGAGTTTCATCTGTACCATATTACAGTCGCTTTTGCTGAACAAAGTACAGATTTTATCGGCATAGCGGCTGTGGATATGCAATCGCACAAGTCGGGAGACTTTGCGTGATTAAGGGGTTTATTATCGTATAAAGACTATGACTGGATTGTCTTCTTCATCTTTTTTAAATAGTGATTGAATAAAGAATGGTAAAACATTTGTGTTGTTGTTTTCTTCCCACGCCATCACATCAAACATTTGTATTAATCCTACAAACTCTCCTTCAGATGTTACTTTACGAATTGATATAGGTAAAAAGTTGTATATATCGTCTACTAAGGCATTACCTTGCATTATTTTTGTCGTACCGTTTTTTTTGTTGAAAAAACCACAATATAGATAGGAATTATTTCTGTTTTCATACAATCCTGTATGAAGATGAAAGTAAATGAATTTATCATTTTCAAACATATAATCAACGGAGATACGGCCCATGGAATTATCTTTTTCAAATCTTTTATCATAAGGCCACTTCCATTTTCCTAAGTCAACCATAAGAAACGGAATCAAGGAATGACCTTGAATTGAATAGACTGTATCAATGAAAGATTCTTTCAAATATTTTTGTCCTTTATATTCCCAAATAGATGGGCTATTAAGTACAATACGGGCACTCTTGTCGCCGACATAGTCAAAATGAAACATCCCCATACCACCAAAAGGTATATATGTGCCGTATATGTAAACATTAGAAGAAATCTGCTCTTGTGGATAGGGTTGTATAATGGCAGAAACCGTGTCTATCAAATTTCCATTTACAGCATTGAAACTAAATATATAAGGTGAATCCTCAAACCAATATTTATTATGTGCTGTGATTGTATCATTTGAAATATGGAAATAATAAAAAAACAAATTAATCTTTTGTTCATTTGTAAAAGCAGGAGCTACGTTCCCTAAGTAAGTTCCATCAAGACTATAACGAAGTAAACGGTTATCACCCAAGGCTCGGAGATAAACCGTCCCATTTGCTTTATCTATCCAGAAAGGAATATTTCCCCATCCATCTGTTGCTAATGATTCAGGGCCTTCACCTATATGTCCGATAGTGTTACAAAAATGTCCATCTTTTTTATCAAATACCATTAATGGTTGATTCATGGAAGAAACCACAATTTTATCTTGCCATACATCCATGTCGGGATAATTAGCAATTAATGAACTATCCGTTGTTTCCAATGCTACATAAGAAATATCACGTCCAATCTCTGATATTCTTATCTCGCCTACAGACTTCATTGATTCTCCAATCTGAATAATATTATAATCTTCTCTCTGATTTTTCTTTCCGCATGAGAAAAAAATAATTAATAATAAACACCAATATTTCATTTTGCAATAACAAAAATAATGTATCATTTAACTAATCTGTCTAAAAATTATTTAACAATAAAAAATGGGTTAGAATATTCAGTATATTCCAACGTATTACACTAAAATTTAATAGGCATAAGCACAGGTACATCCAACGCCATTTGTCCAACCGCACCGACCATTGTACTGACCTACCGTACACGTTCCTGTACAGTCAGCTGAACAGTTATTACTGCCGCCTGTGATGTTCTTCATCTCCTTTGGAGATAAGACTTTTTCAAGTCCACTAAAATTAATTTTTTTTGTTTCCATGTCACAAAAATATTAAAAAAATAAATACTCAAAAATTAAAGTCCCTTTTTTCCATAACATATTACCTGCAAAACCTTCTACGATCTGAAATTCAAAATACGCTTTCAGCTTGTTTTCTTCATGCAGTCGTCGTACTACATGCGTCATGCTTTCTACTTCCGTCTGGATTTGACTGTAATGCAGTCCTTTTTCAAATGCCTCAAATGCAAAATTGGTTTCATCGAAGAAAAAATTACGGGGATTGGTGAATACTTTCCGGTAATCTTTGCTTTGTTTGAACAATTCACAAAAATACGGTTGATTGCGATACAGCGCAAAGCAGCCCGTCAGATAATCATGTCGGGCGCTGATAATATCGTATTCATTCAGCAGTTCGTTTGTCATAAACAATCGGATATTGCCGAAAATCACATCCACATCGCAGTAGCCCCAAAAATCATAATCCCTGATATAATCGGAAAAGATATGGCCGTAAGCCGGTTTAAAGTCGCACAGTTTATAACCCGATTCTGCGGCGACCTCAAATCCCAATGCTTTAGCGGCATCTGCTTTGAATTGATCAATTGAACATGGAATTATCTTCACATTGGCTGGCAATTCAATATTCGGATCGTTGTTGTCCGTGAAAATCAGGAAATCAATGGTCGGATTATACCGGCAGGAATGAAGAAAATAAGGGAAATACCAGGGATATTCTCCTATATAGGTGATAATAAATATGATTGGTTGCATGGCGTTTTTTTAAAATCATTTTTTTAGTTTACCGATATAAAGCGTCGGATTGGGTTCTTCAAGGTCGTTAGGATTCATGTGGGTATGCCAATAATAGAAGATTTCAGCGTCTGTATTGAGTGGACGAATGCTTTTACGTTTCTCAATATTGTTGATGTCGTCAGTGTATCCATCTTGCATATTATAACCTTTTCCTGTTTTTGTATCATAGCAAAAACGGTAGAAATTATTATTTAGATCATTTCGGTATACCGCAAAAACATAGCGGGTACTCCGGTACATGTTGAATAGTTGAATGAATTTATTACCGCTCCCGTCTATCCCATTGTTTTTGAACTTCAGTTTCAACGCTGGGATGAGATTGTTTTTCTCCAAACGATACAGCGTATCCCGCAAAACTGTTTCAGCCGGATTTTGCATATTATGATAAAGGTCAGAAAAGTACAAAGAAACGGTTGGATTTCTATACAAAATAAAATCCTCATGAGGATGTATGTATAGGCCGGTTCGTTCAAAATATGTTTTTCGAATCGTACAACTATCTTTGATTTGCAGTTCATCATTCAATCGATACACAGCTGAATGATTGAATAATCCTTTTTCATCCTTTCTGCTATATTGTTCTGTAACCAACAATAATTCATCATTGATATAGTTCATATCAGTTACCGACCAACCCGGATCAGTTTTGGATTCTCTTAAACAATTTCCATCCAAATCATAACAAATAATTTTTGAGGAGGATATCACAAATAAACGCCTGTTTTTCTCACCCATAGCTATACTTCTGATACCCGTATACTCTCCCGGGCCTTGTCCCCTGGAGCCAATGGCGCGAACAAACTTTCCTTTTTTGTTGAAGACAAGTATTTTTTCCATTTCTGTAATAATTATATGGTTTTCATCAAGAAGAACACGTTTAATACGATCCGGATTGATCAGGCTTTCATCTGTTAGTTCCAACTCTACCGTGATAAGTTCTTCCACTATGTCTGATAATGGCAATGAAATGTTTTGATCAATATCAACCGGAATTTCTAATATGTCATCTTGTTTGGATTCACCACATGAAAAAAACGAAAAACATGTTAATAAAAGAAAACGAGAGAGCTTTTTCATAATTGTTATTTGGTTTTCGAAATAAATATTACCGGACCATTTTTCAGAGGAATATTTCCTACGTTATTTCCTTTAATATCTCCTCTCTCTTTATAAAAATAGAAATAACCTTCTTGATTCATTGATTTTATTCCGCAATTTCCGTTTGTGTGAAAAATGTCATCAACCATATTGCTAATATTGTGTTTCTTGCCTGTTTTTAGGTTTTCAAGGTAGATATAAAACAGACCCCTCCGACGATAGTTAACAAATAAGTTCTCGCCTATGAAACCATGTGCCTTCATAGGTAATATATCATGAGATTGGGCTGGCGGACTAATATTCCAGTGAACAAAAGGAGTAATTTTATCCTGTTGAATTCTATACAATGTATTATCACGATCAAAAGAGATCACCACTTCGTCATTATACAAAGAAAGACAACTGATTGCTCCTATCCCCATCAACGGACCATTTTCAATCTGAACAGGATCGTATTTTACTTCAAAAGGTAGCGTAATGATTTCTCCTGTCGACAGGTTGACTTTATTAAGTATATTAATCGAACTCTTATCAGGCTGAAATTGATGCGATTGTATCCAAAGGATTCCTTTGTGACAGAGGCAATAGAGGCTTGATGAGTTTAAGGAATACTCTCTTTTATAATTCCCGGAAAAATCATAACATTTAATTTTATTTCCAACAGGGACATACAATTCCCTTTTAACTGTATCGCCGGCCACATTACTTGTAATAAAACCGTTACAATCAATTTCCCGTATAAATTTACCAGACAAATCATATTGTACAACAGAACTAACTGAGGCCACAAACAAATATTCGTTTGTCAGGAAAACATCTTGTATCGACCCTAACTTTTCCACGGCAATGGGAGTGACCTTTTCTGCAATTTCCGACAAATTCAGCGGACGGGAATTTGTTGTTTCAATCTGTATCATTCGTGTGTTCTGTCCACATACAAACAAAACATGCGAGATAAGAAAATAAAAGATAAATATTTGTTTCATAGTCATGAATCATTAACAGGCGTTTCTTACATTATTTCATCATTTTGATTTTTTACAAAAAACCTAAGTGCGTTAAAACTCTTTGACAAAATCTATGCAAATTTAATGATTATTTTGTCAACTTTGTATTGATCAAAGTATTTAATCTCACCATTCATCCCGAACGAGTCAAATTGTTTTGGACGAATATCATCATTCGCCCAAAACAATAACGTTACCATTGAAGGTGTTAAATCAGATTGTTTGCCTGTAATGCTAAAAAAACACTGCATTATTAATCATCACAAAAACAACCACCGCCATAATCACCACAAACCCAACTTACTCCTTCCAAAGCCTCACTACAAGAAGTAGCATAGACATTAAAAAAGCCTGCGCTAGAACAAAAACAACGGTAACTTCCTCCCGTGATGTTCTTCATTTCTTTTGGAGTCAAAACCTTTGAAAGCTTGTCAATACTAATAAGTTCTTTCTTCATACGAATTACTGTTTAAAAATTAATACTAAAAACTTTAATACATTCTTGTTGCTTTTACAATAATTGATCAGGTTATTGCTCCTTGCTCACTTCGCAACAGGCAAGGATTATTTAACTTCGAAATTAAATTCCGTAAAATACCGCAAATCCTCAATTTTATAGTTATCCGGCAGTTTATAACCGTTGACTATAATCGTAGGCGTTGCGCGTAATTGCGTTTTCTTCTTCCATGATTCGTGCTTTTGGAATTCGACTTCAATTGTGACCGGGATTTCAGGATTACTCATGATGTCCATGATTAAGGGTTGACTTTTGAAGTATTCTTCCTGTAAGGCTTTTCCCCTCTCAAACCAATCTGAATACAATTGCCAGGCCGTTTCCTTGCCTTTCTCTAAATAGATGGCAATGAAATAGCGGTTGGCATATTCCAGACTTTCGTTGAATGCGGAAAAGATATATTGAATACATACGTTCTCTTTGGTTTCTTTAAGCAGATTGTCGACTCTCTTGTGCATCCTTGCACAGGGGTTGCAAAAAGGATTGGTAAGGATAGAAATTTTCAACTGCGCATCGGGATTTCCGAAAAGGATTCGTGAATCTTCGTTGCTCACTTCATAAAAGGGCTGTTGCGTAAGCAGCGGTGCCTTCTTTCCAGTTGAAATTTACTATTTCAGTGCATTTAGAAGAATTTACAAATATTATTTAAGGACACAAGTCATGAGACCTTGCGGCAATTGTGGAATATATTTTTACTTAAAATGTATAAACATGTAAATATCATTCCCATCTTCGTCTGAATTGTCTACCAATTCTTTCAATCTTCCACTTAGCCTGTTTTCGCAATTAGCCTCCTTCAGTTCGAACAAGCTGAGTAATATAAATCCTAATTTGCTGTTTGAAGAGTTCAATATCGTAAAAGGAGAAATCTCAACCAACTTTCCTTTGTAGTCGTTTAAACTGATCTTTGGCATATACACTGCCCCAGTCTGTTGGTCACGCATTAGATATTTTCTTGGCAATCTACCGTTTTCAAGCTGTACTTTTGTAGTAAAAAAAAAATCATAACTCCCGCCTTCCACAAAACCATGCAATGTAATGATTGGATTCATTGAATGTACTTTCGGCTTTCTAACCAGCATTGGCAACAGCTCTTTTTCCCGAGAAAAAAAGTAGATAGTATCATTCGAAAAATCGCTCAATAAATATCCGCCATTGTATCTTAAAATATTTGTGAGAGGCGGTTTAAAAGAAAATCTAGCGCCTGATTCCGATTCAGCTACAAAAACACTCAAATCTGACTTTTTGAATTCAGGCATATTGACTGTTTCAACCACACTCCCATCTTGCTTGGAAATCAATGTGAATGGGGCCGGATACACATTATTATCATCATGAAGTAAGAGCATTTCCGAATCATAATTTACAATGATACTAATGAAAGCTCCTTCTGATTCCAATAAAGGTATCTCTCTGCTGAACTGTCCTGATAATGAATAAACCATCAACTTATTAAATGTTCTCACATAAATCTCATCCCTGGTTTCATCATAGATACACTTGCCTGTGATTGAGGCATATTCTCCGGGGCCATTACCCGTATGGTTAAATTTCAAAAGTGGCTTCCCAGCTCTTGAAAAAACAAATACATCTCCATTCAGTTGGTGGATCATCATCTTATCATCCGTAATGCTTTCTGGCGGTTCATTAAACAAGAACTCATCATTGAATTCTATTTGCAAATATTCAATATCCGCAATTTCTTCCAGATAAATCTCTTTCCATGGATATGAAACACTTACATCTATCTGTATCAGATGATTCTCTTTTTCTTTCTTTACCTTACATTCGATAAAAAAAAGAAATATAGTGCCACAAATAAGAAAAAAAAATGTCTTATGATGCATAATTTGTAATGGGCGCTTCTATAATATTTTTTCTATTTTGATTTTTCCAAAGAGCCGAAGTGCGGTTAAAACTCTCCGAAAAACCGTCGTAAACTTAATCAATATTTTATAACAAACCAACTTTTTTTAAAAAAATCTATCTATTCTTTTAAATATATATCAATCAATATATTGATTTATTAAAATTTATGTCAAATTTTTATCGACAAAAGACTTAATCTCATAATTTGCTCATAGCGGCACATATGGTAGACCAAATTTATCAATCCGATGATCCCTTTAGTTCGCATAAAACCAATAGATCGTATGTAGAAATCATTCATACTGTTGGTAACAAAACCAAAAACGTGTTCAACCAGACAGCATGTCCGGGATTTTATATGATTGTGCTCTTTCTGATTCGGCTTCACAGGTCTTGCCCGTTTGAGGAGTTTCATCTCTCCCTGTAAGATGATTTGAGTGGTTATACAGTTTCACTTCTCATTTTTCGCCGTTGTACAAACGTCCCTCTGTTTATACTTTTTACAACAGATTGGGATATTTTAATGCGGTATTTTTCGCTATTCATTGACCCTGTTCCTGCTTATGAGAATTAGCCGAACAGGGAGCCACAGATCCGAATCATCGGTATGGTCTCGCCATTCGTTTGATTTTCATTGCCGGATAACCGGCGATTGCATGGACAGTGCAACCCTTATTATCCCACCCTGGCGTTATGGCTGCCGCCGGGTGGGAGAACCAACTGCCCTGGTAAAGTATAAAAGCCGGTGCAGTCTGAATAATCCCGCTGTCGGTTTTCGTTTATCAAACTGCATATAGCATACAGCCAAAACTTTCCCGTAAGCAAACAGCCGTACAAAGATAATAGCTTTTGTGTATAAATAAAAGCTAATCT
>Ga0099364_10002833_pt1 | contig 27398 bp, 24 predicted proteins | sample TergutTh196P3_FD_73070 | JGI IMG/M metagenome (GOLD analysis project Ga0099364, IMG submission 73070) | Microcerotermes parvus P3 segment gut microbial communities from Pointe-Noire, Republic of the Congo - Th196 P3 | ecosystem: Host-associated > Arthropoda: Insects > Digestive system > Gut ... | reverse complement strand
TGCCCGCTTGCGATAATTATATCCGGCGACAGATATAATATCACCTCGGCATCAGGGTAAAAGAAATCCAACAGAACAAGGCCGTCGGGAATTCCACTGACATTCGCAGAATGGCGGTCAATGGCAACAAGTTTATGCGCCATGCCAAGGTCGGCGATTATTTCCGTATTTGAAGGGGCGGTAGATATAATTCTGTTAATGGAATTGTTAATTGTTACAATTCTTCCGCTGCGATCGACTATTTCTCTGCCCTTGTTTTCAGCGCAGCCGATCAATAAAAATACTAATATCAATTCACAAACAATTTTTTTAGTCATTGTTATGCCCCGTATCAATATTAATTCTCATTCCCAAGGTCAGTGTAATGCCCGGCATGGGATAATCATAAAACGATTCGTAAGATTCATTTAATATATTCCGCAATGTCCCAAAAGTTGAAAAATTCTTCCCTATTTTTTGATTAATGGCGGCATTAAGCAGAAAGAGAGGTCTTAATGCTGTAAGGTTGGCGGTGTCATGATAGCGCAGGCTTTCATAATGAGCGCTTATTGTAAAAGAACCGCTTGCCCAAATAAAATCAAGTGAAGCACCGATTGTATGTTCGGGGCTGTAGGGAATTCTCTTTTCGGAAGCAAAGGTGTAGCCGTAGCTTAACAGAAACGTTAAAAGATACTGATAAGAAATCGACGGCATTATTTTTTCCACCGGCCCAATGTCAACAGGTATTTCAAGACCGAGCCTGCTGTCCAGGCCGAAAAAAACGGCTTCCCCTACATTTTCCGGCCGCCAAATTCCGCCGCTCTTTGAAAACCAGTGTATAGAATCCTTTATCCATTGGGTAAATACTACACTTTCCAATATCAGCAAATTTGTTACACGCCATTCAGCGCCAAGATCCGCGCCCCAGCCGTCCTCGGGGCGCAGGTCGGGATTGCCGAAGCCTCCGCCGCCAGCCCAGTAAAGTTCTTCAAAGTCGGGGAACTTAAAGCTGCGGAAATAGTTGTTTTTAAGGGAAAGGGAATCTGTTATATTCCACAAAAGCCCCAGCTTGGGAATTGCCGTTATTTCCGCAGCGCCAGCACTCGAAAAAACCGCCTTTACAGACGGAATAACAAGAAACTGAGTTGCCGGCCTGTATTCCGCCGTAAGATATATTCCGCCGTCATGCCGAAAACGAATTCCCATCTCTGTAGAATCCAGATTGATAAACCGGTAATCGCCCCCGCTTCGCATAACAAGCCGCTCGCCGGAACACCAGCTCCACCGGTTTATGGCCGAAAGGCTGTGCTGGGCATGCCTTGAAAATTCTCCGGCCGGCGAAGAATAATCCATGCGGTAAAAATACCATGCAAGGGACGCCTCCGAGGCGAAGTCATCGCGAAAAGCATGGGGCGCATCAAGCATAAAATTGCTGCGTGCAGAAAAATCCTGTTGTTTGCCGAAATTACTCGAAAAGCCCGTTGCAGGGAAATTTTTGTCTCCATAATAAATGCCGGCGGAGGCGATAACTTTTGCCAAATCAGACAAATCTCGCACCACGGAAGCCGCCGCCCCGCCGTCCCACACCTCGTTATTGTCCTTTCGGCGGACATAATCGAGATAATCCGTAAACAAAAAATGATTTTCCGCGCGGCTCGCAAAAACGTTAGCTGTAATTGAGGTTTTTTCTCCGCCGTAGACAGTCGAAAGGGCAAAATTCTGGGTATCCAGCAGATCCTCCCAATGGGCGCCCTGTTTTTCACCGCTGCGATCACGGTATTCGCCGGGCAGCGCAGATATGTTGGCAACAGAGCCGCTCAAACGCAGCCCGCGTTTTTGTTTTTTAACAGTGATGATATTTACAATACCGCCCAGTGCGCCGGAGACATTGTATTTTGTATCGGAGCCGCCGTAAATCACTTCGATGCGCTCGACCGAGTTAAGATCAATCTGGCTGATGTCAAATTTTCCGTCCAGCGCAGAATCCGCCGGAACTCCGTCAATTAAAAAAGCGATGCGCTTTGAATCAAAACCCCGCAGATTAACTCCCGCCTGATTGCCGTAAGCGCCGTGGCGTACAATGTTCAAACCAAGCGTTTCGTGTAACAACACCGCAAGGTCTGCTGCACCCCGCCGCTCTATTTCTTCCCTGTCAATAACAGCCATCTGCTGACTTGTCCGCAGTATTCCCGTAACTGTGATCCCTTCATCTTCAAAAAAATATTCCTCATACTCGTCAGGGCCTTCTTGTGGAAATATGAAAAAGGGAATGAACAAAAACAGCAGAATGGTAATTGGCTTCATTTTGTGTAAAGCCCGACTATACTCCAGTCAACAAAATTGTTGACCTTGTCCAATGTAAATTCTACTTCTGCATTTTCGATGGTATCAAACATGGCGTGATCCCAGCCGGTATATGCATCGGCCATGTATACCGATTTGGATTTTAACTCTTTCCAGTACAACGCTCCGTACTTTCCTTCTTTTTCGGGATTTTCGCTGGACGTATACGGTTCACTTGTATAATCCCAATCAATGTATTTTGTAAATTCAATGATGAGTACACCGTTAGCTGCATTAAAATTGGGCGAGTTTACGATCTTCCCTTCATAACTGCCCACATAGTCAATGGTTTTCGCCGAAGCATCAATTTTAATAGTTGTGATAAACCCATTGGCATTATTACTCCATACGCTGTTGAGGCTTCCGGTTTCCCCATCCTCCATGGGACACCCCATGAACAAAAGTGCAGCAAACAAGACAACAAAAACCGCAGTAGCCTTGCGCCTTTGCAGCTCTCCTGACCACCCGTGAGTGATCGCCTTTGTGCGATGTAACCCGAAATAACTCATAAAACACTCCTTTTCCGCAAAAAAGAAGCCCAAAGACCGGCTCATCAATGACGAGAGATTCGTTTAATAACGATAAATACGGCTTTTCTCAGGCTCTTCCTCGAAGCTTGGAAAAAATGATCGGCCCAAACAGGGCCGTGTATATCAAAGTTTCCTGGCTTAAGGGCAATTTTTCCGCCGGCCTTCCCATCGCACCAAAGCGCAGACAGTGGCCGTATGTGGCTGCAGCTTCTTCCGAATGGCTGAAACTGCATGGTTTACCCGCCTAGGTAAACCCGGAATCTTCCCAATTACAGTTACGGGTTAGCGGGGGATTTCGCATCCAGTAGGTGCGGCACCCCACTTCCTTTGAAATATACGCTTTATAGATTATAACGATAAGAAGCTTATGTCAATCTGCATAATAAAGGGAAATACCGTAACGGTTATCAAATTTCCTGATATTTTTTAATCAGCTTGCTTATTTCTTTTACAAACCGCTGCTTGATTGCCATTAAATCAGAAAGAGCCATGTTAACGGATACGCCCTCTGCGGGATGTTCAAGAAATAGTTGATAGGGCATCAACTCAAGGACATCAGAAATATGCTGGATAACTTCGGGTGATGGAAAATTTTTACCATTTTCCACAGCGTTCAGGTAATTAGGAGAAATATTGACCATTTCAGATAATTTTAGCTGGCTTATTCCCTTCTTTTTCCGCCAAAACCTTAGATTATCAATAAATAATTTTTGGAAATGAGTCATATATAAAAAGCTAACCTTATTTACCTCATTATTTATACACTGAATAACAGTTATAACAACTGATATACAGTTGACATTTTACGTTTTTCATAGTATTTTACAGTTAGAATCCATGTAATAGAGGGGATTCAAAACCATGCAAAATAAAGGAGAAAACAATGGTAAACAAAAAAATGTTCTGGTTGGGAATACTGGCAATGATGCTGGTATTCGGAATGACGGTTGTTGGCTGTGGTGATGGTACAACAAATGGCAATGGTCTTACTGCTGAACAAAAAGAGTTTAAGCAAGATTTTTTGACCGAGTATAACGATTTAGATGCTGCAGGTAAAGCGGAATGGGCAGCAGAGTTTACTGGGGCTGGTTTACCCGCAAATCCCAATAATTGGAGTGATTCTGATTGGAAAAAATTCTTTGCACTTATTAAAGATGATGAGGGTGATGTAAATGTTAACGGTAATGGAGGGATATTTACTTTGAACCTTATTCCGTCGCAGTATAATGGGAAATATGTATTTCTCATGAATTATTACGAAAGCAGTCATACTACGGGAACTCCTTGCCTTTGTGATTATATTCCAAGGCTTGATGAGTGTATTTGCGAACCCGATTGTGGCGAATGTTCCTTCTCACCCGGCTTTTCAGAAGAAGATGAAGATATAGGGTTTCTCATGGGTGCACAAAGCATAAATTCGTCAAATCATACAATGAAAGGCGTTGTAATTTCCAATAGAATTGCAAATATTCCTCTTTGGTTTACAGCGGAGGAAAATTTTATTTTTTTAAGATATTCCGGTAATGATACTTTCAAAATTGATGTCATTATAAGTGATGATGAAACAATTGATTTTGAGCAATTTTTTGACTTTGATTTTTCATTTATAATTGGAAATGATTTGGGACCTGTTATTTTTTCAAATGGCAATGCTGCCAAATCATGGAACGAAGGTGAAACCTGGGACTTAGATGACTTAGACCACTCAGATGAATAAAAATTTCTAAGATATTAAAAGGAGATTTACATGTTTAAAAAAAGAATTAACATGATTTTGATTGTTTTTATAATGTGTATATGCGCCATTTTCGAAACAACTTGTGCTGTCGAAGGAAGTGTCTCGGCACCCCCACCAGAATTCTGTGGTGGAATAGAACAACCTCATACATGGGGTATTTGGTTTATTGAGACCTATGCCACTTGTACTGCGAGAGAACAACAATATAGAATATGCTCCAATTGCGATGTAAAAAATTATAAGGAGGTGGGAAATCCAATCGGGCATGAATATGATAACAACTGGGTAAACACTCCTGCAACATGCACAGAAACCGGAGGGTTAAAAAGAACTTGCATTCGTTATGGTTGTACACAAAAGGAATCACAAGGAGAGCAAACTCCCATTCTCGGCCATGTTTTGGATTGGATAATAACAACAGCATCCACTTGTTACGATTACGGTACACAAACAAGATCTTGTATACGAGAAGGATGTGAATATATCACTGATGAAACACAAGATGTATTGCCCATGGAGCATGATTTTCAAAATTATTTTTCTAATGATGATGCAACTGGCACAGCAGATGGTACAAAGACGGCAAATTGTGAAAATGGTTGTTGGACAACAAACACAATAAATGATGATGGAAGTAAACTAATTGCACCTTCTGCTCCGTTAGGAGTATCGGCACAAGCAACATATTCCATTTATATTACAATAAATTGGATTTACACGTCAGATATTAATTATTTTATTATATACCGCAGTACCGGTTCTTCTGATCATTTTGAATATTTAGCTGAAACTTCCAGTACTTCTTATAGAGATAATGAGGTGTCTACAAATACAAAATATCATTATATAGTAACTGCCATTGACAATAACAATTTAGAAAGTAATGAATCTAATGCGGTTTCAGCAACTACATCACCTGATGCGCCTTCAGGTGTAACAGCAACAGTTATAGGCAATAGCATCATTGTGACATGGAATCCCGTAGAGGGTGCATCAATGTATGTTGTATACACATTTACTGCAGGAACTTTTTATATTCATGATCCGAATATAACTCAATTCGCTCGTGTCTATAGTGGGGCTGTTGTAGGTGATTATTTTTCTGTAACTGCTTTTAACGCTACTACCAACTTGGAGAGCGCCAGATCAATTCAGGTTTATGCAAGGGTTGATTAGCAACATATGTTGGGGGCCAAGCTACATGCTTCTCAAATAGGCCGCCTGCTCCTTGGTGAGGTTGTCAATATCCACCCCCATGGCATGGCTCGCGCAAAAGTGCCTGTCATCAAATTTGCATGGTGTACCGGGTTGGTCAACACACTATACGTTCTTCAAAGCAGCGATGTAGGCGTTGCTTAAAATAGCCCCATCAGTTAATATATATATGTGAGCGAAAAGTTAATCTATATGGATTGTTGTTGTTTAAATAGACCTAATGATGATCAAACGCAAGACAAAGTTCGTATGGAAAGCGATGCCATTATAGCAATATTATTCAACTGTTTTTACGGCTCATGGAAATTAGTAGGGAGTGATATTGTTGAATATGAAATTATGAAAACCCCGCATCCGCTGAATACGGGAATGTTAACATCTTATTGACAGTAGATAAAGAATTTATAAAGAACTCTAGGCAAATAACTTCGTCATTAAAAGTAGAAAATCCAATTAAGTGGTACATTAAGGAGATTGAAAATGAATAATCAGATATTAACAAGAGATGTCAATACTATTAGAAGATTGGGAATTGATGCATTAACAGAAAAACTAGGTCCAATAGGAATGATTGAATTTATGCGCCAATTTGATTCCGGGTACGGAGATTATACAAAGGAGCGTTATAATTGGTTAGACAATTTAACTGTAGAAGAAATAAGTAATGAAATTAAAAACAAAAGGCAGTCGGCTGAACCCCAGATTTAAAATAACAGCTTATTTTACGCTCGCTTCTTTCTACATGCTTCCCAAATATGCCGCCTGCTCTTTGGTGAGGTTGTCAATTTCCACGCCCATGGCATCCAGCTTTATCCGTATTACTTCTTCGTCGATTTCCCTGGGTATATCGTAGAGCATGGGTTTTAGTCCTTTGGCATTTTTTGCTACATACAATACGCCGAGAAGCTGGATGCCGAAACTCAGGTCCATGATGTCGGCCGGGTGTCCGTTGCCGGCGGCGATGTTGACCAGGCGGCCTTCCGCCAAAAGGTTAAGAACCTTGCCGCCCGGCAGGTGATACCCGTCAATAAAGGGTTTGCGGTTTTCTTTTTTTACGCACATCTCTTCCAGGGCAGCCCTGTCTACTTCCACATCGAAATGTCCGGCGTTCGCGAGCAGTGCATTGTTTTTCATTATCTTAAAGTGTTCTGTTGTTATAACTTTTTTGCAGCTTGTTGTAGAAACAAAAATATCGCCAAGGGCGGCGGCCTGCATCATGGGCATTACGCGAAAGCCGTCCATAAGAGCTTCCAGCGCCTTAAAGCGATCCACTTCCGTAACGATTACATTTGCGCCTAACCCTTTAGCCCTAGAAGCCACTCCCGATCCGCAGTAGCCGTAGCCTGCGACAACAACGGTGCGCCCGGAGATCATGTTATTGGTGACGTACATTATCGCGTCCCATGTTGACTGCCCCGTACCGTGGTGGTTGTCGAAAAGGCATTTGCATTTCGCGTCATTAACGGCAAACATCGGAAAGTTGAGCTTGCCGGCATTGCTGCGGGCGCGCAGACGGTGAACCCCTGTTGTGGTTTCCTCGCAGCCACCCAGCAAATTTTTGGCATACTGCGGCGCCTCGTCGTGAAGCAGCGTTACCAGGTCGCCGCCGTCGTCGATAATAATGTCGGGACAAAACTCCAGCGCTTTTATCTGATGGTCGTGGTATTCCTTGTCTGTCGCGCCATGCCATGCAAAGACATCAACTCCCAGGCTGTCCAGAGCGGCGCACACATCGTCCTTTGTGGAGAGGGGATTGGAGCCGGTAACAGTAATCTGCGCGCCCGCAGCCCGCAGCACCTGGCCGAGGTAGGCGGTTTTCGCTTCAAGATGAACACAAACGGCAATTTTCAAACCCTTCAACGGCTGTTCTTTTATCATTCTTTTTTCAAGATGATTCAGAACAGGCATAAAATCCTTGACCCAGTTTATTTTTGCAAGTCCGGCTCCTGCCAGAGATTTGTCCCTGATTATACTCAATGTATTTTCCTCTTTTAGTTCATTAAAACGCCGCCGACAAGACAGCCAATAGAGCCAATGCCGGCCACTGTCATAACCGCAGGGGCCTGTGTGCCTCCGATCCGGTAAGCAAGAATCAGCGCAATGGGAAGGCAGATTACAATAGACGCAACCATCACATAAGCGCCGACTCTTGCAAGGGGGCCGCCCCTGGGTAAATCGGCTTCCGGCATCACATCCATCCAGTAGAGGTCCCACTTTTTAATGCGCGGGAACAGAAGAATTGTCAAAATGAAACCAAGAACGCAAGCGGCAATGGCATTGTTAATCGGGATGATAGTACCCAATACGGAGAATGGTACAAAACCAAGCAGATCCACGCCCCACGCAATGAACAGTCCGCAGGCCGCCGAAGCAAGTATTGCGCAGACCATGTACAGCACGATTTTCTTAAAGCCTCTGCAATCAGGATTTCTTTCTTCCGGCCCGAGCACGCCAAGATTATTCCACAGCTTGTATGGTATGTAGGCAAAAAGGAAATTGCCGACAAGGCCGAACAGCGAGCCGACGCCGAAGGTGCTGCCGAATATGTCGCCCAATGTGTTGCCAATGGCAGCGCCCCATGCGCCCGCCGGACCAAAAAACAGACCGAAGGCAACAGGGATCATGTTCCCGGGGCGGACTTCGGTAAAGCCGGGCACAAGCGGAATCGCCTTGAACGGAATAAGGATCGCCGCATAAATAGCCGCTGTAAGCGCCGTAAGCACAATCATCTTTGTGCTTTTCCACATTGTAAAAACTTCTTTCATAATTTTCCCCCTTATTACTTATATCCTTAAATCATGGCTTTAACAAGTAAAGCTTGATAAAGAACGCAAACCCGATCAATATCAATAATACAAATGAAAAAACATAATCCCTAGTTTTATATTTAATTGTTAAATAACTGACCCTCTTGTCTGAATAACCGAAGCCCTTGGATTCCAGCGCCATTGCAAAAACAGTAGTGCCCCTTATTACCGATACAATGGTCGGCACCATAAGCGGGACATATTTTTTCAGCTTCTGCATAAAACTCCCTGTTTCCACATCAAGGCCGCGGGATTTTTGCGCCTGCAGAATTGTGTCGGCGGTGCCGGCGATTAGCGGGATCATGCGAATGGCAGTTGACATGGCGAAAGCGCCGCGGTACGGAAGGCCCAGACGAATGCACGCAAGGGTAAGCTCCTCAACCTTTGTTGTGGAAACAAATACAATGCTGGTAATAATTATTATAACAAGCGAAAATCCCCCGCTGATGCCCCGCAGGAGCCCTTCTACGGAAAACCACAAAACGATCTTTGTTGGGCCGCGCGTGGTAAGCAGCCACACAATTACCGTAACCACAAAGATGGTCATCAAGACACCGGCGGAGCGTTTTACATTTACCAATGCGCGCCCCATCGCGGCGTAGATCAATACGAAAAGAAAAACTACTGCCTGCAGGGCAGGATTGGAAAGAAACATGAGCGTGTATATAAAAAATGTCAGCATTACAAGCAGCTTGGCACGGGGGTCAAGCTTGTGTAAAAAGGAACTAATGTCCCGGTACATATAAACGCTCATTGCAATATCTCCGTACAGTAAAGCATTTCATCAAGCGAAAGGACTGTTTTACCAAGCTTATTGGATAATTCGACGATGTGCGGCGTCCGCAGGGAATGAGTCCGCAGAGTCGCCTCGTCGGAAAAAACCTCTCTAGTAGAACCATACATGATGAGCTTACCGCCGTTCATCACCGCCACACGGTGGGCGTATTCCGCCACCACCCACATGGTATGGGTAATTATAATAACCGTGTGCCCTGCCTCGTTAAGCCGCCGCACAAGACTCATCATTTTACGCTGCTCTGTGTAATCAAGGCCGGTAGTCGGCTCGTCAAGAATAATTACTCTCGGACGGGCGGAAAGTACAGATGCAACCGCAATGCGCTGGCGTATGCCCTTGGATTTTGTAAATGGATCTTCCTGCTCATACCCGTCCAGATCGACGGCGTGGAGCGCCTCTGTTACTCTCTCTTTAAGTTCCGCCTCGGGCACGCCCCGGAGCCTGGGGCTGAAAACAACTTCGTCATAAATATTTTCACTGAATATTTGATGATCGGGATTCTGAAACACAAAGCCCACGTCTCTGCCAAGTTCAAATATTGAATGGCGGCTTGTATCCTTGCCGCAGACAATAGCGGAGCCGCCCGTTGGTTTTAACAAGCCGTTGAAATGTTTTACCAGCGTAGTCTTGCCCGAACCGTTATGCCCAACAATGGCCAGAAATTCGCCTTCCCTTACCTGAAGGCTCGCATTATTCAGCGCCGGCGTTCCATTGGGATATGTGTAACTTAAATCCCTTACATCAATAAGAATATCGCCGTATTTTTGTTCACGTTCCATATCACGGCGGCGCAGTTCTTCGTGCCTGTCTTTGTGAATAACGATACTATGCCTGTTAAAAGCCTCCAGTCCGGTTTCCGGATCGAGCGGCAGCGTATTTGGTTTTTCGCCCCTGTAACGGTGAAAAAACTCCGGCACCTGCAGCGGCATTAAACCGCAGTCGTAAAAAGCCTGGACATCTCCAAGCACTTCCTCCGCAGGTCCCAGCTTAAAAATATTTCCGTCTTTCATTAAGAGAACGCGATTAGCGTGTAACGCTTCTACGGTTTCATGTTCGATTACTATTAGAGTTATCTCTCCGGACTGCCGAAGCCTGCCAGCCAGATTGAATACTTCGATTTTACCAATGGGATCGAGGTCGGTAGTGGGCTCGTCCATGCACAGAATTTTCGGGCACCCCGCCAAAACTGATCCGATTACAAGCCGCTGCTTCTGCCCGCCGGACAGGGTAGCCGGCTCCCTTTTATCAAAGCCTTCCAGTCCGGTCAGCTTCAGCATTTCATCAATTGTCCTGTCTATTTCTTCGCGTGGAACAGAAAAGTTCTCCGGGGAAAATGCAATCTCCAGGCGAACATTGGTGGAAAAAAGCTGATTCTCGAAGTCCTGAAACACAAGGCCGATGTCCCTCGCCATATGGGAGACAGTTTGCTTCGCCATTTCTTTGCCGTTCAAAATAACGGCGCCTTCGTAACTGCCCCGCATCATGTTGGGAATAATACCGTTAAGGCAATATGCAAAAGTGGATTTACCCGCGCCGGACGGCCCCAGTATCATTAAAAATTCGCCGCGGTCTATATTCAGGCTTATGTTGTCGAGTGCCTTGCCATTGGTTTGATCTTTGTAGGAAAAGGAGAGATTTTGTATTTCAACTGATGTTTCCAAAATAAACCCTCCCGTTTTTTTTCGGCGAAAGCCGGCCGCCGATCACAAAACCGCGCTTGCAATCGGTATAAAAATTGGCCGGTTTACTTTGGTAATAATATCAGTTTTTTTGTTTGGACAAAAGGTATTTGTGCGCTGATGTAATAAGAACGCCGACAAGCCACACGCCGGCAACCATTGCTATTGCAATGTGCAGGACCATTGTAAAATGCTCAGCCGGATTCGGGGGAAGAAGAGACAGCGTAACAGCCCAGCCCGCTAGCCATGCCGACAGATCGAAAATTTTGTCCAGATAACAGGCGATAAAAACCGCAACTATGGCATAAACAAACAGTGTCAGGAATAAAAGCAGATTGGGGTTAATTCCGCCCCCAACAGCCATCATGGTTTTTACCACAAAAAAGGCCCAAAAGTTTCCCGCCAGAAAACCCAGAGTGATTTTCAGAGCGTTCTCTATTTTTATGCCATTCGCGACATAAAGCCCCGCAGTAATCAGCGCAACTGCGCCGGTTTTAAGTCCCAAAAGGCCGCTTAGGGTCGCCCAAAGGGGCGCTATAACCGCAACGAGCAGCGCCAATAATCCGATTACCTTAAACTTTCCCATAATAATCTCCTTGACAAAAAGAATTTGAAGCTGCAGGACCGAAGTTCAGCAACTATATAAGATTCTACAAAACTTGATTAAAATAGTCAAGAATTATTTCATACGAAACCAGATTGGTTTAGCGGAGGAATTTACCGGTAAATGATTAACGCATACCGCTCATCATCTGCTGCATAGCTGCAGGATTTTTTCCCATTTTGGCCATTTTTTTCATCATGCCGCGCATTTTTTCGAATTTTTTTATCAGCCTGGCTACTTCCGCCACAGAGGTTCCTGAACCACGGGCAATACGGCTGCGTCGGGTGGGGCCTATGATAAGATGGTTTGCCCGCTCCTTGCGCGTCATGGAGCTTAGTATCACTTCCTGGCGTTTCAGATCGGCCTTGTCAATGTCGTCTTCGCTGACCTGCCCCTGCATACCAGGTATCATTTCCAGCATGGATTGAAGGGAACCCATTTTCTTTACCGCACGAAGCTGGTCAAGCCAGTCTTCCAGGGTAAAGTTTTCCTTCTCCATTTTTTTCTGCATTTCCAGAGCTTGCTTCTGATCGATGACTTCCTGGGCTTTTTCTACAAGGCTTACAACATCGCCCATGCCAAGGATGCGGCCGGCAATCCGGTTGGGGTAGAAGGGCTCGAAATCTGCGGGCTTTTCGCCGACGCCGATGAACTTAATGGGCTTACCCGTAATGGTTTTCAGCGAAAGGGCGGCTCCCCCGCGGGTATCGGAGTCGAACTTGGTAAGCACAACTCCGGTAAGGCCGATTTTTTCGTCGAAGGTTTTGGCGATGTCTACCGCGGACTGGCCGGTCATTGCGTCGGCAACAAGGAGCATTTCATCGGGCTCAACATTATCTTTAAGGCGGGAGAGCTCCTGCATCATTTCTTCATCGATCTGCAGACGGCCGGTAGTGTCGACAATAACGGTGTCTATCAGGTTTTGTTTTGCCCATACAAGGGCGTTCTGATAAACCTTGACGCTGTCCTTTGCGCCTTCTTCTCTGTGAACGCTTACGCCTATCTGTTCGCCCAAAACGGCGAGCTGCTCCATGGCGGCTGGGCGAATCAGGTCACAGGCAACAAGCAGGGGACAGCGGCCTTCTTTTTTCAGACGCAGCGCAAGTTTGGCGGCGCTTGTAGTCTTGCCCGAACCCTGAAGCCCAAGCATGAGTACCGTGGAAATTACATCCGGCCCGCGCAGTTTCAGCGCCTGTGCGCCAGGATCAGTTTCGCCCAGGAACGAAACCAGCTTGTCATGAACAATCTTGATAAACTGCTGGCCGGGATCAACAGAGCGCAGAACTTTTTCGCCCTTTGCTTCTTCTATCGTAGAATTTACAAAACGGCGCACAACACGCAGGTTTACATCCGCTTCCAGCAGCGCCATTTTGATGGCGTCTACAGCATCTTCAATATTTTTTTCGGTAATTGCCGATTTGCCCGTAACAAAGCGCAAGGCATCGGTAATTTTTCCGGTAAGCCTGTCAAACATTTTTATCTCCATCAACTCTGGCTGAAATAACAGAAACTATTTTGGAGCGGCGTTCTTCTTTTTGCCTGTACATCTTCAAATCAACCTGATTCAGAAAATCATGAATAGACAGACCGGAATTTGTGGAATAAATGTCATAGCCATAGCTAAAATAAAGCTGATACGGCCTTATTCGTTTGCTGTTTTGGGTGTCAATAGATTCAGTAATGCGGTCGATAATTCTCTGTATATCGCTGTCGGCCTTCGCTGCCAATATAAACTCATCTCCTCCGTAGCGGGCGGCAAAGTCCGAATGGCGAATACATCCCTTAATAATGGTCGCCATATCGCGCAAAGCATTGTCCCCTTCAAGATGCCCCAGGGTATCATTTATTTCCTTAAACCGGTCCAGATCCAGCAGAGCAATGGAATATTTTTCTTTGATGTTAATTTTGGAAAGTTTATTGATAAACTCGTTAAAGCTGTGACGGTTTCCAATGCCTGTCAGGCTGTCTAGTTTTGAATCCGAACGGATAATAAAAAAATAAATGTACAGTATTGCCGCAGAAAAACAGGGCCAGATCAGGCTGCCTGTTTTAAAAAGACTGTCCAATGCCGCTCCCGCGCCTGTAATCACCGTAAAAACAACAATCAGGTACCCCTGGGACTGCCTGAAATCTTTTGATGCCAAAAAAACATCTGCAATAATTACCGCCACCGGCACGCAGTTTAACAGCAGTCCAAGAATTTGCAGTTTCCCGGGCAGGTAAATATTGTCGGAAACGGAAAAATAAAAACCAAAAGGAAGATTGATGATTATGCTGATTGCGTAAACTATCATAAAAATGCACACAGCGCTAAATATTTTTCTGGTTCTTTCAGGGTTGTTATGTGCAAAATAATCAATGAAAACCAAACACAGGCAAAAACAGCAAATTTGGGCAACATAAAAAACAGAAATAACGCAATACATAATAATGCTGACTGCTGTTCCAGGCATTCCTGAAATAACATGGCTGGCAAAGTCCAGTATTACCGATACAAACGCCGCGCTCAGCATACCTATCAGCAGCCTGCGCTGAAAATTATCGGTATTAAATTTTCGCAGGTAATCAAAAATAATCAGAATAATGGTAAGGCAGGAACCAATTACGGTATTAATATAGATTGCGGGGCTCATGACTGGGCTCCGTTTATTTTATCACCGGCGCGGCGCCGTTCTTCCTTGTACTTGTACATTAAGCCGTCAATGTGGGAAAGAAAATCATCGATTGACCTGGAACCGTCTGCAACATACACATCACAGCCATAACTTATTTCAATCTTAAAAGGCCTCGTATTTTTTTTGTTCAACTGTTTTATCTCTTCCAGAATCCTGTTTATTAAAATGTTAAAACCGTCTCCCGCCCTGGTCGCCAGTACAAATTCATCGCCGCCATAACGGGCGGAAAAATCCGATCCCCTGATGCTGTTTTTAATGATATTCGCCACATCCCGCAGCGCATTGTCCCCTTCCCGGTGCCCCAGCTTATCGTTTATTTCCTTAAAGTTGTCCAAATCGATCATAACAACTGTCCAGGTTTCGCCCGTTCTGCTTTTGGAAAGTCTTTCTGTAAACTCATTAAAACTGTAGCGGTTTCCGATTCCTGTAAGGCTGTCTATCTTGGTATCGGTCTGGATAATAAAAAAGTAGAAACACAGCAGCGCTGCGGTAATACCCGGCCAGATAAGCCTTAGCTCGCCGAAAATAACATCAAATGCTGAACAAAAAACAGCCAGTCCCAGCAACAGAAAAATTATAATTACGGTATTTTTTTTAAGAATCTTGCGGCCGGCGGCAATTTCATAAAAAATAAAAAAGACCGTACAATAACTGAAAATCAACTTTATGAAAAATGCATCTCCCCTGCAAAAAACATTTCCTGTTTCATCAATGTAATAATAAAAATGGAATTTCAAATTCAACAGCAGTATAATTAAATGAATAAGCGTAAAAACGGACAAGGCAATAACTATTTTTTTTACGCGCGAAGAATCCCTGAATACCATGTAATCCAAAAAAAGAACAGATATGCAAAAGGACAGTATCTGAAAAAGGTAATACACAAAACATAATCCGTACAAAAAAAACAGCATGGCTTTTCCCGGGATTCCTTCGCACATATAAAAAAGAAAGTCGGTAATCAGGGGTATAAAAACGAGAATTAACAGGCTGATAAAGATATTTTTTTGCGTATGATCCGGATTGTATTTCCGGATGTAATCGGCAAATATCATGACAATAATAACTGCCGAGCCAAGAAAAATGTTTAATGCCAAAGCAATTTGCATTATTCCGGTTTATCCTAACCCACTTAAAAAATTCCGCAGAAAATCCAGCGGCTTTATTTCACGGTTTAAAATTTGATACAATCCTATTGAAACAGGCATTTTTAGTTTGTACTTTTCCGCCAGAATCCACACATACTTTGCGGCGGCCACCCCTTCCGGCAGATAGCCAATTTCTCCTATCCGGGCCAAAAGATCTTCCAGGTTCTTATAGGAGTCAAGTATATTTTTTTCGATTATCTCCCTGCCAAAACGCCGGTTTCTGCCCAGGATCGAGCGGCAGGTAACGTCCAAATCGCCAATTCCCGATATAGACGTAAATGTTTCCGGGTGGGTTGCCCCCATTGCCATGCCCAGAGTTTGTATCTCGTTCAGTCCTGCGGCAAGAAGAAGGGAATCCGTTCCGTCGCCGAACATATCGTTTTTGTCTATTGTTTTAATGGCGTCTAACATGCCGAAAGCAATGGCAATTACATTTTTCGCCGCCGCCGCTACCTGCACGCCGCGTACATCGAACGAAGAAAAAACAAAGAGTCTGCTGCTTTTAAGCAAGTCCCGAAACCGGATTGAATTTTTGGCGCTTTCACTGGCGGCGATCAAACCGGTAATCTTGCCGCAGGAAACTTCTTCGGCATGGCTGGGGCCGGCAATGTATACAAGCGACTGACGGTAAAAACCCGGCAGATAATCTTCGAGCGTTTCGAGAATTAGCCGCGGCCCTTTGGCGGTCGGAAGAAAGCCCTTGGTAATTACCGCAATGGCGGTTTCCCCTTCCTGAATAGAGCTTACAGTGAGAATTTTTTTTATGGTATCGAGAAGAAATATCGAAGGCGTCGCGAGAATCAAAAATTCCCTGCCTTTTACCGCCTCTTCAATATTGTTGGTTGCCTTCAGGTTTTCCGGCAGCTCAACATCCGGCAGATAACGGGAATTCAGCCGGTTTTTATTGATGTCATCCCTTACAGCCTCTTCAAAACACCAGATTGTTACTTCTTTTCCCTTCTCGGCAATGACCTTTGCAACGGCCGTCCCCCAGGCTCCGGCTCCAAGTACAGCTATTTTTGCGCTCATATACTAACCCTGTGTCCAGGGCGACTTGCGGATTATTGTCGCCTTGCGGTCGTAGCCGACCGATACAATATTAATCGGAGTTTCGCAGTAACGCTCGATAAAATCAATGTAGTCCATTGCTGCCTCCGGGAACTCTTCGTAGGTGAGCGCATCAGCCAGGTTTTTCTTCCACCCGGAAAATGTTCTAAGTACCGGTTTGGCGCCGTTCAGCTCCTCAATTGAAGAGGGAAAATTTTCCACGATTTTATCCCCGATACGGTAAGCAATACAGGCTTTTATTTCCTCGAAAGTATCGTACACATCAAGATGAGTCATAACCAGACTGTCGATGGAATTGGTAAGACATGAATAACGAAGGGAAACCAAGTCCAGATACCCGCAGCGCCGGGGTCTGCCGGTTGTTACGCCAAATTCGCGGCCGGTCTCACGTACAAAACGGCAGAGTTCATCTTCATGGTCAGGATCAAATTCACTGGGCAGGGGGCCGTTCCCGACACGTGTTGAATAAGCCTTAAAAACTCCCAGTACTTTATCGATCGCACGCGGCCCGATACAGCCGCCAACCGCCGCGCCAGCCGCGCAGGACATACCGCTGGACACGTATGGATATGTTCCCAAATCAAGATCCAGAAGCGTTCCCTGGGCGCCCTCGAAAAGTACCTGGGAATTTTTCCGGTGGTTTAAATAAGATGAAAGATCGATAGACATGGAAAGGATTCTGTCTGTGTAGGGTGCAAGAAAATCACGGTCTTCCTTTTCCAGCTCATTCATTTTATCCTTCCATGCAAGATCCGCAACCCGTATGCCTTCCCTTTCGCTCTTCATGGAATATGAAATGCCAATGCCCCTGCCGGTTGTGCCTATTGGTTTTTTTCTGGCCGCGTCCCGTTCCTTATCAATTCTGATATATTTTGGCAGTACAAGATGTGCCCGATCGGAAATCAGAATTCTACCCTTGGTATTTATTCCTCTGTTTTCCAGCATTTCAATTTCGTTGAACAGCGCCTCGGGATCAATAACCATGCCCGCACCCAGTATCACAATTTTATCAGGATAAAAAACACCGGAGGGGATCAGATGTAAGGCATATTGTTCGCCGCCGATTACAATGGTATGCCCTGCATTGGCTCCGCCCGCAAAGCGAACTATAAGCTGCGCTTCCTTGGCCAGATAATCTACGATCTTGCCTTTTCCTTCATCGCCCCATTGGGCGCCGATGACAACAACTTTCAATGAATACCCCCATGCCGGAAATACGGCCGGCTAAAAAATTGTATGCAACTACTATATTCTAGTGTAAAATAACGGGTAGTTCAATGAGCCGTTATAAACACCGGTTTTGAACTTGAAGAAACCGAAACTTGTCACCGTTTTGTAATTTGTTATATCATACGATACAGGGGAGAAAAATGACTGCCACAATACCTCTTACTCCGGTTATCCAAATTGATGAAGAAAAGTGCTGTAATTGCTACGCCTGTATAACCGCATGTCCTGTTAAATACTGCATAGACGGTTCCGGGGAAAAGGTAATGCTGAACCATGATCTGTGCATTGGGTGCGGAAATTGCATCACAGTCTGTTCTCATCAAGCCAGATTATATATTGATGATATAAACAACTTTTTTGAAAATATTAAGAGGGGAGAAAAGATGATTGCCATTGCGGCGCCGGCAATAGCCTCCTTTTTCTCCGATGAATACCTTAGGCTGAACGGTTATCTAAAATCGATTGGCATCGAAGCGGTATTTGATGTAAGCCTTGGCGCTGAGCTGACAGTTCTTTCCTACGTAAACTACATTAAAGAGGAAGATCCCCGGCTGGTTATTGCACAACCCTGCCCCGCAATAGTAACATTTTTGGAAATTTATCAGCCAAAATTACTGCCCTTTTTAGCACCTGCAGACAGTCCAATGTTACACATAATAAAAATGATTCATGAATACTATCCTCAATACAAAAATCATAAAATAATGGTTATTTCTCCCTGTATTGCCAAAAGAAGAGAATTTGATGAAACCAGACTGGGTGACTACAATGTAACAATGCTTGCCCTTAAAAAGCATCTCCAGGAGCATAACATTGATCTTTCGGCTTTTCCGGAAATTGAATATGAAGGAATAAATGCCGAACGTGCTGTACAGTTTTCTTCTCCGGGCGGGCTTCTAGATACTGCCGAGCGTTTCATTCCCGGCATCAGGAGACGAACCCGCAAGATAGAGGGAACCCATGCTATCTATCCGTATCTGGAAGAAGCCGCAGAAGCGATTGATAAGCCCGGCATAACATTTCCGCTGCTTGTGGACTGCCTGAACTGTGAAAAAGGCTGCAACGGCGGCCCCGGCACAGGGAACGAAAAAAAATCGATGGATGAGCTTGAATCCCCGGTGCTCAAGCGCAGCGCCGAACTCGAAAAACGGTTTAACCCCAAAAAACTAGACAGACTATACAAGAAGTACCATAAAATGTTGAGCCAATACTGGAAGCCAAATTTGTATAAACGTACATACCGTGATCTTTCGGGTAATCTAACCCTGAAATATCCAAACGAAGCTGAGCTTGAGCAAGTTTTCCGTAAAATGAGAAAATACAGTTCCGAAGATTTATATGACTGCACGAGCTGTGGATACGGCACCTGCCGGGCAATGGCAACGGCAGTTTTTAATAACCTTAACAAGCCGGAAAACTGCGCCCATTATAATCTATCCCTGCTTGAAGAAGAGCACAGCCATATTGTCGGTCTGAATAAAAAGCTAAAAGATCACATAACAGTTGCTCTTGAGCTGATAGGGGGAATAAATAATGTGGTCGATAATCTTAATAAAGAAGTCAGTTCACAGCAGGACGCGGTAAACCAGTGCTCTTCGGTAACGGAAACAATTATCAGCTCACTAAAGAGCACTTCCGAACTTTCGCGAAATAAAAAAGAAGCCATGAATGAACTGATCGAGAACGCCTCGCAGGGGCAGACGTCCATGAGTGAAACCATCACATCTGTTCAGAGCATCTCCCAGTCGATAGATGGTATTGCCTCGGCGATCAAGATTATAAGCACCATTGCCGCCAACACAAACCTGCTGTCCATGAACGCCGCCATTGAAGCCGCACACGCAGGCGATGCAGGGCGGGGGTTTGCGGTGGTAGCTGATGAAATAAGGCGTTTGTCGGAATCTACCAGACAAAATTCCAGAAATATTTCCCAAACCCTGTCTAATATTATCTCGGGGATAAACACCACTTCGAAGTGTTCTAATGACACGAACAATCTGATTAACAACATATCCGAGGAAATCCACAGCTTTACCGATACCATGACGGATTTTATCAATACATTAACCCAGTTGTCTGTGGATAGTTCGGAAATAACAAAAGCAATGGACAGCCTGCGGGAACACAGCTCCGCGGTAAAAAGCGGTTACTCTGAAATGCTTTCCATGACGGACAAACTAAGGGAAGATATGATTGACCTTTCCAAAGTATCAAACGAGGAACTCAAAAATCTAAAAAACGGAGTACAGTAGGCGTTTACGGGTTTTCCTGCTGTTATCTTGGTGTTTTTGCCACATCGCAGATGCGCCGGGCCATGTTTTCCAGGGAAACCTGCTCCATAACATGCCCCATCTCGTGGGCAACTCTGGGCATTCCATAGACCACCGCGCTGGCTTCATCTTGTCCCAAAGTCATGCCGCCTTCTTTATAGATAGTACCAAGGTGTTGTGCGCCGTCCCGTCCCATTCCGGTCATGATTACACCCAAAGTATGATTAGCGTAGGACATTGCAACCGAAGCGAAAAGAACATCTGCGGAAGGCCGGTGGCCTGATACCAGCGGTGTGTCCGAAAGACGTGCGACTGCATTTAGCGATTTTTTTTCTACTTCCAAATGCCTGTTTCCCTGGGCAATCAGAATTCTGCCTGATTTAATGATATCGCCGTCTTCCGCTTCCTTAACATCCAGGGGGCAGATGCGATCGAGGCTCTTTGCGAATTCACTGGTAAAGCCCGGCGGCATGTGCTGAACCACCACAATGGGAACATTAAGATCCGCATCCAGTTGGGAAAAAACCGTACGAAGAGCATCAGGGCCGCCGGTACTGACACCAATGGCAATGATCTCTGTTTTCCCCGGCTTACGCATCTGAGCCGGCGGCTTTGCCGGAAAGGCGGGGGGCTCCGCATGCAAATAGGAAAAAAGGTCAGATGAATGATGGGTGCTTTGGGCGGCTTTGGGCTTGTATTCCATCGGAGAAAGAACTTTTTTACCCTGAAGCCGTCGGTATGAACTGCCATAACCCAGCAGCATACCCACAAGAGTGTCCTTTACGACGTGAATATCTTCTGATACCGATCCCGACGGCTTCTGAATAAAGTCACTCGCACCCAGAGACAGGGCCTCCATGGTGATTTCTGCCCCACGGCTGGCGATAGACGATAAAATCACTACAGGAATTCTAATGCCCTGCTTCTTCCGTTCCTTAAGAAATTCAATGCCGTTCATTTCCGGCATTTCCAGATCCAAAACTATTATGTCCGGATTAACCTTGGGTATTTTCTGCAGGGCGAACAAACCATTCATTGCCTTATCGGCAACAGCCAGCCCCGGAGTATCCTCAATCATTCGGCCTATAAGGTTGCGCATCAATGCGGAATCGTCAACTACTAATACTGATATTTCATCTGCCACAGTAAACCCCGCTAAATATATTTACGATACAGAGTAGCCCATTCGGTCTTGACAAATTCAAATTTGGTATCCATACCGAACAGAGATTCTGAATGACCAATAAAAAGAAAAGATTTATCCGCCATTGCATTCCAGAAACGTTTTATGACATCAAGCTGCGCAGCTTCATCAAAATAAATAATTACATTACGACAGAATATAACATCAAAGCCCTTCTGTCCGGCTTCATTCTTTAGATTGTGGTAATCAAATTTAATTTTAGATAAAATTTCAGCGCGGATTTTATAACCACCGTCTACCTTGTCAAAATATTTTGCCAGATAATTATCCGGAATTCCCACTATCCGGGATTCATTATAAAAACCCTCTTTTGCGCTCATAAGGCATTTTAATGATATATCACTGGCCAATATTTCAAATTTCCACGGCGGCGGCAGGACTTCGTTCATCAGCATGGCTATTGAGTATGGTTCTTCCCCGGTTGAACAGCCGGCGCTCCAGATTTTTATGGTACCCGGGCCGCCCTTTTTTATCTTTATAAGTTCCGGAACCACATGTTTTTCGAAAGCGTCAAACTGAGGCTGATTCCTGAAAAACCTGGTCAGGTTGGTGGTTACTGAGTCAAGAAAGCCTTTTAGCTCGTCCTTATTTTTGGAAATTTCTGAAAAATAGGTCTTGACCGAAGCCATGCCGTTTCCCCTAAGCCGTTCCTTGAGCCTGCTTTCCAGTATCGCCCGGTTGGTTGGGGTAAAAGTAATACCACTTTCTGCGTAGATTAGACTGCGATATTGCTCAAAATCGGCATCGCTAAAGAATTCGGCATCAGCCATATATTAATACTATGTGAGGACGGTTGGTCTGTCAATGGCAGGCTGTTACCTAAAAACTCCAGGCAGCAAACAATTTTACCAAATTATTATATTTTTGGGTATCGGGAAAATTGCCGAATAACCCCCGTTCAAAAGAAAAGCAGTCTGCAATACCCACAGAAAAATGTTTTGTAAAAAAGAAATTATATGTAACATCAGCAAATAACCAATAAACAGTTCCATAAGATAAAGCGCTTGTTCCGGGATAAGACCAAAGAACGTAGAAAAACGCGTTTGTATCCAGCCTGCCCAGCTTGCCAAGTTCCAGGTTTACATATAGCTTGCTGTTAAAGCCATAGCCGTAATTTTTGATGTCTTTCTTGCCTTTGGAATGATTTGGATGGTAGTATTCCGATGCGCCAAAAAAAGTAAAACCTGCATGAAACTTGGTCTGAAAAGAAACATTTTCCGTAAATAAATACTGATACTTAATTGTCCAGTCCAGAGCGTAACTACTTTGATCGACGGTTGAATCATACATATCAAATTTTCCAAGGGATATAAAATCAAAATGAAGCGAAAGACCGGTGCTGAACATACTTTTTTCAGAATGAAACGGAGAGAATGAAAACAGGTAACCATCTGAAATAAAACGGATATTATTGTAATTTCCGCCGTCCATTCCAAGGGTTACGTAGAGTTCAAAGTGATCGTAAGGAACCCTGCTATTCTGTTCAAAGGGATTGCCGTAGATGATAGAAAAGCCAAGTTCGCCAACAGGCCCCTGAAAAGAAAATACTTCCTTTTCGTCCGGCGATATAGAGGAATGGGTTTGGGCATAACCCCCGCCAATGCTAACCTGAAACAACTGAAGATTGCTGCCGTAATTCGGCGGCTCCCAGCCGGAAACCAGCCGGTGAAAACCAACCATGGGATTGATAAAAGCGGCAACAGGAGCGGGAAAACCGGCAGCGCAGGCTTCCAGATACAACCGGTACAGCATTTCTCCCATACTCAGGGCGCCTATAGGGGCTACTATGAAATCGTTATAAGCCATTTGCTGGCCTTCGCCAAATGATTCCCAGGTGAAGCTGCCAAAGACGCTGAAAAAGAGGGATTCATAATAATTAAATCCGTTTGCCCTGGCGGCGCCGTGATACATGGCACCCTGAATGGGATGCCCAAACTGATTTACTTTATAACCGTCAGTTTCTTCCCACTTCCAGTCGCCGGTAAAATTACGACGAAGTGTTTCTTCGGTTGGCAATGCCCAGGGAGCGCCATAAGAAAGATTGATAAGGGTAACAAGCCAGTTGCTTGCCTGTATCTCCCCCGCCGCGATAAGGCCGTGCAATACTGATTTTCCAAAACCTCTGCCGGAGACAGACCACTGAAGATCTTCCGACTCACCTTCCTGGGACAAAACATTCTGTGCCTGAAACAATGAAAAGAAAAGCAAGCAGAGAACCGCTAAATATTTTTTTTTCACTTATAAAATCAACCTTGACACTATCTGAACTGTTGTGAGAAAAGTACTATTATTTCATTTTTTTGTCAATCTTTACAATCGGAGCGCTTCTACCATATAACGGATATCATGGCCGTCTTCGCCCTGCCGTTTCATTTCTATCACGAATATTATCGAATTCCCCTGAGGATCGATGATAACTCTTTTGATATTGTAAGATGCTATTAAAGACCGCTTAATTTGAGGATTACCGACTGTATATCTGCTGACCTGGCCGTTGCTGAAATGTGTTTCCAGATTGATTTGAAATGAAGATTTAAGATTCTGCCCCGAACCTTCGGTGGAAGAAACGAGATTTGCCCGGTAAAATTTATCAGTTAAAAAATCACGGAATTCAATGGTTTCTCCGGATGCCGGCGGATTGGTGTCCAGGGAAATGTACAGAGGCTGCCCCTGATTTGGAAAACTTACACCGTATCGGCTGGCAAGGCCAGAATTGCCTGCAATCAGCCGGTAAAGGACACCGGAGCCGTCCTGCCCCGCCAAAATTGGATAATCATGAGTATAGGAAACCCTGCCGCCGGAAACAAAGTCATTGCTCGCTACGTCCACAACATAAAGCTCCGCCCAGGGTTTAAGAGTCGGCGACTGTACTCCGTACTGACCGAACATAAAGGTTCTGCCATCAGTTGAAAAGCCAAGATCCACAAAAGAAGCGGAATCTCCCCCCCACAGACCGGAAGCAAACAGCAGAGTTACAAAAATTATGGATATAATTTTTTTCAGTAACATGGAGTTCTCCTCTTTATAAATATCGGCTTTTCAGCCTAAGTCTTGAGAAAAACAGCAGTTATTACTATGCTGACTTATGACCCTTTCAGAAAGAAACGCTTTTTTTAAAGCTGGAATTATTCTTGCTCTGCTCTGCCTAATCATGGTTTTTATCGCATCTTTTTATATATTGCCCGCCTATTCCTCGCTGGACACAGAAAATATCCGGCGTTCTGACGGGATATTACAATTTTTTACAGGCCGTATTTTAAAAAACAGCTTTTATGCGGTTCACACTGCCCTGTCCGCCGCCGTTATTTATTCGCTCATATCGATAATTCTTATTTATTATTTTTTTGAAAAAACCCAGGCTGCAGAAATACTCTTTATCGCTCTTTTTTCGATTTCATTATCCCTGGAAGCGCTAAGGCTTGTTGTACCATTAAATGCTATATTTGAAATTACTTCGCTCTACCGGCTCATGGCGTCCCGAATCCTGCTTTTCGGCAGATTTTTCGGTATTTTTTCCCTGTTTACCGGCAGTATTTGCGCTGCCGGCCTGGAAATGCAAAAACCCAGGAATGTTATCCTGACAGTCATCGTTGTTACCCTGGTCATAACCCTTGGCACACCAATTGATATTCACGCATGGAACTCTGGTTTAAATATGATATTCGGTTATAATTCGCTGTTCAGGCTTGTTGAAACAACCATATTAATAATTACGGTCATCAGTTTTTTCATCGCTGCCAACAGCAATGGTTCAAAAGAATATGTGTTTGTTGGCTTGGGAACATTTCTAGCTCTTATTGGCAGAAACTTCCTGATAAGTACAGACAACTGGGCAGGGGCAATACCGGGGATTTTACTTTTATCAACAGGAACGTGGTTTATCTGCACCCGGCTGCGCAAAATTTATATGTGGCTGTAATTCAAAAAGCACCCTGCTATCCTTAAGATTTCCGGACTTTATTCCGATAATGTACAACCATGTATTTTTTCCGGCTGCTTCTTTGGAGGGGAAGGGCTTTATGCACATTGGCAGTTTTGTTTTTATTGCTTCCCGTTCTTGTTTCAGCGGAGGTTCGCCCCCTCTCTGCACCGGAATCTGATGCCGTACTAAGAAGCGGTCCGATTTTTCCCCATTTTTATTTTACAGATACCATAAACGCCGTGAAAACAGCGGAGGCTTCCAGGCCTTATTGGGTAAGTTCGCAAACAGAATTTGAAGCCATTAACAGAATCAGAACGGATCACACATCGCTTCTGCTTAATAATGATATTCTTGCGTATTACGGTCACCCCAATTCAAGGAATATGGGCATTCTGGGCCGTTACTCGATAGAAGAGCTGGATAAAAAACTTTCTGAGCTTGCACAGGAATACGAAGCAGAGAGCGGCGGGCGAAAAATAATTAAAGCTTTTTACCTTATTTACGGGACTGTCTGGCCGGAGGGTGAAATAGGAATTTTAAATGATAATATTCTGAAACGATATATTGAATACGGGCTTGAAAACGATGTATTGATTTTTATTGATCACCAGATTGGTCGCTACGATCCGATTAATTCCCTAAGGCGAATGCTGCCCTGGCTGCAATATCCCAATGTGCATCTTGCCTTGGATCCGGAATGGCGCACATCAAGACCAATGCAGGAAATCGGAAGCCTTACAGCGGAAGAGATAAACAGGGCGCAGCAGATCATGGAAGACTACATAATCGAGAATAATATTCCCGGAGAACGCCTGCTGGTAATACATCAGTTTAATTACCGCATGATTAGAAACAGGGAAGAAGTAAGGAGTGATTTTCACAGAGTTAGGCTCGTCCACTGTGCCGACGGTTTCGGCGCCCCTCATCTAAAGCGCGCCTCTTATGACTACAACACCCAGGCGGCAAATATTCCCGTTAAAGGGTTTAAGCTGTTTTACAACTCAGGTATACCTGGCGCAGGTTATGACAACCCATTGCTGACGCCAAAAGAAGTATACTCCCTAACGCCCCGGCCCTATGTGATAATGTATCAGTAGGGAAAAGGTAAAAGGTAGAAGATTTCCTTTTCGTCCGTGTTAAAATCTGCTAAATTTTTTCTAATTTTCTTCCAAAACACTAAAGCACCACACATCTATGCGCCATATATATGTATGAAAACTTTTATAAAAAAGTCGTTTGGGCGACTTGACCCCCTCAACGATTTCCTTTTTTACAAGGTAATGGGCGAGAAAGGATGTGAAGTCCAATTACTGGGCTTTCTCAATGCGGTTCTGGGAAAAACAGGAGATGATAGATTCACTTCCGTGGAAATCCTGGAAAATAAAACATTCACGCCGGATAAAATCGGAGATAAATCTGTTACATTCGATGTGCGAGCTGTGCTGCAGGCTAAAACCAAAATAAATGTGGAAGTACAACTGCGCAACCAGTTCAATATGGATAAACGCAGTCTCTTCCACTGGAGTCGTGAATTTTCAGGCAGCCTAAAAGCAGGGCAAGATTTTAACGAACTTCCCGATGTGATTGCCATTAACATAGTCAATTTTGACTATCTCGGAACAAAAGGCTTCCACAGTTGTTTTCACCTAAGGGACGACAAAGAACCAGACGTAATTCTAACAGGTGCTCTGGAAATACACTTTATTAATATGGTAAGATATCGTAAACTTAAAAAGAGGTTTGATGATCCTCTAATTCGTTGGTTGACTTGGTTCAACAAGAACAACAAGCTGGAAATAACAGCGGAGGTGGTAAAGATGGATGAAGCGATACTTAGCGCTGACGAGAGGCTTGCGTACCTCTCCGGTGATGAAGATGCTATGGACTTATACCACAGGCGATTCATGGCTATGTGTGACCGCACAAGCGAGATAAACTATGCCTACGCCAAAGGTCGTGCCGAAGAGCGGCAGCGTTTTCTGGAACTATTAAACCAAGGACTTTCGGTAGAAGAAATCAAACAACGCATACAATAATGGAAAAGAGAAAAGGTGAAAGGTAAAAATTCGTGTCGCGTCCTGGTGTAAAATTGACACCAGGAGGAAGAAATGAAGAACGGATTTGTAACCTACAGTGAATCGTTCAAGATGCAAGTTGTGGAGCAGATTAGGCTGGGCAAATTTGCTACGA
>Ga0099364_10002832_pt1 | contig 27402 bp, 20 predicted proteins | sample TergutTh196P3_FD_73070 | JGI IMG/M metagenome (GOLD analysis project Ga0099364, IMG submission 73070) | Microcerotermes parvus P3 segment gut microbial communities from Pointe-Noire, Republic of the Congo - Th196 P3 | ecosystem: Host-associated > Arthropoda: Insects > Digestive system > Gut ... | reverse complement strand
TGTACAGTAACGATGCTATCGCAACCAAGCGACGATGTCAGTGTTGCCGAATAATCTCCGGACATATTATAATAAGTACCATTAAAATAATAGCTGTTTCCCGTACATATTTGTTTATTGTACGAATAATAAACTGTTTCTATTTCCGACAAGCGGAGCGTAATAATAACACTGTCGCAACCTGTTATTCGCGAATGTATCGTATCGTTGTAAATTCCCGGAGCCGTCAGCACAGTGCCATTGAACATATATGTTCCGACATCTTTACAATAGAAATCGCTATATGAATAATGTACAGTATCGGAAACAAACAAGTGCAACGTAACAATGCTATCGCAACCGGCGATAGTTTCTCGATTAAACACAAATATATTACTCGTTGTGCCTGCTCTAAAAGTAGTATCGCGCCAAGTATATGGCAATTGCGATACGCAAATGGTATCGTATTCCGTTTGATTATAAACGGGATTAAATGTTAAATTCAACGTTACAATGCTGTCGCAGCCGGTAGCCGATACAATCAATGTATCTATATAAATACCGGGCGTAGTACGATAAACACCTCCAAAGAAAATACTATCACCTTCGCAAAGCGTTATCGGAAGTTCGGTACGCAACGTATCGGTTATTATTTCAACGAAAACCCAAGCGCTATCGACTGCCGGTTTATGTCCGTCGCACACAATTTTGTACCGGACGGAATCTCGTAAACTGCTACCAATATTACGAATGTGAAATATCAATGTGTCGTTTACCAATTGCACTGCATTGCCCGACAATGTCGGAGCCGATAAAAGCGAAAGTTCCGGTTCATCGCAAGTATAATAATCATTTTTTAACAACGGAATTCGGATAATTGTATCTTTACAAGAAATCATAGAAACTGTATCATTAACCGCTTTGACTTCCGGACAGTTTTCCAAATCATTTTCTATAGTAGCGCGAACTACACGCGTTAATCCCGTGTTAACGTCTGTGATGGTACAATAATACGTTCCCTCGCATAATCCGGTAGCAGTCGCGGTGGTTTGAAGCCACGGATCGTCCCATTGATAAGAGAAAGTTCCCGTTCCTCCGTAAGCTTGTGCACTTGCCGTGCCTGTACATTCGCTCGCGGTGCGCGTGTTACAAACGCTGTTGCAATAACCTTGCGTTGGCGGTGTGAAATCATTGAATGTCCAAGCGCCGCCGTCGGATATTCGTTTTGGAGTATTGCCTTCCCATAAAGAAACATTTTGGTCGCTGACGCGCGTTTTACGATCGACCGGAAACTCGTCAAGCGAAGCCAATACACCCAAATATGTTCCCGATAATTGCGGATTACAAGGACGGCAATCAGGACAAATATCTGTTTCGTCTGCGCCCCAATGAACGGCATCTTGCGGAACTCCTTGGCGATTGTAAAAACCAAACCAACCGCCTACGTTGGGCAGCCAAAAACGATTTCCTATATTGTCAAGACAGAAACGGTCAAAATAATCCATCAAATTGATTACTACCGTGTTGCCACCGTTTTCTACCAGCCGAGCTGAATCGACCACTGCGGCACGCTCTCCACGCAACACACAAAATCCCATCGGCGGTATTACCGTGCCTTCGGGCAATACAAACGCCGCCCCAATATTGCGTATAAAAGTGCTGCTGCAATTAGGTGAATCGGTGGTGGAATTTCCCATAAAATAACCCGAAATATCGATTGGATTGCACTTGTCGGGATTATAAAGTTCTATCCATTCGCCGCCTTTGTCTTCATTGGCATTACACTGATAACCGTAAATGGCTCCGTCGTATTTTTCCGGCGTAATAATTACTTCATTGATAAGAATGGAAGGACCTTCGTATTGACATTCGTCAAAGTTGCATTCTTCATTCACGGTTGACTCAACCAAAACGGAATCAATACACGGAAGAATATTGATAAAAATTGTTCCGCCTACGGTTGTCCCGTTTAGCAAATCAACTTCGTACTTAACCGAATCTCTCGTAATATCTGTTACCCACGGAGAAGAATAAGTAAAAACGCCGTCTTGCGAAATCGCATCTTGTGCACCTGCCAATTGTGCCCGTTGCGTGAGTCGATAAGCAGTGGCATTGGCGTGGGCAACCAAAAACATGCGCGACTGTTCACAATCGGTCATCGTCATTTCCTCACAAATGGAAAAATTCGAAGTGCGAGAATTGTTCACTTGAAAAAGAAAACCAAGCGGATTTTGGACACGAACAATGGATGTTGTCGTTATCGAATTTACATATCCACTGTTTATAGTCAATACTCGATAAGAGATTCTGAGCAACTCCGTCGAATCGTTTACCATGGAACCAGTAGCGCTGATTGGCGAAAAAGTTGCCATTTCGGAAGAAAGAGAATAAGAAAAATATGTACTGTTGAATGCGGTACATGCTTGATAATTATTACGACGTATCAATATTTCCTCAACAAGCGTATCGCCTACCGCAAAACAGTCTTTATTAAAACGGCTTTCAATTTCGATCCACGGATCTAACGACGGAGGATATTGAAAAAACACCCAAGCGGTATCTATTGTTTCCGAATCGCAAGTAATGGAGTAACGAACGGAATCTGTTTGTCCGAAATAATTTCTATTAATATCAAAGTTGGGATAATAACGCAATTGGTTGTTGATTATCTGCACTTGAGTATTTAGAAATTGAGTAGTACCCAACATTCTTATCTGCGGATTGGAACATGGATACAAATCGTTGGCAAGAACATCCGCCTCCATGTAGCCTTGACAAAAAGTAACCGGAATGGTATCATTGACAGCTTTAATTTTTATGATTTCTTCACAGTTTTCATTGACACATAAAAACACAGGATCGCTCATCGCACGGCAATTTTCCAAGCTAATACTTCCTTGTGATGCTACGGCTAAACGATAGTAACCTTCATCGACTTTTGTAACATCCTTTATGATCAGTTTTGAAGAATCACTACTACTTAACGCTGTCCAACTCGATTGCGAAGTAAGATCACCGGTTTCGCTTTTCAGCCAGCGATATACCAGTGGTTCGGAATATGTACCATCGTTGGTAAATGTGCCTTCAAACATAGCAGTTTCGCCGACACAAATCGTATCGGACGCTTCGACGGTTACGGGCGGCGTACAAAGGCGTATTTCAATATCGTCCAATACAAAATCGTTACCCATAAAAGCGCTGCTGTTATTCATTATTTTGAAAACAACCGAAGGCGTTGAATTTGTAATAACAAAAGGAACACTGTATTGTGTCCAATCATTGCAGTTGGCAGGATCATATGTTTGACTCCAATCTGTGTATATCTCTCCTCCTGCGGTAGGAATATTTCCCGTATTAAGGCGAGCAAGCACATTTCCACCCAAATCTTCGATAATAAGAGAAAGATTTGAAGGTGAAAATCCGGGCGCAACACTCGCTGCCCACATAGAGAAATAGAGCGTACTACCCACACACAGATCATCTATCTGTGTCTTGTAAAATTGCCCGGAAGGACTGGTAGAACCATCCACTTGCATAAAATATCCTCGCGTATAATCATAAGGATAAGTATGGTCATCCATGTGTATCCATGTGGCATTGATTTGACCTTTTTTACGAATACAATATCTTCCCGAACCTGCCGGATTTTGATTTGGCGTATAGCCGATTATCTTGCTGCCGTATTTGGCTGTCATATCGGCGTTTGACATAATCTCGGGATCGTCGGGCGAATTGCCGCCGAAATCTTCACGAAAAAGAAGCGTTCCGTCAGGACATTGCAATGCCTCATCCTGTCCATATACACCAACGACAGAAAACAAAAATATTAATATTGTAACGTATTTTTTCATCATGCCTTTAAAAGAACACTATGCAAAATTAAACAAAAAAATCGTGTAAACCAATCTATTAAAGATTACTCAACCATTTTTTCACTTCCAACACTTCAACACCTTTTCTATCGGCATAATCATTAAGTTGGTCTTCACCAATTTTTCCGATAACAAAATAAGCGCTTTGCGGATGCGCAAGCAACAATCCGCAAATAGAAGCAGTAGGATACATCGCTCCATTTTCGGTAATGGAAATGCCGATGCTATCAAAATCAAGAATATTATTTAACGTAAAAATAACCGATTGGTCCGGTAGCGAAGGATAGCCAACGGCAGGTCTGATGCCTTGGTATTGTGATTTGAATAATTCTTTAATGCTTAAATTTTCGTCGGGAGCATAAGCCCAATATGTGGTACGAATTTGTTTGTGCAACCATTCGGCAGCAGCTTCTGCCAAGCGGTCGGCTACAGTTTGCACGAGTAGCGATTTATAAGTATCATCTGCCGATTCATACTTGTTTTTTAATTCATCTGTGCCGACAACAGACACGGCAAAAATACCTACATAATCATTCGTTGGAGAAACAAAATCTGCCAAAGACAAATGATAAGCCGATTCCTTGACTTGTTGTTGTCGAAGCATCGGAATATATATTCCTGTTGCATTATCTTTTGGATAAAAAACAATACCTTCGTTTTCCGATTTCGCCTTAACAATACAAAAAGTCGCATTCGCCGAAAGCATATTATTTTCTATTATTTTAGATAACAATTGCTGAGCATCTTTGAACAGTTGCAAAGCTTCTGTTGCTTTTTCGCGGTTTTCAGCTTTTTGCAAAAACGCTGTTTCGCACGAAAGACAAGAGCAAACTTCTTCAATACCGTCATAATTGCCTGCCAATTTCCATGCTGAAAAAAAATAAGTCCAATTGATGTATGCCGAAACTTCCTTCAACGAAACATCCCGAAGAATAATAATATCTTTATGTGTTGGTTCGTAAATCATAATTACTGCAAAAGAAACTATTTTTTACGAAAAAAGAGAATAGTGAAAGAAAAAATCTCTAATTATCCTCTTTTGACAAATACGACTCCAGAACATTCGTTCAAAAATTCTTAAAAAAATATAAAATTTCAATACTTATAATCTTTCAACTCTTCTTGTAATCTCTTACGAGCAAAAAAGATACGACTTTTTACCGTTCCGATCGGAATACTCATTCTTTCGGCAATTTCTTCATATTTGTAACCTTCTACATGCATGTTGAACAAAACGGAATATTCATCATGATAGCTATCCATTTTTTTGTTTATTTCTTTTAGCGTGTAGGCGTGTTCGGGAGAACTGATACCCGATTCTTGCGGAACATTCAAATGATAAAGATTTTCTGTATGATCAACAAATGTTTGATTTCTAACCAATTTGCGATAATCATTAATAAAAAGATTACGCATAACGGTGTACATCCAAGCTTTGAAATTGGTATCGTCCGCAAACTTATCCTGATTGTTTAACACTCGAAGCGAAGTTTCTTGCAACAAGTCGTTCGCATCATCATAATTTGCAGTCAATTTAAACGCAAATCTTTTTAAATCATCTTGCAACCCAAGCAAATTAGTAGCAAATTCAATCTTTGTCATAGCAGTCATTTTTAAATTGTTAAACATTGAATTACTGTCGGGTTAAAAGTGTTTAAATAAGTGAGGTATTTCATTTCCCCGTTTTTCTGAAATAACTAACAACGCTGCATCTCTTAAATTCTGCGGAAGTTCAATATCCCTTTGCTGTAAGCTGCGAAGCCAGCCGGCAACATCTTCTTCCTGTAGCGTGTAAAGCACTTCTTCAAACATTCTTATTTCCTGAACGGTATAATTATTATCTTTTTTAGTTTTGAAAATATCCAATTCTTCATCATCATAATAAACAACTTCGGCGCCCATTGTCAACAAACTAGTTTTTTCGCAAACTTCGTGCGCTCCGCAACATTCATTTTCCGCCAAATCTGCACATCCTTTTTCTTGTTTGTTTTTTTGAACAAAATGAAAAACCAACGCAAGGGCAACTAAAGTAAACAGAGAAATGAATAAAAGAACCATATAAATAACTTGTTTTCAAACGATATGACAAATATAGAAACTAAATTTGAAAAAAAAATATTATTTTTGCATCTTATATCATTTGAAAAGAAAAATTAACGCATGATAATAAATGTAAAAAACTGTATCTTTTCCTTTAAAAGCGAACAAGTTAGCAAGTAAACAGTTGACAAGTATCGGAAAAATTTGTTTACTCGTTAACCGGTCCATTTGTTAACTAAAAATATACAATATTTTGCGTCAAATTTAGTTTTACTATAAACAATAAGACAACTTTGAAAACACTATTTAAACATATTTTACTTTTAATCGGCATTTTGCTGATGACGACCGGCTGTTCAACCAAGAAAAATACTTGGATGTCAAGAAATTACCAAGCAATGAATGTGCGGTATAATGTCCACTTCAACGGCTATGAAAGCTTTAGAGCCGGCGTGAACAGCATCAATAGAAACCACGTTGATGATTATTCCGAAGTGTTGCTGATGTTTCCCATCAGTTACCACCCAAATGCGTCTGTCGGAACAGGCGATATGGAGCGCGCGATAGAAAAATCGAAAAAAGCGATAAAAACACGCTCCATCAAGAAAAAACCGAAACGGAATCCGAAAAAAATGAAAAAACCGGAGTACGCTGTTTGGTACAATCAAGAAGAATTCAACACAATGATCGACGACGCTTGGTTGCTGCAAGGAAAAGCCGAATTTTACAAAACCGATTTTTTGGCTGCCGTCGCTACATTTACCTATATTACCCGTCATTTTTCTTCCAATAAAGACGTTGTATCCGAGGCACAAATATGGTTGGCACGCAGTTACGCCGAAATGGGTTGGCTGTACGAAGCCGCTGACATACTCAACAGAGCAAATAAAGACGGTTTTTCGAGAAAACAAAACACGTTTTTTGCCGCCATCAACGCCGATTTATTGTTGAAAGAAGGACAATACAAAGAAGCCATTCCATTCTTGAGATTAGCCATTGATGGCGAAAAAAACAAAAAACAACGCACAAGATTCCGGTTTATCCTCGGACAACTTTACGAAAAGGTTGGCGATAAGAAAAACGCGTTTGAAATGTTTTCGGCTGTGGTAAAAAGCAATCCGCCGTTTGAAATGGAGTTGAATGCACGACTTCGAAAAGCCGAAAACCATGTCGGCTCCGACGAAGATATGTTGAAAATGCTTGCCAAAATGGCAAAAGACAGCAAAAACGGCGATTATCTCGACCAGATTTACGCCGCCATCGGAAATATTTACAAGCAACAAGGTAATACCGACAAAGCCATCGAGAATTATAAATTATCCATCGAAAAAAGCACGCGCGGCGGTTACGAAAAAGCACAATCGCTGATTTTGCTCGCGGACTTGTATTACGATAAAGAAAAATTTATTGAAGCACAACCATATTATTCCGAAGCCGTAACGTTGATGAATCCCGCAAGTTCCGATTTTAGACGAGTAAATCTCTTAGCACAAAACTTGTCGGAACTGACTCGTTATGTTGAAGTTGTAACGCTTCAAGACAGTTTGCAAATGCTGTCGAAATTACCGGAACAAGCGCAAATGGCTAAAATTAATGAACTTATCAAGCGAGTTATAGCAGAAGAAGCCGAAGCCAAGAAAAAGGAAGAAGAAGAAAGACGATTGGCAGAAAGTTCTTTTGGCGCCGGAAACGCTTTTAGCAATAATACCCAAACCAATATGCTGATGTCGCTCGGACAGCAAAATACATCGTTTTATTTCTATAATCCACAATTGCTGGCGGCAGGAAAAACTGATTTCCAGCGAAAATGGGGAACGCGACGATTGGAAGATAACTGGCGCCGACAGGTAAAAACAGCAGTATTAGATTTTGGCGACGAAGAAGAAGCAGAAGACGAAGTAGAACTCACCGAAGAACAAAAAGCAGAATTAGCGGCGTTGAACGACAACAAGAAACCCGAATTTTATCTTCGTCAATTGTTTACATCCAAAGAACAATTCGAGGCTTCCGATGCCGAAATTATGGACGCATTGTACAACATCGGATTTATTTATAACGATAAAATAGGCAATACGCCGAAAGCAATTCAAGCTTTTGAAGAGTTGGAGCGTCGCTTCCCGTCGTTCGACAAACTGCCCGATGTGTATTTTTATTTGTATCAAACGTATGTAAAACAGGGCAACAAACCAAAAGCCGATTTGTATCGCGCACGGTTGATTTCGCAATTTCCAGACAATAAATACGCACAAATTCTTTCGCAACCCGATTACGAAGACCGCTTAAGAAGAATGGCAGCAGAACAAGATTCGCTCTACGAGCAAACATATTCCGCTTATTTGGCTAGCGATTTTGACCAAGTGCAACGCAGTTACATATATATGGACAAAAATTATCCCGCGTCTTATTTGATGCCTAAATTTGCGTTGTTACACTCGTTGAGCATCGCAAAAACAGATACGACCGGATATTTTAAAACTTCGTTGGAACAATTGATAGAAAAATATCCCGACAGCGATGTTACAACCATTGCCAAAGATATGCTTGCATTACTTTCGCAAGGACAAGAATCGCAATTGGGCGGCAGTCACGGAAATCTTATCGCCCTTCGCGAGCAAGAAAGTGCAAAACTTGACGAAAGCGGCGAAGATTTAAATTTCAAAATTAATGCCGAAGATGTTCATTATTTTGTGATACACGCGCCCAAAGGCGGCGTTGACCTCAACAGACTGCAGTTTAACATCGCGGCATATAACTTTACCAAATTCTTGATAAAAGATTTTGATATAGAAATAAGAAAGTACGATGAAGAAGATTTTATCATTGTCCGCAATCTCGAAGGCTTGGAAGAAGCACTTTGGTATCAGTCAGGAATATTAGCAGACAATTTTCTTTCGTCGGAAATCCGCAACAATAACTTAACCTATTTTGTTATTTCAAGAGATAACTTTGGATTGATTTTTAGCCGCTTTACCGTAGAAGATTATATCAAATTCTACAATAATAATATTGCAGACGGACGACATCGGATAAATAACAATGTGGTTAGCGAGCCAACAACGCCTGCCGAACAATCAAACATTGTGAATGTTCAAGCGGAAACAACAGAAGAAAAACCGGAATATCTGGCACCCGAAAAACCGCAGGTACAAGAAAAGCCAACACAAATAGCAGAAACAAAACCGGAAGTAAAACCAGAACTAGTACAACCAAAACCGGAACCAGTTGAACCGAAAAAAGAAGAACCAGTACAACCAAAAGTAGAACAACCCGTTCAACCGAAACCGGAAGAAAAACCTGCTCCGGCAGTAGAAGAGAAAAAACAAGAAGTTCCGCCGACACCTGCGCCTACACCAACAGTAATGCCGCAACCGGAAGAGCCGAAAAAAGATTTGCCGAAATTCAAAGGATTATATACATTCGACGAAACAGTGAAGCATTATTTTGCATTGTATGTATTGAATGGAAGTTTTAATTTTGAACAAGTAAAAGCTGCTATAGATAAATACAATGCGGAAAACTATCCGCTAATGAATCTGCAAATAACACAGGCAAATTCGGGCAAGAATAAAGTAATTTTGGTAGGAATGCTGCCCGATGCCGCTTCAGCAACATCGTATTTAATGCGTATTGTGAAAGACAGAAGCCTGTTTGCCGGAATGCAGTCGGCTGTGTTTAGAAACTTGATTATTACAGAAGAAAACCTCAAAACATTGGATAGAGTCGGCAATCCGACCGTGTATTTGGAGTTTTTGAGAGAATTTTATTTGAAATAACCACTTTGTAGTAAAGACGTGGCGTGCCACGTTTTTACAAGATTTAAAGGTAAAATTATTTATTATGAAAAAAGATAAAATCCTTTGGGTTGACGACGAAATAGATTTGCTGAAATCGCATATTATGTTTTTGGAAAGCAAAGGCTATGACGTAACGACGCTCAACAACGGACAAGACGCGATAGATGCTTGCCGGAAAGAAATTTTTGATATTATTTTCTTGGACGAAAATATGCCCGGATTGAGCGGTTTGGAAACACTTGCCGAAATCAAAACCATTAATTCCAATATTCCCGTGGTAATGATTACCAAAAGCGAAGAAGAGAATATTATGGATATGGCAATCGGAAGTAAAATAGCCGATTATTTGATTAAACCCGTCAATCCGAATCAAATTTTGTTGACCATCAAAAAGAACATTCACAAACGCGACATTATTTCGGAAAAAACGACGCACGATTATCGCTCTGAATTCAACAAAATCGGAATGCAGATAAACGACAGCGCATCGTTTGAAGATTGGAAAAATGTATATAAGAAGTTGGTGCATTGGGATTTGGTGCTGAATGACACCGAAAATGAAATGGGTGATTTGCTCAACATGCAAAAAGTGGAGGCAAATGCTAATTTCGTAAAATATATCAAGAAAAACTACGAAAAATGGTTTGAAAATCCCGAAGAAAAACCGTTGATGAGTCACGATATTTTCAACAAAAAAGTATTTCCGTTGTTGGATAACGGCGAAAAAGTCTTTTTTATCCTCATCGATAATTTCCGCCTCGACCAATGGAGATTAATTAAAGATGTGTTGGCAGAATTTTACAATTTTCCCGACGAAGATATTTATTCGAGCATTTTGCCCACAGCTACACAGTACGCGCGCAACGCCATATTTTCGGGGTTGATGCCGTTGAAAATACAAGAAATGTTTCCAAATTTCTGGATAGATGAGGAAGAAGACGAAGGCAAAAACTTAAACGAAAAAGAGTTGATTAAAACGCAAATTGACCGTTTTCGTAAAAAATACACCTATTCGTATCACAAAATAAACGATACGCACAACGGCGAAAAGTTGATAGAAAACATTTCGCAGCTTTATGATAATCAACTAAATGTTATTGTTTTCAATTTTATTGATATGCTTTCGCATGCCCGCACAGAATCGAAAATGATAAAAGAACTTGCGGGAACAGAAGCCGCTTATCGCTCGCTTACCGTTTCATGGTTTAAGCATTCGCCACTGTACGAACTGCTCAAAATTTTATCGCGGAAAGATTACAAAATAATTCTGACCACCGACCACGGCACCATCTGCGTTGATGACCCGATAAAAGTAGTCGGCGACAAAAACACCAACACTTGTTTGCGTTACAAAGTCGGCAAAAATCTTGCTTACGATAAAAAAGATGTGTTTGAAATAAAAAATCCCGCAAAATTCGGCTTGCCAAGTCCGAATTTGAGTTCGACGTATATTTTTGCTACAAATGAAGACTTTTTTGCTTATCCGAATAACTATAATTATTACGTCAGCTATTATAAAAATACTTTTCAGCACGGAGGCGTTTCGTTGGAAGAAATGCTGATTCCGATTGTGATGATGGAACCGAAGAAATAATTGACGATTTTAGATTTACGATTTTAGATTGGCTAACGCCATAAATTGTAAATCTAAAATCTAAAATCGTAAATATGAACATACAAATCTCATCATTACAAACAATCCGCTCATCTGCGCGTACGTTTATCGACCAAATGGGCACCAACAAAGTTTTTGCTTTTTATGGCAATATGGGCGCCGGAAAAACTACTTTTATTAAAGCGCTTTGCGAGGAGCTTGGTGTTGAAGAAATTGTGAACAGTCCGACTTTTTCGATTATAAATGAATATGATTCTACTTCGGGACAACAAATTTACCACTTCGATTTTTACCGCATAAACAAACCCGAAGAGGCATTGCAATTTGGTGTTGAAGATTATTTTTACAGCGGAAATATTTGCTTCATAGAATGGCCCGAAAGGATTGGTGATTTGTTGCCGCAAGATTGCGTAAAAGTGTTTATCACGGAAAATGATGATGGAACAAGAAGTGTCAAACCTCTCCCCCCGCCCTCTCCACAGGAGAGGGAGCTACCAACGTTCAACTGATAAGCGTTTCATCTTGTTCCTCTCTCCTGTGGAGAGAGGTTAGGAGAGAGGTCTTAATCTTTTTATACCCCGCCCGTTTCACCGCAGAATTTTTAAACAACACATTAAAATCGCTTTTCGACAAATTCAACCAATCATCTTTTGTCATATTCAAAAAACGTTCCGAAGGATTTAATTCCGTGGTTTTGTGTGGTTTCGCTTTCTTTTGATTCCAAGGGCAAACATCTTGGCAGATGTCGCACCCAAAAATGCAATTAGATAAGTTGGCAGCAAATTCGGGTGGAATTTCACCTTTCTTTTCTATTGTTAAATAAGCAATACATTGCGAAGCATTCAACCCTTGCGCCGACAACGCATTGGTTGGGCAAGCATCAATACAACGTGTGCAATTTCCGCAATGAGATGGTTGAGGCTCGTCGTATTCCAATTCTAAATCAATTATCAACTCGCCGATAAAAAAGAAAGAACCCATTCGCGGATTAATCAAATTGGTACTTTTGCCAATCCAACCAAGTCCCGCTTTTTCTGCCCATCTTCTTTCAAGTACAGGTGCAGAATCGCAAAAAGCGACTCCGTTTACCGCGCAAATAGTTGCATCAATATAGTCTCTTAGCTCGTAAAGTTTCGATTTTACAAGATAATGATAATCTGTTCCGTAAGCATATTTTGCAATTTGAGGAGCGGTCGGATTTTGCAGTGTTTCAGGGAAATAATTGAGCAGGACAACAATAACGGATTTTGAATTTTCAACCAACAAACGAGGGTCAACTCTTTTTTCAAAATAATTTTCCAAGTAAGCCATTTCGCCGTGCTCGCCCGATTGCAACCATTGCCGGAGATATTCGGCATCTTGTTCAAGAAAATCTGCCTTAGCAATGCCACAAGCATCAAAACCTGTTGCTGCCGCTTGTTCTTTTATCAAAGCTGTTATCTCGGATTTTGTCATAATACAAAAATCCTACTGATTCAACAGCATTTCCAAGTTTTCTTTCAGCGTGCTGTCGAGGTAAGTATGCCGCGAAACAATATTTCCAACTCGGTCAACTACAAATAATGTTGGCAGTTGAATAATATCATATGTTTCCAGCAAATCTGAATTTAAGCCTTTTTCGTCAAAAAGCCGAATCCAAGGAACTCTTTTTGCTGCGTTTTTGAAAGATTGAATATCTCCATCGAAAGAAATCCCAACCATTTCAAACCCTTTGTCGTGGTATTTTATGTATTGGTCGCGAGCACCCATTACATATTCCATTGAATTGTCTGCTTTGAAATAAGCAAAATTCACAATAACAACTTTGCCTCGAAAATCGGACAACGAAATAATGTCGCCGTCGACATTGGGCAATTTGATGTCCATAACTGTAGGCACATGGCTGTTTTTAAGTAAAAGTTGTTTTACTGTTTTATGTCTCAATCTTCTTGCCTGCCGTACCAAATCCGTCAATTCTTTACTTCTTATCGAATGCGGATAACGAGCATTATAAGCCGTTGCTACGGCTATAAAAAGCTTCCAACCTTTATCGCTGGAAATATGATAAAATTGCAAACCGTCAATTTTATGAAAAATAGCGTAATAAGCAGCACTTGACTTTGTGTCGCAATAGATGATTTTTTGAGCTAATGAATCATGTTGCGCAATCAGTTTGCTTATTTCGTCGTGGTTATTTTCTATGTTATCGTTATCAAAATTTTCCTCGTATGCTTTTATTGCCTTTTCCACTCTTCTGATAGACCGATTTAATTCAGATATTTTTTTTATATTTTTCGAACCTGTTATCGTATAATTTTCAAAATTAGGGTCTTCTGACCGAATAACAACCGTTTCGCTCGAATCAATAGCAAAATCAATAGACTTGTCGTTAATGCGAACTCTGTAAAAATCCGGATAAGCAGGATGTTCTTTTTTAAAGTGGAAATATCCGTTACTCTTAATTATAAAAGAATCAATCGTGCTGATTTTGTCAAGCAATAAATGTTCTAAGTATATTACATGGTTTTTCCCGTCGTTGATTTTTCCTTCCACACGGAAATACCTATTGTCTTCGCACGAAGCAAAAAAAAGCACAGATGTTAACAAAAACAGAATAAACTTTTTCATAAATTCCGGTGCATTTTGTGTAATTTTTACAAATGTAGGAAAAATTATTTCTTAACATAATAAATTTAACAAAAATCACTACCTTTGTTTAACTATAAGAGCAAAAATATGAAAAAAATCCTTTTCCCGGGCACTTTCGACCCTTTTACAATCGGTCATCTATCTATTGTAAATCGCGCGTTACAGCATTTCGACGAAGTGGTAATAGGCATCGGGCATAATATGTTCAAAAAAACGTTTTTCCCGATAGAAAAGAGGCTTGCTATTGTTAAAAAAATATTTGAAAATGAGCCGAAGGTAAGCGTAATAAGTTACGATTCTCTGACGGTTGATTTTGCCACAGAGATAGGTGCCGATATACTATTGAGAGGAATCAGAACTGTTGCCGATTTTGAATATGAAAGGAATGTAGCGGATACAAACCGCAGTTTAACCGGCATAGAAACCGTTATGCTTTTTACCGAAACACAATATTCTTTTATCAGTTCTTCTATTGTGCGCGAACTGCTTACTTACGGAAAAGACGTGAGTAAATATGTTCCGAAAAACGCTTATCAATTAATAATTAACAAGTAATAATTAAAATGAAATTCACAGCTAATTATTAATTATTACTTGTTAATTATTAATTGCTTACACATTCATTCCGCCACAAACATTAATAACCTGTCCGCTTACGTAGCTCGACATATCCGAAGCAAGGAACAATGTAACATTGGCAACATCTTCGGGTGTTCCACCGCGGCGCAATGCAATTTTTTCGTACCAGCCTTTGCGAATTTCTTCCGGCAATTGATGCGTCATTTCCGTTTCAATAAATCCGGGCGCAATTACATTGGCGCGAACTCCTCTCGAACCTAATTCTTTAGCAATCGATTTTGCAAGACCAATCATACCTGCTTTGGAAGCAGAATAATTTGCCTGTCCCGCATTTCCCGAAACGCCTACCACAGAGCTCATATTGATAATACTGCCCGATTTTTGCTTCATCATAATCGGCGTACAAGCGTGAATAAAATTGAAAGCAGATTTCAAGTTTACATTAATAACCGCGTCCCATTGCGCTTCGGTCATACGCATCATCAAGCCGTCTTTGGTTATTCCCGCGTTGTTTACCAAAATATCAACACGCCCGAAATCTTTCACGATTTGCGTTACAATTTCGTGTGTTTCGTCAAAGTTGGCGGCGTTAGACGCATAACCTTTTGCTTTTACACCCAATGCTGCGATTTCTTTTTCCGTTGCCTGTCCGTTTTCGTCAATAACCAAATCGGTAAACGCAATATTTGCCCCTTCCGAAGCCAATTTTATGGCAATAGCTTTTCCGATGCCACGCGCCGCACCCGTTACAATAGCTACTTTTCCTTCTAATAATTTCATACCTAAATTTATTTTTCGTTAAATAAATATTTTAAAAACAGACTGCAAAGGTAGTGTTTTAATTAAAATTCGTACCTTTGCTTTATTATTTTTTTGCAAGATGAAAATTACAGAATTAATTGATACCAACAAAACGGCTTTTTCATTTGAATTATTGCCGCCGGTGAAAGGCAGCAATATCAGTAAAGTTTACAGAGATATTGATGCACTAAAAGAATTTGATCCAAAATACATCAATATTACCACGCACCGAAGCGAAGTAACATACCGCACGCTTCCCAATGGATTGTTTGAGCAGGCGACTGTTCGGCATCGCCCAGGAACAGTAGCCATTGCAGCGGCGATTCAAAATAAGTATAAAATTCCGGTGGTGCCACACATTATTTGTAGCGGATTTACCAAAAGCGAAACAGAATATGCGCTGATTGACCTCAGTTTTTTGGATATAGAAAACTTGCTGGTACTGCGTGGTGACAAGGCAAAGCACGAACGAGCTTATAATCCGAGCGCCGAAAATCACGCACATGCCATTGATTTACAACAGCAAATTAATGAATTTAATGCCGGACGATTTTTAGACGGTTCGGAATTTGAACGATTGTCGCGTCCATTTTCGTATGGCGTAGCCGGTTATCCCGAAAAACACGAAGATGCGCCGAATTTTGATTCAGATATTTTTTGGTTAAAAGAAAAAGTGAAAGCAGGAGCAGAATACATTGTAACACAAATGTTTTTCGATAACAGCAAATATTTCTCGTTTGTTGATCGCTGCCGTGCCGAAGGTATTACCATTCCGATTATTCCGGGAATAAAACCGATAAACCTATTGAGTCAACTAACTGTTTTACCAAAGATATTTCACATTGATATTCCCGAAGATTTTGCAAAAGAATTGCGCAAATGCAACACAAACGAAGAAGCAGCACAAGCAGGTGTAGAATGGTGCACAATGCAAGCAGCAGAATTAAAAGCAAAAGGCGTTCCGAGCATTCATTTTTATTCACTTATGGCTGTGCAAAGCGTGAAAAAAGTTGCCGAAAAAATCTATTAAATAAAAACAAAAAAACGGATTTTCTTGTTATTATTTAATCGTAAATCGTCAATCTAAAATCGTCAATTGTATTATGAGTTTTTTATTTGCATTATTCATTATTATCATCGTCATTGTGCTTATCGTGATAAGTTCGGTGATAAATATATTTCGCGAAATTTTAGGATTTGGCAGGAAAAATGCAGATTTTTCACAACATAAAAGAGAAACACAAGTTCATAAAACCCAATCAAAGAAAAAGAAAATGTTTGAGAAATCGGAAGGAGAATACGTTGATTTTGAGGAGATAAAATAAAATGATTATTCAAAAAAAACAATTATCTTTGTATTGGAAATTTATTAAAAGGCAGGAATTATGGAAAAGATAGCAGACAAAAAAACAGCAACTCACTCAACAGGAAAATTAAAAGGAAAATCTCTAAACGAAGTTGTTAATAATAGCTGGGACAGATTAAGCGAATTATATGGGGAAGATATGCGAAATCTCGCTGCACAGCATAACTTCAAATATAGTTAAGCAATGTATGAAGCAATTGTTTTGCCCGAAGCAGAAACCGAATTTAACAATTATATCGACTATATTTATTTTGCTTGCGATGCACCTTTAACTACCATACAGCAATAACGATGTGCTTGAAATATTGTACAGCCTTGAAAAACGCGCAGAAATGTATCAGATAGAACATATGCCATTTTTGCAAATATACGGCAACAATGTCCGTAGGATGAATTATAAAAAAATATCAATTATTTACACTATTTCCGCAAAAGCAGTTTATATCCACCGTATTATGGCTGCATCTTTAATACAAAAAGATTAAATTATTTAAAACAAAATATTATGGATTATTTTTCATTAATAATAGGCTTTGTTGCTGTTGTATACGGCGTTTATTCGTACAACACCAAAGTAAAAAATCCGAAAAATCTGCCTGCTTTTTTGCAGAACAATAGAACTATTCGGCTTTTCTTTTTCACGATAACGCCTATTGCATTAGGTATTATTATCATTGCGGCAAATTTGACGGGAATCTATTTAAAAGGAGCATAGATGAAACGAGCATTTACATTGATGTAAAATGCGAGTTCCATACGACTTTAGTGAAAAAAATAAATTATTTCCGTATGAAAAGCCGATTTGTTTGCCTTTTTCTTTGTTCTTTTTTATTTCTTTCTTGCAGTCAGCCAATAAAGCAGGAAAATAAAATTGAAACGAAGTCCACTATTTCTGCGCCAAATTTTAATGCCGATTCAGCTTATTTGTTTATACAAAAACAAGTTGACTTCGGTCCGCGCGTACCCAACACACAAGCGCATAAATTGTGTGCCGAATATTTGGCAAACGAACTTCGTCGTTTTGGAGCGGAAGTCATTGAGCAAAGAGCTAATTTAAAAGCATTCGACGGCACAATATTAGAAACGGTAAATATTATCGGTTCTTTTAATCCGGAAAATGAAAACCGCATTTTACTGTTTGCGCATTGGGACAGTCGCCCATTTGCCGATAACGACCCGAATCCCGAAAATCATCGCACAGCCGTACTTGGTGCAAACGATGGTGCGAGCGGTGTCGGCGTGTTATTGGAAATAGCAAGATTAATCGGTCAAAATCCGCCCGATATAGGCATTGACATTATCTTTTTCGACGCCGAAGATTACGGGCAACCTTCTTTTGATACAGGAAGAAGAGTCGAAGATAGCTGGGCTCTCGGTTCTCAATATTGGGCGAGAAATCCGCATAAACCGAACTACCGCGCTCGTTACGGAATATTGCTCGATATGGTCGGCGCAAAAAATGCAACTTTTCCCAAAGAAGGAATTTCGATGCGCTATGCACCGCACATTGTAGAAAAAGTGTGGACAAAAGCGCGTTCATTAGGTTATGGCGATTTGTTTGTGGATAAAAAAGCAGGCTACATTACCGACGACCATTTGTATGTAAACGAAATTATCGGCATTCCGAGCATTGATATTATCGACCTTCGCAATAACGGATTTTTTGAGCATTGGCACACCGTTAACGACACAATGGAACATATCGACAAAGGCGTATTGAAAGGTGTTGGGCAAACGTTGTTAGAAGTTATTTATAACGAATAATTATGTTGCTGCCATTTTTTCAAAAAGATGTAATTGAAGCCGGTTGCGACGAAGCCGGAAGAGGCTGTTTGTCGGGACCCGTTTTTGCGGCGGCAGTGATTTTGCCTGCCGATTTTTTCTGCGAAGCACTAACCGATGCCTAACAACTGAACGAAAAACAACGCTACGCATTAAGACCAATTATCGAAAAAGAAGCCATTGATTGGAAAATCGGCATCGTTTCGCCACAAGAAATAGACGAAATTAATATTTTGAATGCGTCTTTTCTCGCCATGCACAGAGCAATTTCTGCATTAAAAATTCGTCCACAACATTTGATTATAGACGGAAATAGATTTAAAAAATACGAAGACGTTCCGCATCAGTGCATTGTAAAAGGCGATGGAAAATATTTGTCGATTGCCGCCGCTTCTATTTTAGCCAAAACGTATCGCGACGATTATATGGCGAAACTTCATCTAGATTTTCCGCACTACGATTGGCTGCAAAACAAAGGTTATCCGACTAAAAAACACCGCGCTTGTATTCAAGAATTCGGCGTTTCGCCACATCATCGCGTTACTTTCCGCTTATTGAAATAACTGCCATTTCTGCACAATTTTCGCCGTCGATTGCCGACGATGTGATGCCGCCTGCATATCCGGCACCTTCGCCACACGGAAAAAGACCTTTAATCTGAACGTGTTCCAATGTTTCTTTATCGCGCGGAATACGGATTGGAGAAGATGACCGCGATTCTACGCCAACTACTACGGCTTCGTTGGTCAGAAAACCGCGCATTTTGTTATCGAACAATTTGAATCCTTTTCGCAATCGGTTGCTAATAAATTCGGGCAGCCAAAAATGAATCGGCGAAGAAATTGTTCCCGGCAAATACGAGCAATCGGGCAATCCGGGAACCAATCTACCTTGCACAAAATCGGCAAGGCGTTGCGCGGGCGCTTTTACGCCGCCGGCGCCATTTACAAACGACATATTTTCGACAAATTCTTGGTATTTCAATCCCGCTAATGCACCATGTTGCTGAAAACCGCCCAAATCTTCGGGGCGGATTTCGACCACAATGCCCGAATTAGCAAAAGGCGATTGCCGTTTGGAATTCGACATCCCGTTTACTACAATCTCCTTTTCGGCAGTTGAGGCAGGTACAATAATACCGCCCGGACACATACAAAAAGAATACACGCCTCTGCCATCAACCTGCTCCACAAGGCTGTAAGCAGCTGGCGGCAAATATTCGCCACGCTCTTTTACCTTATATTGAATCGAATCAATCAACGCCTGCGGATGCTCCACGCGCACGCCCATGGCGAAGCCTTTTACTTCGAGCAAAATATCTTGTTTGTAAAGCGTTTCATACACATCACGTGCCGAATGTCCCGTTGCCAAAATCACAGCAGAACTTAAAACTGTACAACCGTCGGAAGTTTTTACGCCTTTAACAGCATTATTTTCAATAATAAAATCGGTTACTTTTTTATTAAAATGAACTTCGCCACCACATTCAATAATAGTTTTTCGGATATTTTTAATCACTTCGGGCAGGCGGTCGCTACCAATGTGCGGGTGCGTTTCGTACAAGATTTCATCTTGCGCGCCATGATAATGGAAAATTTGAAAAATACGTTGAGAATCTCCTCGTTTTTTTGAACGAGTGTATAATTTCCCATCGGAGAAAGTGCCTGCGCCGCCTTCGCCGAAACAATAGTTTGAGTCGGGATTTAAGCCGTTGTTTCGAGACAGCATTGCAATATCTTTTTTTCGCTCGCTGATGTCTTTTCCTCTTTCCAGCACAACAGGTTTGTAGCCAAGTTCTATGAGTTTCAGCGCGGCGAATAATCCTGCCGGACCTGCGCCGACAATCAAAATTTCCGTTTTTCCCGAAACATTTTGATAACGAAATGGATAAGGCTCTTGTTGCAGAATTTCTCCATCGCAAAAAACATTTAATGTTAAGTTTACTTTTGGGTAAGTGGAACGGGCATCAATGGATTTGCGTTCGATAAGGAAACCATTGATGTTGTTTACCGAAATAGTTGAGTTTTTAGCAATAGCTTTTTTCAGCAATTCTTGTTTGCACGATGTTTCGGGCGAAACTACTAATTGAATTTTGACAGGCATATTTATATTTTTTTCACTAAAAATGCAAAGCTATAAATTTAAAATTTTACTATCCTGCATTTTTCAAAATAATTTATATTCCGCCTGCTCAATTATGCCGATATAAAAACAAAAATGATGATTTTTTATTTTATTAATTGTAATTTACTACCTTTGTATTGTAATATGGTGTATGAGAAATTTTCAACTATGATAATATCAAGTCATGTAAATGAGAGAATGCAGCTTGGCAAAAGCATAGACAAAATAAAAACAATAAATATTTATTTGAAATAACTTATTTATGGCAACAAATTTTTACAAAACGAAAAAAGCTAATTATTTAGCCGTTGAAAATACAAAAATCTGTCAAACGAAAAGAACACCATTTTTAAAATGGATGTCTTTCTTTTTCTTCTTCTTTTCAACCTTCGCAAATTCTGTGAGCGTAGCGCAAGAAACAGTCAACGATGGAAGCACTATTGTTTCCGGAGGTACTTACCAGTTTGAAGAAAACGCTACGGGAGTACTTACTATAAGTACAACTGAATCTGTAATCATAATCGGCAATGGCGAATTGATCGATATGCGTATAAACTGTAACGTTGCCGGAGTTAATCTGACCATTCGCGATTTAAATATCACTTTAACCAGTACAAGCTTCAGCGCAATAATATTTACCGGCACAGACAATACACTTATTTTGGAAGGTGAAAACGTATTGTATGATAGAAACGTATCAACTATGGCATCATCAGCTGCCATTGTACGCGTCAATAATGGTACAGAGCTGACAATTACGGGTTCGGGGCAATTGACTGTTACTACAAAACGTCATGGTGCAGGAATCGGTGCCAATGCAAACAGTTCAAGCGGTGCAATCACCATACATCAAACAACTGTATTTGCATACGCTTATTTGGGCGGCAGCGCAATCGGAGCAGCATACCCAGGAGCACAGGCAGGTAACATATTAATTGACGAAAGCAGGGTGGTCGTTGAAACATTTTTTACGAGCAGTGCTCCTTTTTGTGCCGGGATAGGCGGTGGAAGTATTGCTCAAGGTGGAAATATTACCATTGTTAACAGTGATGTAACTGCAACTACAAATACGTATGGTGCAGCCATTGGAACCGGTGTGTGGGGAGGTAATACAAATATCCGCATAATTTCAAGTACCGTAAATGCTGCAACCACTACAGGATCAGCTGCAATTGGTAACGGTTACGGAACAGACCAAAGCACACCCAACGGTAGCAGAATTTATATTGAGGGTAGTGACGTTATTGCCACATCGACAAATACGTCTCTCAATCATGGTGGTGCCGCCATAGGCGGTAGTGCAAGATACGTTTATTTTGGCATATACGGCGGTCCGGCAAGTTCACCTGCAATAACTATTGTAGATAGCGAAATACACGCTACAGCCGCGGGTTACGGTGCGGCTATCGGCTCCGGAAGTAACAACGGTGGCGACGCTATTGAAAATAATGGCAGCGTCACTATAACCGACAGTAAAATTTACGCCGAATCGGGTCATGGAGCGGCAATAGGCGGCGGTCTCTTAAATTCGGGCGGTAATATAACCATAAGCGGAGATAATACCGAGGTTACGGCTATCGGCGGAAGTAATAGCGCTGCTATCGGTTCGGGCAGTGATAATACAACCGATATTGTTCAAGGAGGTACGCTTACCATCAATGATGCACCGGAAATAATGGCTTACGCTTATGGTACAAACGGAGCAATATTGGGCGTTGAAGTAGGCGGACAGGCTAAAGTAGTACAGGGCTCACTTATAGAAAATTTGATTGATGAAGAAAATTCTCAAAATATTTTTGTAAATAACTTGCAAGACTCGAATGAAAGATATGTTTTAGAACTACCTGCCGGATATAGCTCATTTGCAGTGAATGCAGGCAGAAGTCAAACTTCTGAGCAGTACATAAGCTATATTGAGAGAATTGACAACGATTATGTATTAGCGAAAATTATCGATAATGGCGGAAATGAAGAGTTATTGTATATTTATGACCTTGAAAATACAACTATTTCAAGTATTCTCAACTTGCAGAGAGCTTCGTTAGAGAGTGAAAATCCTTGTGTCGCTGTCATTCCGCTAACCGTAACAACCTCGCCTACTGCTGTGATTACATTCACAAGCGAAGTGCCTGTCATTTTAACAGATGTTACTGCAAAAGGATTTCAATATCGCTTACGAGGCACAGAAACTTGGACAAGCATTGCTACGCCGGATAGTTTTACAACCACTGTAAACAGTTTACCTACCGGAACGTATGAAGTGCGAGCCTTTGTGCAAACTTCCGCTTGCGGAATGCTTTACAGCCGTACGCAACGAGTAGTAATGGTGTGCAATTGTGACTAAGAAGATAAAAAAAGAGGCTGTTTTTTAAACAGCCTCTTTTTTTATCTTCTTAATCTTACTCCGCAATTTTCTTAAACAAATTTTTCATACTGACTTCGTCCGAAATCATTTTGTTCAAATCGGCAATCGGAACACGCTTTTGTTCCATTGTATCGCGGTAACGCACGGTAACAGCATTATCCGTCAGCGTGTCGTGGTCAACCGTGATACAGAACGGCGTACCAATCGCATCTTGACGACGGTAGCGTTTGCCAATAGTGTCTTTTTCGTCGTAAGCGCATTTGAACTCGAACTTCAATTCGTTCATAATTTCGCGCGCTTTTTCGGGAAGTCCATCTTTTTTTATTAATGGCAAAATCGCCGCTTTAATTGGTGCCAATACCGTTGGAAATTTCAACACAACGCGCGTTTCGCCGTTTTCCAACGTTTCTTCGGTGTATGCCGACGACATCACGGAAAGGAACATTCGGTCAACGCCAATCGACGTTTCAACCACATACGGAACATACGATTCGTTGATTTCGGGGTCGAAATATTTGATGTTTTTTCCCGAATATTTTTCGTGGCTCGACAAATCGAAATCAGTACGCGAGTGGATTCCTTCCACTTCTTTGAATCCAAAAGGCATTTCAAATTCAATATCAGTCGCCGCGTTTGCATAGTGCGCGAGTTTATCGTGGTCGTGGAAACGATATTTGTGGTCGCCGAAGCCAAGTGCTTTGTGCCATTTCATACGGATTGCTTTCCATTTTTCAAACCAATCCAATTCTGTTCCCGGTTTCACGAAAAACTGCATTTCCATTTGCTCAAACTCGCGCATACGGAAAATAAATTGACGGGCAACTATCTCATTTCTAAATGCTTTCCCGACTTGTGCAATTCCGAAAGGAATTTTCATGCGTCCAGTTTTTTGCACATTCAAATAATTCACAAAAATACCTTGCGCGGTTTCGGGACGAAGATAAACTTTCAACGCGCCGTCGGAAGTTGAACCCATTTCGGTGCTGAACATCAAATTGAACTGGCGAACATCTGTCCAGTTTTTTGTTCCCGAAATTGGACAAACCACTTCGTAATCTTCGATAATGGCTTTCAGCTCAACCAAATCGCTGTCGTTCAACGCTTTTACAAAACGAGCGTGAATTTCATCACGTTTTGCTTGGTTTTCAAGCACGCGCGGATTTGTTTGTTTAAACATTTCGGCATCGAAGCTATCGCCAAATTTTTTAGCAGCTTTTTCAACTTCTTTGGAGATTTTATCTTCGTATTTCGCCATCAATTCTTCAATAAGAACATCGGCACGATAGCGTTTTTTACTGTCTTTGTTATCGAGCAATGGGTCGTTAAACGCATCAACATGTCCCGAAGCTTTCCAAGTGGTTGGGTGCATAAAAATAGCGGCATCGATTCCCACTACGTTTTCGTGCAAAAGTACCATACTATCCCACCAATATTTTTTGAGGTTGTTTTTCAGTTCAACACCATTTTGACCATAATCATACACCGCACCCAAACCGTCGTAAATTTCGCTCGACGGAAAAACAAAACCATATTCCTTGCTGTGCGCTACGAGTTTTTTGAAAACATCTTCTTGTGAAGCCATAATTTTGACTAATTTATTTTTAAAAATGCAAAGATAGTAAGTTTTTTGAGATTCAAACAGCGTTTCATAATGAAACTATTTTAACTTTGCCACTTGCATTTTTTTTTGTACTTTTACCGTCAATTTTCAAACAGCACAAGGATTACCAACATATGAGCACAGAAGATACCATAAACTCAGCGTTAGAAGACGAAGTAAAGCACGAAGAAACAGCAGAAAACACGGATTCCAACGAACAGCATTCCGATTACAAACCTGCCAATGTAAACGACGAAAACATCAAGCATCAGCTTACGGGAATGTACCAAACTTGGTTTTTGGATTATGCTTCGTATGTGATTCTCGAACGCGCCGTTCCGCATATTAACGATGGGCTGAAACCGGTTCAACGCCGTATTTTGCACTCAATGAAACGTATGGACGACGGTCGTTACGGCAAAGTTGCCAATATCGTTGGACACACAATGCAGTTCCATCCGCACGGCGATGCATCTATCGGCGGTGCGTTGGTTCAGTTGGGACAAAACGATTTATTGATAGACTGCCAAGGAAACTGGGGAAATATTCTGACCGGCGACAGCGCGGCGGCGCCTCGTTACATCGAAGCTCGTTTGTCGAAATTTGCATTAGATGTAGTTTTTAATCCTAAAACAACCGAATGGCAATTATCTTATGACGGCAGAAACAAAGAACCGGTTACACTTCCGGTGAAATTTCCGTTACTGTTGGCGCAAGGCGTTGAAGGTATCGCTGTTGGGTTGGCTACCAAAGTGTTACCGCATAATTTTGTTGAATTAATTGATGCTTCGACCGCTTATTTGCGTGGCGAAGATTTTGTGCTGTATCCCGATTTTCAGACGGGCGGTTCCATTGATGTTGCCCGCTACAACGACGGCGAGCGTGGCGGAAATGTAAAAGTTCGTGCAAAAATCAACAAACTCGACAATAAAACACTGATTATTACCGAAATTCCATATGGAAAAACGGTCGGCTCCATCATCGAATCCATTTTGAAAGCAAACGATAAAGGCAAAATCAAAATCAAAAAAGTTGATGATATAACTTCTGCCAATGTCGAAATTTTGGTGCATTTATTGGCAGGCACATCTTCCGATAAAACGATTGATGCGCTCTACGCTTTTACGGAATGCGAAACGAGCATTTCGCCCAACTGCTGTATTATTCAAGACAAAACGCCGAAGTTTATGAGCGTGAGTCAGCTCTTGCGCAACTCCACAGACCAAACGCTTGAACTGCTGAAATTGGAACTCGAAATTCAGCGAAAAGAATTATTGGAACAACTTTTCTTTATTTCGCTCGAAAAAATATTTATCGAAAATCGAATTTACAAGGATAAACAATTTGAAGAAAGCACGTCGCAAGATGCTGTTGTTCTGCATATTGACACTAGATTAGAGCCATTCAAAAAAGATTTTATTCGAGAAGTAACCAATGAAGATATTTTGAAACTGCTCGAAATAAAAATGATGCGGATTACTAAATTCGACTCCGACAAAGCGAACGATTCGATTGTGGCAATCAACAAAAAAGTGAAGGAAATTGACTACAATTTGATTCACATTGTCGATTTTACGATTTCGTGGTTTGAGAATTTGAAAAATAAATACGGAAAAGGCAAAGAAAGACGCACCGAAATCCGCAATTTTGAGGTTATTGAAGTAACCAAAGTGGCAGAGGCAAACGAAAAACTGTACATTAACCGCGAAGAAGGATTTATCGGCACGAGCTTGAAAAAAGACGAATTTATTGCCAATTGCTCGAACCTCGATGATGTGATTGTATTTTTCAAAGACGGAAAATACAAAATAATAAAAGTGGGCGATAAAATATATGTCGGAAAAAATATTATCCACGTCGACGTGTTTAAAAAGAACGACAAACGCACCATTTACAACGCGGTTTACAAAGATGGAAAAGAAGGATTTTATTACATCAAGCGGTTTGCGGTAAACGGCATCACGCGCGAAAAAGAATACGATTTAACGCAAGGAACAGCAGGCTCAAGAGTGATGTATTTTTCGGCAAATCCGAACGGCGAAGCAGAAGTTATCCGCATCGTATTGAAACCAAAATTGCGCCTCAAAAACTTGACTATTGACAAGGATTTCAGCGACATAGCGATAAAAGGTCGCCAATCGATGGGAAATGTATTGACAAAAAACGATGTACATAAAATTACACTGAAACAAAAAGGCGGTTCCACACTTGGCGGTCGCCACGTGTATTTCGACTTCGATGTTTTGCGGTTAAATTACGACAAACGAGGCGATTATCTAGGCGAATTCCACAGTGAAGACACGATTCTTGTCGTTACCAAAAAAGGCGAATATTACACTTGCAGTTTCGATTTGACAAACCATTTCGACGATGATATTCTTCGGATTGAAAAGTTCGATGCCAACAAAAATTGGTCGGTTGCACTGTTCGATGCCGAGCAAGGATTTCACTACATCAAGCGTTTCCCGTTTGAAGTATCTGTAAAACGAATGAGTTTTTTGGGCGAAAATTCTGACTCAAAATTAATGTTGATTTCAGATACTTTTTATCCTCGTTTTCAAGTTATTTTTGGTGGAAATGATAGTTTTAGAGAATCTCAAATTATTGATGTCGAAGAATTTATCGGCGTAAAAAGCCTTAAAGCAAAAGGCAAACGCATTTGCAATTGGGAAGTCGCCAATATTGAAGAATTGGAACCAACTCGTTTTCCCGAACCGGAAGAAAAAACGGAAAATTCAAACGAAGAAGAAACTGAGCAGGAAGAAAATAATAACATCGAATCTGAAAATGCTGAAAATCAACCCGAAGAACGTAAACCTTGGGGAAGTGATACGGGCGAACAAATGAGTTTATTTTT
>Ga0099364_10002831_pt1 | contig 27415 bp, 19 predicted proteins | sample TergutTh196P3_FD_73070 | JGI IMG/M metagenome (GOLD analysis project Ga0099364, IMG submission 73070) | Microcerotermes parvus P3 segment gut microbial communities from Pointe-Noire, Republic of the Congo - Th196 P3 | ecosystem: Host-associated > Arthropoda: Insects > Digestive system > Gut ... | reverse complement strand
AAATACAAGTTTATGGGGAAAAATGTAACTTTTTTTTGTCGATAAGCAAAAATATTCGAGGGTGAAAAAACGGTGTATAGGACTGTTTTATAGGATAATAAACCCTTTACTTCCAAACACTAATTAATAATCTTTTAAAGAGTAGCAAAATAGTCGTAAGAGGACAGTAACGAACTTTTTGAGGGCATAATTTTGAGTCGCTGTTTGAGATGTTTTATGATAAGAAGTGAATCGTGCAAAAATTAATAGTACTATAATCAAAATGGATTTTGATAAAGTCCAAGTTTTTGTTTCAACAAATAATAGAAAAAAGCCATATCATCGATTAAATATCTTTTAATAAGTCGTTTAGGGTCTGAACACATACGGAAGAGCCATTCAATAGCAAATTTCTGGAAAATTTTGGGAGCGCGCTTTACTTTACCAGCTTCAAAATCAATGGTTGCCCCTAATGCCATAAAAAGTTTGATATTAGTAAATAAATCTTTATATTTAAAAATCCATTTTTCCTGTTTTGGCGCACCCACTCCTACCAACAAAACATTGGCATTAGTAGTATTTATCATGTGGACAATTTCTTGACATTCAGTTTCATCATTTTCAAATCCAAATGAAGGAGAATGGGCACCAACAACAATATTTCGACCTACTTTGGCATTAATTTTCAGCATTGCTGTTTCAGCAACTTCTTTTGCTGCACCGAGCAAGAATATTTTTACGTTTTCGTTATTTTTGTGATAAAGATAGTATTCAGTAAAAAAGGAGGAACCCTGTATAACCTCTTTTATTGACGTTCTCAAAAATTTTAATCCTATTGCTACAATTTTGCTGTCGCATACCACCCAATCGGCATTCTGATAGACATTGTAAAATTCGGCATCTTTTTGTAGTTTTACAAGATGGTCAACATTAGGAGTGAAAAAAATGCCCTCGGATAAATTTTCGAGCAGTTCTTTCCTTGTAATGTTTTGGATGTCAATATTTAGTATTCTTACTTTTTGGGTCATTCTTTATTTTTTGTACATTCTTTAATTTTACTATTGGTTTCCAACCTAAAATAGCTTTCGCTTTTGAAAAGCCTGCACTTCTTGCTTTGTCACCTTCAGGTTTTGTTGTACCATAAAAAATGTCTATATACCGCAGCCTCCGGTTACTAATATTTTTTTCATTTTAATGAGTTTAATATATCACTTAATATTTTTGCAATATTTTCAAAAGAACAATTGTTAACTCCGATGGTTTTATTTCGAAAGTCATTATAATGTTCCAATAAATCATTTCTATTTGAGAATTTGTTGTAGTTTAATGTGGCAAAAACACTATTTTTGGAAAATTCATTCTTAAAATAATCTTCAATTGAAATGGGAATATTAAAAAAAACAGGATAAAATAAAGCAGTGCTATAATGCCCAATGACCAAAGAATAATTAGCAAACTCTTTACCATTTATGTTTTGTTTGATTGTAATTTTATTTTCTGCAAATAATTTTTTATATCTTTCAAGCGATTCGCGAGGATGTAGCAATATTTCAAAAGAAAATCCTTTTTTGTTTACTTTTTCTGCAAAAGATAAAATTAGTTCTTTTTCTTGCTCATAACCACAAGATACAAGATTGTCGAGTATAAAAGGTTGATGAATATATATTGCTTTATTATCTTGGATTTCCTCTTTATTTTCTCTCAATTCTAAATATTCTTGATACTCTGAATTTGTTAAAGTAAATGGGTATCCGCAAAAGACAACATCTTCAGGATTGTATAAGAAAAATGGGTTTGTGATAATATATCCATATTCAGAAAAAAAGATTGCTTTGTCAAAAGGAGTTTGAATATAATTCTTTTTCAGAACACAATTAATTAATATGGCAAATTCTTTAAATTTATATTTATTATTGTAAATGAAACTTACATATTTTCCTAAAAAGAAAATGTTTTTCTGTGCAACAAATTTAAAACTAATAAACATCTTTTTAAATTGAGAAGTAATTTTTGTTTTTGAAAAAATTCCATGTTCTAAATAAATAGTTTTAATTCCAAGATTTTTAGCAATTCGCTGAATCAATAATTCGTAGATTGAAATATAATTTAATAAAATCACTGCAATTGGATTAATGTTTGTTAAAAACTTTTGTATTTGTTTGATTGAATAATCGCTTATATCTATAATATTATATGATTTATTGTAATTAGATTTACATTTTGTCTTCTTATCAAGGTTTAAAATAGTAATGTTGAACTCTTTAGAAATAAAATTATATAATGGTTCAACAAAATAACTCCACAAACTAGTACTATGTACATAAATAACAACTTCTTTCATTATTTGAGTGTATTCTAAAGTTCCATATATTTATTTTAAAACCTCTTTTAACGCCTCTAAGTAACCTTTTCCATACTTCAAGTCGGGTTCTACGTGATTTCCTTCACCCCATTCGTTCCATGACATCAAAAAAAGAATTTTATGTTCTTCGGGCTTATTTTTTATTATATCCATTGCCTGTTCTACCTGTTTTTTAAAATATTCGGGACGACAATTATGCCATACAACACTCTTTTTTCCACTTCTAGGTGTCCTATCCCAATTTGGAATAATTGTAGGATATATGTTATCCCATTTATCTTCTTCTGCAAAAAGCAGACGGCTAATTTTTGAATAATTGTATTTCATTACAAAGTTTATTTTCAATACCTGTTTGATTGCTTTTTTCATGTAATGTATGAAAAAAGTTTCGTAACGTGCTTGCGCCAAATTCATACCACGAGAAATAACTGCATCAAACCCTGCAGAAATAACTTTTTCAAACAATTTTTTCGTTACATCTTTACCTAATATTATTTTTTTATTTATAATAGAACGAAAACCAAAAGATTGTCCGCTAAAAGATTGGACTCCAAAATTTGCTTCTACTCCAACAAAATGTATTCCTTTTAAACCATTATTAATTGCCAAATTATTCCACAAGTCAATAAATTCCTTTGAATCGGGTATATTCAAAGGGTGATAAACTACAAACAACGGTTTTTCTTCTATTTTAATATATCTTTTATCTTTAAAAGCAGGTAATAGGCAATTGAAGTGTTCGATATGGTCGGTTTCTCCGGGATATTCTTGCTCAATAATTATTGAGGTATCTTGCAAAGTTTTACCTTTTTCCCATGATTTTGTTGTCCATGAGTGATTTGCCCATCCAAGACAGAAAGGGAAATCAGGTTTACCACTTGCAAGCACTTCATTAAAAGGACGTTCTAAGATTCTTTTTCCATTACCAAACCAATAGTGCCAATAACAAAACCCTTCAATTCCTGCTTCTCGGGCTAATTCTGCCTGTGCTTCGCGTATTTCGGGCATACGTAGGTCATAATATCCTAAATCGGCGGGCACATGCGGTTGATAATGCCCTCTAAACAAAGGTTTTGCCTTGCCTACATTTGTCCATTCTGTAAAACCTTTTCCCCACCACTCGTCATTTTCGGGAATGGGGTGAAATTGAGGGAGATAAAATGCTATTACTCTTGCTTTTTCACTCATATTATTTGATAATTTATTTTTGTTTATGTTGTTTCAACTACTTTCCAATATCCACCATTGACGGGACCTATTCGGTTGAGTAAACCTTCAAGTTTGAGTTGTTTGATGTGTTTTTCTACACCTTTTGTTGATAGTCCTATTGATTCTGCTATTTCTTTTAGAGTAATAAATTTATTTGTTTCTATCAATTCTATTATTATCTCTCTACTTTCTTCCATATTTTTTACCCTACTTTTTACCCTACTTTTTACCCTACTTTTTACCCTACTTTTTACCCTACTCTTTACCCTATTTTTTACCCTATTTTCAGTTGGCATAACATCTGTAATCTCTTTATTTTCAATTTGTTGCGCGATATTTTTTTGGTTATTTTTTTGGTCATATTTTAACCTACTTTTTGGGTTACTTTTCTCCCTACTTTTCTCCCTATTTTTCTCCTTATTATCAGTTGGCATATCATCTGTAATCTCTTTATTTTCAATTTGTTGTTCGATATTTTTTTGGTTACTTTTTTGGTTATTTTTTACCCTACTCTTTACCCTATTTTTCTCCCTATTTTCAGTTGGCATTACATCTGTAATCTCTTTATTTTCAATTTGTTGTTCGATATTTTTCTGGTTACTTTTCCGGTCATTTTTTACCCTACTTTTTTGGTTACTTTTCTCCCTACTTTTTTGGTTACTTTTTACACTACTTTCAATTGCTAAATCGTCTGTAATCTCTTTATTTTCAATTTGTTGTGCGATATTTTTTTGGTTACTTTTCTGGTTACTTTTTTCCCTAATTTTTTGGTTACTTTTTACCCTACTTTCAGTTGTTAAATCGTCTGTAATCTCTTTATTTTCAATTTGTTGTTCGATTATAACTTCTTTATTTTCAACTTGTTGTTCGATATTTTTCTGGTTACTTTTCTGGTTACTTTTTACCCTACTTTTCTCCCTATTTTTCTCCCTATTTTTCTCCCTACTTTCAGTTGGCATTACATCTGTAACTTCTTTATTTTCAATTTGTTGTTCGATATTTTTCTGGTTACTTTTTTGGTTACTTTTCTCCCTACTTTCTTCTTTATTTTCTACCCTACCTTCTTCTTTACCTTCTTCAATATTTTCTTCACTACCTTCTTTATATTGTTCATCTTCCATCTCTTCGTACTCGACTGGAATTGTAAAAATTGTTCTTTCTGGGTCAAAATATTGGCATAAAGTTGGTCTTTGCCAGCCTACATTTTCCCAAATAGTACAAATAGTGTTAATTCCGCTACCTGCACGTTCGCCAATATCAATCATTGCAAAAAGTTTAAATATAGTAGGATTACGTGGGTCGCTAACTCCGCCTTCAATAATTTCGAAAATTGGTGGGCGACAAGTGCCGGGATTAGCAATTTTGATTTCATTTCGGCGCTTTTCAATCACAATTCCCTGTCTGCCATAATAGTCGGCGTGAATAAGCGCATTTGCTAATGCTTCGCGCAACGCTTTATGAACGGCTGTGTCGTCTTCCCTCTCTAAATGGTTGCGCATACGGAAAGGACGTTTCACTTCAGCGGTCAGTTTTTCGGCTATACGGAAAAAAAAGTCAAATATATTTCCGCTCCATTCGCCGAGATTGGACACCACACGGTCGCTCCAACGGTTTTTGTCAAAAATTTCTCGAAAATCAAGAAAATAATCGGGCAAAATCTGCGTAATAACATCTTCGGTTCCAAACATTACTAAACCAGCAAGTGTCGGGCTGAAAATATTTTTTTCGTTACGGCGAGCAGCACCAACTTTTTTTAGAAATTCAATTGTATCTAATTCGTTCCAAATATGTGCGGGTTTAAGAGAAGCAAAACGGTTGCGGTAACGTCTGATACTGTCCTTGTCTAAATCTTCCCAAGTCAATTCCTCAAAAAGAGCGCTGTCGATGGGTAAATCAGATTGGTCGCGAAGCATCGCTTTTACTGATTGTTTAGAGCAGCGGTAATCACCTTCGGAATTGCGGCGAAAAGTACTGCCAAGTAAGTCATTTTTGATATAAACAGGTTTGTCGTGACGGTCGGCACGCGGAACTTCAATGATAATAACTTCTTTATTTTCAATTGATTGAACGTAAATATGCTTTTCCATCAGCACATTTTCGCTGATTTTCTGGCGATTATTCAGTGTATCCCATATATTTTTTATTTTTTGTTGTGCATCACTTATTCCTGAAACAACAAGTTTCTTATTTTGTTCTTCAACGCCAAGCAATATAACGCCGCCATCGGTATTAGCAAAAGCGGAATAACTCTCCCAAAGGCTATCGGGGATACCGCCCGCAGCCTTTTTCGCTTCAAGTTGAGAATGTTCTCCTTTTGCTATTATTTGTTCAATGTTCAGCATTTTTTTTATATTATTTTAACTACATATCTTCCAAAGATAGTCCTTTATATGAAATTGTATATCCTTTACATTCGTTAGTATGTTTCAAAAAATAAGATGTTTTTTTCTCTAAATCTTTGAAATTGATGCGCGATGAATTTCGTTTTATCTCAATAAATTCCGCCGTTCTATCTAGTTCGTTTACAGCTATTAAATCTATTTCATTTTCACCTTTTCTGTCCCAAAAACTACCTAAATTTGTATATTGTCCGCTCTCTCTATATTTAGATTTAAAATATCGCTCAAGCATTAATCCTGAAAAAGCGTTGTAATCTCTACGGATAATATTTTCAAGTAATTTATAACTACCTGATTCTATAAAATTTTGATATTTATATATAAACCTAAACCAAAATGTAATAAAATTGTCCTCAATATAATATCTGACTTGTTTGGAAGAGGGTTTTGCAAATATAGTTCTTTGTTGTTTTATTAGCGAGAAATCTCTTTCTAAACGGGTCAAATAACCACTAATTTCAATTTGCCCTAAATAACTTTCAATTTCACCTCTTGTTGTCAGTCCACGAGCGATACATTCTAATATTGAAAAATAAATAGTATATTCTTTCCCAAACTCTTCAATAAGCAAATTTTTGCCTTCATTTATAAAAGGAGAATCTTCGGATGCTATTAAAGAAATCATTTCATCAAAAGTGAAGGCTTTGAATTTCATAAATAATTCGACATACCAAGCAACTCCTCCTGTTAAAGAATAAAGAGTTAGCAGGTCTTCGTTAGTATGATTGGGGTTGTAATCAGAAAGTATTTCACGCAAAACGGATACATTAAAGGGTTTTAAATGAATTATTTGCCCTGCGCGACTAAATAAGGGTTCTTTTTTATCTTCAAAAATCTTATGCATTAATGAATAAATAGAACCGCTAATGAGAAGATTTATTTTACTTGATTTTTTGTGTAAATCCCAATGTTTTTGCATTTCGCTAAATACTGAATTATTTATATGGGTAAATTCTTGAAACTCATCAATAATTAAATTGAAATGGCGTTCTTTTGCAAGAATCATTAAGTGTTCAAAAAGTTTGCCAAACGATGAATATTCGCCGATAGGAACATTCAGTTTGGTTACTATTTCTTCAATAAAATCACGGCAAAGCAAATTTTCAGATTTTCGTGTTACAAAAAAATAAAGAGTTGGCTTTTGTTCTGTATTTTTCAAAAGCAACTGTGTTTTTCCGATACGCCTTCTGCCTACCATAATAGTCATTTGTGCTTCTGATAACGACAATTCTTCTATTCTGTCCAAATTTTTTAATTCACGCTCTCTATCATAAAATCTCATATTTTTTCATTTTTTGTATTATCGAAATGTACATTTCGATAATGGGCGTTTCTATTTTTTAATTCGTCTATTTTTATAACTATTTTTTATGATTATTATTATATACATCCAAATGCTTTCTTACTCATTCACTCATTTTCTTATTCACTCATTTACGTTGTGTTACCCCCGAATTGCGCTTACGCTTATTCGGGGTTATCTACATTTAACTCATTTCAATAAATTCAATGCATCGCCTTACGGAGTTATTCAAAGAAATTTTGTTTTTTTTCTCATTTTTCTATAAATATTTGACTCTTTTGGAGTCTTTTTCCCATTTACTCATTCATCGATAACTTTATTTTGCTTTTATTAATTTAATATTAATTTTTCATTTTTTTAACAACTTTAGCGGGTGCTCCTGCAACAATCGAGTAGTCGGGAACATCTTTTGTAACTACTGAATTTGCTGCAATAATTGAACTTTTGCCTACGTGAACACCAGCCATAATGCTAGCTTTATCGCCTATCCATACATTATTTTCAATTTTTACTTTTCCTTTTGAATAAATTTTTCTTTTTATAGGAGGTATATCCATTTCTGATATTAATGACGGATTACCATGCGAATTATCTGTTATGGTTATTCTTCTCCCTGTTAAAACTCCATCACCTATTTCTACAGAATTAGTAGATGTTATGTGGCAATATTCTCCGATGGAACAATTATTACCTATTTTTATTTTAGGCGAAAAATGGTCACCCATATATTTGTCCCAACAAGTAATAACTGAGTGTCTTCCAATTGTTGTGTTTTCTCCTATTTCAATATATTTACCACCTTTTAATGTGCAATCTCTTCCAATAATTGAATTGTAACCTATTTTTGGAATATTATTTCTTATCCATAACGTATATAGTCTATTATTTATCTTTTTAAATTTAGCAGACAATTTATAACTATACAAACAATGCACTACATAAAATATTCCACTAAGTATGTCAATTACAATTCTTTTCATCAGCTTACATTTATTTATACTATTGAGATATAATCATTAGCCTGTGTGTCTAATATATTAATTTTTGTCATGTTAGTTTCATATATCATTTATTTCTTAATAATCATTTTTGTTGTTTTCTTCAAAGTACTTGAAACCTTTGTTATTGTTTTTTTTCTAAAAAATAAAATGCATATTAGAAAATTCAACAATATTTTTCGAATAGTTATATTTTTTATACAAATGGCTAATATGCAAATTATAAATAATTTAATATATGAAACGTTATAATATTTTTTACAAAAATTCAAAAAGTCATATACTTTTTTCTTATTTCCATCTATAACTAATCTTTTAAATTGTAACACTATAAAATGTTTAAATTCTTTTCGTCTCTTTTTAAAATCGGATCGTAACTTTAATTTATTCAATGTTTTAGAAAATAAATAAATTGTAGAATCACATTTTTCTGTGCTTACGTAATTTGAACTAGTTGTATTTTCACAATCACTTCTTCTATAAAAATAATCTATTTCTTTTGAATTACTAAACTTATGAATTAAGCCCTTAAAAATCACTGAAACAGCAAAATCAAAGTCTTGATAAACCTTTACCCTTTCATCCCATTTTATATTTAAAATTGTCAATCTTCTGTATATGTTTGTCCAAACTATTACTGAATAATCTGTTTTTAACAAACAACTTAATATGTCTGTTTTATCATCTCCCACACCATATTTTTTTCCTTTATCCAAAAACGAAGGTAATTGTTCTTCATTAGTGAAAGAGCGGGCAGGAAACGAAGCATAATCAATATCCGGATTGTTTTTCATAAACTCTACTCTTTTTTCTAGGCAAGTATCTGAAATCAAATCATCGGCATCGAAAATCATAATAAATTCACCATCAGAATTACTCATCCCAATATTTCGGCATGTTTGTGCCCCTTTTGGCGCTCTATCACGAATAAAAAATTTTATTCGTTTATCTTTTTTTGCAAATTTAAGTACAACATTTGGGGTATTATCAGACGAACAGTCATCTACTATAATTAGTTCCCACTTAATGTATGTTTGCCTTATTACAGAATCAATCATTTTTGATAATAAATGACCGTTGTTAAAACAAGGAATAACTATTGAAACTAAATAATTACACATAACTGATATCTAAAGATTTTTTTTCGTTCATTAAACTTATTCCACCAATAAAAATTAACACCAAAATGCTCCAAAAAGGGTTTGCCCTTTGAATAAAATTAACACAATATAAAGCAAGTAATAAATAACTTTCTCTTGAACTCTTATTTAAACTGAAAAACAAATATAATATAAAAGTAAGTATCACTCCAATCAATCCATTAATAATAAAAAAAACTTTATACCCAGAGTTACCAACCATTAAGCCTGTTTTTTCATAGGCTTCGGGTCCTATACCAAAAAGGAAGTTACTGCTTTCAACAAACCTACTGAAATATCTGTCCATTTCGCTCCCTGTTCTATTATTACCTGCAATGTTTCCGTCGACAAACTGTAAACGTGTTAAAATATGATTGTTCACGTAATTATCGCCATTGTTATAATTAATAAAAAACAAAAATAAACCAAAAAATACAAAAGATAAAATGATTATATTTCTGACTCCTCCTTTTGCTATTAAAGTTGAATATAACAAAATAGAAATCAATAACAAAACATATCCAGCCAGAGATAAGGTAAATATGAGGGCTAAAAAAATGGGCCATAAATATTTATTTCTAAAATTTAAACGGTTTATAAACAATAAAAATGCGGCAACTAACCCTGTATGCCCTGGCTCAAGAAAAATACTATTAAATCTAAACAGATATATTTTTGTATTTTGTAAACATAAATAGTAATTTTTATATTCATACGCCGACCATGCATCATAAGATATTAATTTTCCACCAGGAAGATTTACACCTACAAGTAATAATATCCATATAGATAATGAAATTAAAAGTAAGATTGAATACGCTTTTGTAATAAAAGTTATTATTTTGGACTGAATCTCGTTATTGAGCAAAATAAAAAATACAATAGGGAGTGGATTAATAAAAGTTCCGAGGCTCATTTGTTTTGAATTTATGTAAAAGGATACTCCCAAATAGAGATATATTGTTATCAATTTAATTTTCGTAATGTAAAAACAATCTTTATTTATAAAATAAAAAAAGATACCAGTAATTAATGTAAAAGAAGCAATAAAGTGACTTCCGATATGCCAGAAAAACCAAGCATGCATTGATTTTAAGCATAAAATCAAATAACCAAAGTACAATATGATTAGAGATGCTTTTTTCACTTTATAAATTTCTTTGATTGTAAAAAACTGATTGCTAATTGTTTTTCACTCTTATTAATACCCCAAAAATATGCTACAAGGAAAACAGATAAAAATGATGATATTGAGACAATAAAAAAACGCATTATACTTTCGTGGATCAAAACAAAAAACGCAACGGGCAAAATTACAGAGGTGATAGAAACAACCAAAATTATCAACAATACTTTCAATAAATAGTCATTAACAGGGAAATTGACCATCTTTTTCAATACTCCAAGTCGTACAAATGTCGTTATAAAATATATCGAACTCAAAACTAAAAATGCGGTGTGTTCTGGATATCCCAATCTGTATAGTATGTACGAAATAGGAATAATCATTAAAGTAAAAGAACCAACAATTATTTGGTAAAATTTTAGATTTCCTGTTGCCCTAACTATTTGTGTTAAAGGGCCCTCAAGAACATTAATTAATGAAAAAATTAATACTAATCTTGTAAATATAACCATATATTCATTTATACTGCCTACCCCTAACCATAATTCTAATATAAATCGAGTTTCTAAAATTAAAGGAATAAAAAAAAATAATAACAAATAAAATGCTATCTTAGAACCCGAAAATACCAAGGAAAAAGTGCGGTTCAATTCTTTTGTGCTATATGATTTTATTATTTGAGGGTTCAATGCCATATAAAAGTTTTGAGAAAACATAACAATAGCATGGTCAATTTGATATGCTATGGCTCTTGCAGCATTTATAGCAGGCCCAAAAAATATGTTTAATAGTATATTTATCCCTTGATTATTAAAAATCCAAGTCAATGCCCCAAATAAATTCCAACCAGAATAACTAAAGATGGTTTTAAATAACTTCTTATCAAATGCAAATGAAAACAATGATTCTTTATATTTTCTGTTGCAAATCATTTTGTTTATAGTAACCACAATAAAGGTAGAGCAAAAAATCAAAATAGCATACAATTGTAACTTATCATAATCAATAAACAATAAAAACAATATCATTATTAATTTCAAAACTGCATCAAGAATAGTTATTCCTGCATATATTCGCATATTTTCGCGTGCAATAATAACTGAATCATAAGGAATTTTTAATGTTGTTACTATAAAAGTCAGAATAGCAAACTGAAAAACCCAAAAAGCAGCAGACATTCTTTCTGCGGGAATATCTAATTTATTATAAAAAAACCAAAGTCCAAGTGTTTCAGCGAGAATCAATACAATAATTGATAATGCAATAAAAATAATAAGGATTACATTAAATGTTTTTTTTAATTGTTCTTCGTTGTTTCTGCCTAATTCAAAAGCAAAAAAACGTTGTGAGGCAGAAGTCATTGCTGCATTTAGGAATGCAAAAGAGGTTACAACACTACCAACAACACCATAAATACCATAATCTACAACTCCCAAAGCCATCAATACTAAACGGGTTGAATACAACGATATTCCTGTTGTAATCAATATTTTGGCATACAATATCATTGTATTAACTAAAATTTTTTTATTTGCTTGTTGGGAATCTTTAATCATTTTAAATTATATTTAACTTTTCCACTCTTTTTTGAATTTTGCAAAAAACATCTTACAAAAAAGAACTCCAATCCCCAAAAAACCTCCAAGAAATCCACTTAAAATCACAATTTTTGTTCTTTTAGGAGAATCTTTTTCATGAGCAACCTTTGCAGGTTCGATGATGGAAAAAACAGGCGTTTCTTTTCTTACCGCAATTTTTGCTTGTTCGTACTGTTCGGCAAGATTCTGATAAAGTCCCATTGATAAATTATAAGCATCGCTTAATTCCTGATAATAGACATCTGTTCTTTCAGGGATCCTATTTCTGTTTGCATCTTGGTAATCAAAAAATGCCTTACGAGCCTTTTCATAATCACTCTTTTTCTCTAAATATAATTTTTCGATAAATAGGAGATTTTCGTGAACTTGTTTTGTTTGATTCTCGATAATATACTGTTGAAGTAAATCAACCATTTTTTGAGTAATCTGAGCAGCAGCAATGGGTTCTCTTTTTATGATAGTTTTAACGGTTACTAAGCCAGACTCTTTATCTACTGCAATACTAATCATCTCGGTTATATCTTCTAATACTCTATTCAAATCATAATCAAGAAATATCAAATTTGAACCGTCATCACCATCGTTTGCAAAGTTAATACGCTTTTTTTTCTTCGCCATTTTATCTTTAATTGTCCAAGGCAAACGTAACGAATACTTTATCATAAATTCTCCAACAGTTGGAATTGTATCTGCAAATAATATATCGTATAAAGGAGAGTAATCTTTTTCTTTTTCAAAATAGAAAGAACTATTTAAAAGATCGGACAAAAAAGGGTAACTATAAACAATATCCGGATAAATGTCAGTAGTAATTCCTGATGCCGCTCCCATTAAATTGCCAATATTAATGCCTGCCATACCTGCCAATGCACCTAATCCTCCCAAATTTGAAATATTACTTTCTTCTTGTTGAAGCATAAAAGTTGATTTTGAGTCCCATCTAACGGGGCTAAGAATCGCAATCATTATCCCAAAAAATACAACGACAACGGTTGTATAAATAATTGTTTTACGACCGTTCCAGAGGGTTTTCAACAAATCAATTACATCTATTTCGTCGCTTTTAATTATTTTGTTTTCATTGACGGTCGTCTCTGTTTCGTTAAATTCGTTTTCTTTCATTTGTTTATATTTTTATCAAGGTACACGGTTCACGGTTCACGGTACACGGTGTAGGGTTTATTCAATTTTATCACTTGTCAGGTATGTTTCATTTGTTTATATTTTTATCAAGGTACACGGTGTACGGCACAAGGTTCACGGTTCACGGTGTACGGTTAATTTAATTATATCACTTGTCATGTATGTTTCATTTGTTTTGTAGAAAAAATAAGGTCAAAAATAAATTACAAACTAATATCTACTATCTACTATCTAATCACTAACCACTAACCACTAATCACTAACCACTAACCACTACTTATTTACTCATTCACTCATTTACTCATTCACTATATTGTGGGCGACCGCAAGGGTGCGCCCCTACACTTATTCACTTATCTTATAACTGCAACGAGAATCAAAGCCAATGATGATGTCAAGCTTCCCGTAATTGCTACCCATGCTGAAGCGGGGATATTTTCTCTATCTGCTTTTCGTGGTACAATAATTTGACTACCTGCCTTGACTTCGGGGTAGCTTCTAAAAAATATGAAATTATGCGTTGCTGCTGCAGTTCCGTTAGGATACACAACGTATGATTTTCTTTTCATTGCTCTATCCCCAAAACCGCCGCTTTGATTAACATAATATTTAAATCTCTTATTTTCGATATAAGGAAGGCTAAGCGGATTAAGTACTTCTCCGTCAGTGTTTACTGTTTGCATTTTCCGTGGTATTATAAGTTCGTCTCCGTCTTTCAAAAAAATATCATCTCTCCCGCCGGGGTTTTTAAGAGCTTTTTCGAGATTTATTCCCAAAACTTCAAAATCTAATCTCATAATAGCATTAGTATCACGCTCTTCGAATATAGATTCTGACATAACGTCTTGAATTGATTCTCTTAAACGTTTTTCTTTTGGTGATAATGATACTTTTCGGGTTAACATTGCGCCTAATGAGTATGCTTCTTTTGTTAGTCCTCCTGAGCGTTTAATTATTTCAGAAAGGCGTTCGTTTCGTCCCGTTAAACCGTAGGTGCCTGGATAATTTACCTCGCCACCAACAAATACGTGAGATTTTTCGACAAAACCGGGAGCATTACGGACATAAATTTGGTCAAAAGGTTTAAGTTCAAAGGCAGCATCTTTACTATTTAATGATAAATTTCTGGAAACAGAAAACTGGAAAAGATGTGCAATTCGTTCGTCTGCCACTTTGGCTTCTTCATAACTTAAACGTCTGGTGATTTCAATAAAAGATTCCGAGGCAGATTCAAGGAAACCTCCCGCAATTGCGATAATATCACCCAGAGTCATATTTTCTCTGAATGGAAATTCGCCGAACTGCAATACGCTACCATATATATTGACTGTCCTATTTTCGCGCATCATGTCAATTGCTGAAATGGTTACAATATCTTCACGTTTTAGAATAATATTACTTTTACCCGAAATAACGTCAGATATATTAAAAGATAGATTTGCAGGGGTTAGGTCGTCATTTAATCTAAGAATGAGTCCTCTTTCCAAAAAAGCATCTTCGCGAATTCCGTCAGCTTTTTCAATTAAATCGCGCAAAGACATATTTTCGGTCAGTTCGTAATTTCCGGGGCGAAAAACTGCACCTTCAATCGCAACACGATTGGAAAAACGCTCCAATATTTCGCCTGCAAATAAACTATCACCAGATTGTGTCTCAATTTGCGCGAAAATATCTGCAAACAAGTCAATTACTTCTTTTTCTATTCCTGTATTTCGATATAATTCTATTCTTTTTTTATAAGCATTTTCAGAAAATCCTCCAGTGAAACGAATAAATTGTTCGTATGATTCGTTTTCCTTACTCTCAAAAATACCCGTACGGATAAACTCTCCCTCTACTCTAATTCTTTTTTTATACGTAGGTATCAATATAACGTCAGCATCCCTTAAAGGAATGTTTACGGAAGCGTTTCCGTTCAACAAATAATCATAAACATCTAATTCTGCAATTCTTTCGCCGTTACGAATTATCCAAATTTCTCGGAAAGAGCCCGTGTAATTAGGACCGCCAGCATAATAAAGTGCATTAAATGCTGTTGCAGTACCGGGCAAAGTGTATGTGCCGGGTACAAAAGCCTCGCCAACAACGCTAACATTTATTGACTTTATCTCGTCAAGATTAATATTTGCGTATGTTCGTGGATATGGGGAAACTAAGTCCCTATATATTGAGGAAAGTTTTCCGAATATTCTTTTTTCGGCAATTTCCATTTCAAGACCGCCTACATTGATAACACCTATTTGGGGAATATTTATATTTCCGTTTTTATCAACGGGTAACGAATATTGCATCTGGGATGCTCCATAAATATCTATCACAAAAGAATCGCCAGGTCCAATCACATATTTTGGTGATACAGGAATATTTACGCTTGGCTCAAAAGTCAGATTCTCGCTATTAAACAAATGAAACCCAAAAACTCGTTTTTCTTCGTCGGTAGCAAAAAAGAAGGGTTTTTCTTGTAGTAATAGGAGGTCTTCTCCATAATAAAGTTCTGTGGGGGACATAGTCGATTGTTGCATCATATTTGAGTATGCTCTTGCTCTAATCTGCTGCCGTATCATAGGGATTTGCGATGACGGAATTCCATAGGCTAACGCCATTTCAACGGCTTCATCTTCGGAGAGACCTCTCCTTTCAATTTCTTGTAGTAACCTCTGAATTTGTGTATTGCTTAGCTGTTCAATGCTTTGTCCTCTTAAATTGACCTCGCTATTTTGAGACAAAACTGATACTGATAGAAAAGCAAATAGAGAAACTATCAGAAACAATTTATTTTTCATATAATTTACTTAATTTCGTATATTAATATTTTCCTAAAAAACGTTTTTTATCTTCTATTATTATATAAATTATATCATAAAATAAATTTGGTTGACAATTTTTTTCTAAACTTACTGACGGAATTTTAACATTTGGTTGCGTCAAAAAAGTAAAAAAATAAAAAAAATAAAATATTTTGTTTTGAAATTAAAAAAATATTTACCTTTGCATTTTTATTTATCATTTATAAAACCAAAAAAAATGGCATACATAATTAATGACAGCTGCATTGCTTGCGGTTCGTGCATCGATGAATGTCCGGTTGAGGCTATTACTGAAGGTGATATTTATAAAATTGACCCTGAAACATGTACTGATTGCGGTTCATGTGCGGATGCTTGCCCAACAGAAGCGATTCATCCTGCATAAATAAGATTTTAAGAGGGTGTTTTTCAGATATGTTTTGAAAACACCCTCTTTTTTTATTTATTTATATTTAGCCACGAATTTGTAATTGATTTTATTGAAATACACGAAATATTTTAGCAAAAATAAAAAAGAAAAATATGGCACAATTAAAAAAGAGTATATCAAAAAAAAGCGATGGAATAAAAATCGCAAATCCTATTTATGACACTGTTTTCAAATATCTTATGGAAAACAGACGTGTTGCTCGTTTTTTTATAGAAACCTTAATCGGCGAGAAGATAACTGAAATTGCAGTAATACCTCAAGAATATGTATACAAAAAAGTTACTCGCGAAAATGAAAAAGAAAAAGAAAATGAAAGAACAAAAAAAGTTACCAAAAGCAACACTTATGAGTTTTTTTCCATTATCCGATACGATTTTTTAGCCACAATCTTAACCGAGAAGGGAGAGTATAAGAAAGTACTTATAGAGATACAAAAATCTCGTAAATACACTGAATTAGAACGTTTTCGCAATTATCTTGGCGAAAGGTATAAACAAGTAGACTTAATAAATGCAAAAACAGGCGAGGCAGAAGAATCTTTACCAATCATCTGTATATATATTGTAGGGTTTAAATTGCTTGATCATGAGACAGCAGCACTAAAAGTAGGACGTGTTTATTATGATTTGATAACCAAAAAACGAATGAGTGGCAAAGATAAATTTGTAGAAGCCTTAACGCATGATGGTTTCTTTGTTCAAATACCTCGTATCAAAGGGAAGCCTCGCAATATTTTAGAAAAAATGTTAAGTGTTTTCGAGCAAAGCTACTTCATAGATAGCAAAGAAATAGTAAAAATTTATGAACATCAAGTAGATAACGAAATCATCAAAGAAATGTTAGATATCCTACGTAATGTAGCGGCTGATCCAGAAGATATTAAGGCAATAGAAGCCGAACGGTTTGCTATAAGAGATGAAGAAGGCTACGAAAAAGCACTCCAGACCATTAAAGAACAAGGCAAAACTATTACAACACAAGGCAAAACTATTGCGGCACTGCAAAATGAAAAAGTAGCACAAGATAATACTATTGCAGATCTTCAAACAAAATTAGAAGAGTACGAGCGTAAGTTCGGGAATCTAAACTTTGAATAATGCAAGATAACAATATGAATGACTTAAAAGAAAAAATCAAGGAACTAACTTTATCATTCCTGCCAGAAATAATTGGTTTTAGACGATGGCTGCACCAGCATCCTGAATTATCATTTAAGGAGTATGAAACATCTCGTTTTATTTCACAAAAACTTGATGATATGGGGATTCCATACACGCGAGGTCACGTAGGAACGGGAATTATTGCTACTTTTACAGGCATTTCTTCAAAAGGAAAAGTGATAGCCCTCCGTGCCGATATGGATGCCCTTCCCATTGAGGAGGAAAATGAACTTGATTATAAATCAGTAAACAAAGGCATTATGCACGCATGCGGACATGATGCTCATGTTGCATCTTTGCTGGGTACGGCACTGATTTTGAAAGAATTAAGAGAACATTGGCACGGAACTGTTATTCTTATTTTTCAACCGGGTGAAGAAGTTTTGCCCGGTGGTGCATCTCAAATAATTAATGCGGGAGATTTAAACAATCCAAAACCAGATATGATTATCGGACAGCACGTTTTTTCAGAATTGGAATGCGGACAAGTTGGGTTTAGGAAAGGTATTTATATGGCTTCGGGTGACGAAATTTTTATTTCAGTGAACGGTAAAGGTGGACACGCCGCAATGCCACACACAATAAACGACACCGTTTTTACTGCGGCGCAAATCATCGTAAATCTGCAACAAAATATAAGTAGAACTGTTCCCGCAACTATACCAACCGTACTTTCATTCGGCAAAATTGAAGCAAATGGTGCTGTTAATGTTATTCCAAATGTCGTAAAAATTGAAGGTACACTCCGAACAATGAACGAAAAATGGCGCGCAATTATAAAGGAAAAAATTGTTTCAGTAGCAGAATCAACGGCTTCTTCAATGGGATGTAGTTGTTCAGTTTTAATAAAAGATGGTTATCCGACTATTTACAACAATGAGGATATTACTGAAAAAGCAATTAAATTTGCAAAAATTTTTCTTAATGAAACAAATGTTAAAGAGATTGATTTATCGATGACCACCGAAGATTTTGGATATTATTCTCAAAATTTTCCTGCTACATTTTATCGTTTTGGAATAAAAAACAGAGATTACGATATAGGACTGTTGCATAGTTCACGTTTTAATTTAGATGAAGCATCTTTAGAAACATCAGTAGGATTAATGAGCTGGTTAGCTATAAATTTTTTATAATAATAGTTGCCGCATACAGTTTGGGTAATTAATAATTTTTGAAAAAAACGATTCATATTTCAAAAAATTTATCTATTTTTGTAAATATTTTAAAAATTAAAAATATGAAAACAGCCATAATTTATGCCACTAAACATGGCACTACTGAAAATGTAGCCTCAAACATTGCCGACAAATTGTCGTCTGCACATGAAGTCGAACTGATTTCTTTAAGAAAAATCTCAAAACCTACTTTATCAGATTTTGAAATAGTAATTCTTGGAACGCCAATTTATGCGGGCAAAGCATCAAAAAAGATGAAATCGTTTTGTAAAGCATACGAAACAATTTTATTGAAAAAGAAAATAGGTTTGTATGTCTGTGGAATGCATCCCAGCAGAGAGAAACAGGAAACAGAGCTTAAAGAAGCATATCCAGAACATTTGTTAAATAACGCCTCAGCAATAGGATTTATGGGAGGCGAATTTCTTTTTGAAAAAATGAACCTCTTTGAAAGGTTGATAATTAAGAAAATAGCAAAAACTAACATTTCTGTTCATTGGATTAACTTTAAAGAAATTGATAATTTTGTGTCAGCAATCTTAGAATGAGTGAATGAGTGAATAAGGGAATGAGGGAATGAGGGAATGAGTAAATGAGTAAAAGAATAGAAGAGATAAAACCTTATTTTTTTACAACAAAACCTTAGTAGCAGTAATTTGTGGCTAAATAAAAACAGATGAAAATATATTATGAACGCAATGGAACACAAAATAACTGAAAACTGAAAACTGAAAACTGAAAACTATTAATGCGTTCTCAACTTTGCGACTTTGCGTTAAAACAGTGAATAAGTAGAAATTATATTTCAAAATTCCAAAACAATGTGGTTTTCATATTCAAGAAAAATCAAATATTTTACTTCTATTTATAAATCTTTAAATATCAAAAGATTAAACAATTATTTAAAATTACTATTTTCCTTTTGTTTGACAAAAATCAGCGGAGTTGTTTGGCATTGGGGTTTACCTTTTTCGTTGTCTGTTGAGTCCTCTACTTTATGTAATCTGAAATGCCCTGAATGTCTGTTAGGGGCAAATGTTTTGAGCCGACCAGGAAGCAATATGAATTTAGAACTCTACAAAAAAATATTGTCTGAATCACAACCTCCACTTTTTTGGTTAAACCTATATTTTCAGGGCGAACCGTTCTTGAATCCAAATTTGTTTGAAATGATAAAAGAGGCAAAAAATGAAAATATTTTTACGGTGGTAAGTACAAACGGACATTTTTTAACTGATATAAATTGCCAAAAAACAATAGATTCAGAGCTTTCAGAATTAATAGTTTCCATTGACGGCATATCAGATTTTTCGTATTCAAAATATAGGAAAGGTGGTGATTTACAAATAGTTAAAGAAGGGATTATTCGATTAATCGAAAAAAAGAGTGCTGTTGGTGCTATTTTTCCTTTTGTTACTGTTCAATTTTTGGTTTTTAAACATAACGAAAACGAAATACCCGATATTATCAATTGGTGTAAACAAACAAAAGTTGATTGCCTTAAATTAAAATCGGCTCAATTTAATGATTTTGGAAACGGAGAAGTAGAACCACCATCAATCAAAAAATATTCTCGATACATTAAAGACAAAAATAATAAATTAATTTTAAAGAAACGAATTAGAAATCACTGTTTTAGACAATGGAGTTCGGCAGTTTTTTCATATAACGGCGAGATGGTGCCTTGCTGTTATGATAAAAATTTGCAATATTCTTTTGGAAATATTTCTGTTCAAACCCTGCCTCAGCTTTGGAAAAGTGATAAAATTAATAGTTTTCGCAACATTATTAAAAAAAATAAAAAACAGATAGAAATGTGCTGCAATTGTTGGTAGTTGTGAGGTTTGAAATAAAAATATAAATAATGAGTTCGCCAAAGGCATTATTTTTACCTAATTTTTTACTGCACAACCTTAGTAGCAGTAATTAGTGGCTAAAAATCAAACTATAAAAATTTTTCACCATACAAACATAGAATTCCATATTTTTTTCTACCTTTGCAAAATAAAATCCAATAATAAATTTATGCTCAACAATATTAAAACCCCAAATCAAGCGATTAATCCCGCATTCCTGAAACAAACACCTAACAAGGAAAAAATCGTAAACTTCAAAAAAGAGTTGATACTGCTTTTGCAAAATATAAATGAAAACGAAACAGAAGAGTTTAATAAAAATCTCTTGAGAACATTTATGTTAAATATCTATTATAGAGATGATTATGATATTAATGTTTACAACGACACAATTAATAAAATTCGAGCAGACCTTGCAATAAAACAGAAAGAAAAAACCACTCCCGAAGTTATCCATGAAATTAAACGACCAAGCGCAAACCTTGTTGATATGCCAACAAAAGAGAATATCAACAAAAAAGCCTTGCACGAACTACTCCTTTATTATATGTCGGAACGCACAATTAACAAAAATAAATCACTTAGACATCTGATAATTACCAATTTATACGAATGGTTTGTATTTGATGCAAAAGATTTTTATGAAATTTTTTATTGTAATGCGAAGTTTAAAGAAGTGTTTCAACAATTTAGTAACAGACAACTTGAAGGCGATAGAACAAGTTATTTTTATGATGAAATTGCGCCAGAATGGATACGTCATTGCGGGCTTGACCCGCAATCCCCCAGCAATGTTGAGGAGGTTGCAGATCGAGCCCGCAATGACGGAAAAGGTCTCCCTTTCGTTCATTTCGATATTAGAGATTACAAAGATTTAGATATCAATAGCGAAGACTTTATCGCCCTTTATAAATTTTTCTCACCCGTACATCTACTGAAAAGAGATATTATTCCTGATGCCAACAAACTAAACACCGACTTTTACAACGAACTACTGCATATTCTCGGACTTACAGAAACAAAAACCGATGGAAAAATCAAAATTGAACGTAAAACAAAAGATAGAAATGTAGGCTCTCTTTTAGAACTTACAATAGCACAACTGCAAACTCTTGATTTGTCGCAAGTTGAGGAATTAAACAGTTATGGCGACAACCAACAAGAACAACTGTTTAATATTGCGCTTACGTTGGTTATTACGTGGATAAATAGAATTTTGTTCCTGAAACTTTTAGAGGGGCAACTACAAAAATCGCCCATATTACCCGAAGGTAGCGAAATAAGCAAAATAGATTTTCTAACAACAGAAAAAATTATTGATTACGCTACAATAAACACCCTATTTTTCCAAGTTTTAGCACAAACACACGAAAACAGACCTGCATATTTGGATGAATTTAAAAATGTTCCATACCTAAACAGTTCTCTTTTTGAAGAAACAGATTTAGAAAAAATATTGAATATAAGCAGATTACCAAATAATGTGCCCCTTCCTCTGTTTGCAAAAACTGTTTTAACAAAAAGAGCAAAAGATGCACTGCATTATCTCCTGCAATTCTTAAACTCATATAATTTCAGCGGATTACAAAACGAAGAAGAAAATCCAAACAAATTAATCAGCGCATCCGTTTTGGGACTTATTTTTGAAAAAATAAACGGTTATAAAGATGGCTCTTTCTTTACCCCATCCTCAATTACAATGTATATGTGCCGTGAAACAATTAGTCGTGCCGTGGTAGAAAAATTTAACCAAAGAAAAGGTTGGAATTGCAATACAATAGGGGATTTGCATAATCATATCGGTCGAAACAGCGAAGAAATAGCCGATGCAAACGAAATTTTCAATTCAATACGTATTTGCGACCCCGCGGTGGGTTCTGGACATTTTTTGGTTTCTGCATTAAATGAGATGATTTTTATTAAACATAAACTTGGAATAGTTACAGACGAAGACGGAAGAACTTTATGGAACTACAACGTTTCCATCGATAATGACGAATTAATAATTCGCAACCCAGACGGCGAAATTTTTACATACAACCCAAACAAACCCGAAAGCCAAAGAATACAAGAAACATTTTTTAACGAAAAACAAAAAATTATTGAAAATTGCCTCTTTGGTGTGGACATTAACCCTAATTCAGTGAAAATTTGCCAATTACGACTATGGATAGAACTATTGAAACATGCGTATTATGTTCAGAATATAGGGGATGGGGTACAGGGTACTGGGGATGGTGAACCGTATAGCTTAAACCGTGAACCGTTCACCGTGAACCCTGGACCGTTCACCGTGAACCCTGGACCGAGGAATTTAAAAACACTACCCAACATAGATATAAACATAAAATGTGGAAATTCTCTATTAAGTCGATTTAGTTTAGATGATAAATATGCAGAGATACCAAGTTTGGCGCAAAGAGTAAGGCGAGGAACAAAAAAATATAAAGAATTGGTTGAAATGTATAAAAGTACTGACCACAAAGAAGCAAAACGCCAATTAGTTAGAGGCATTGAAACCGAAAAAGAACTTTTTTACCAAATACCAAATTCAAAAGACCCCGATTTTCAAAACCTTGAAAAAGCAAACGATGAATTAGCAACTCACAGACGAAGTTTCAATTATTATCAGACTGATACCGAAATATGGGAGGCACAAACAACCGAACTAACCGAAAAAGTACTCAAATACGAAACAATTTACAACGAGAAAAAACGAGGCTGCTTTGAGTGGCGATTTGAATTCCCCGAAGTGCTTGATGACGATGGCAATTTTATGGGTTTTGATGTGGTGATGGGTAATCCTCCGTATATTCAATTACAGTCAATGGGCAAATTATCAGATACTTACAAAAATCAAAATTATCAAGTATTTGAGCGTACGGGTGATATTTATTGTCTCTTTTATGAACGTGGATATCAACTTTTGACCCCAAAAGGCAGGTTATGTTTTGTAACTTCAAATAAATGGATGCGTGCAGGTTATGGTGATAAAATTAGAAAATTTTTCTATGAAAAAACAAATCCTGAACTACTTATTGATTTTGTAGGTGTGAAAGTATTTGATGAAGCAACCGTTGACGTAAATGTATTGATGTATCAAAAAACAGAAAACCGTCAACAAACGAAAGCCTGCAAAGTAAAAAAAGAGGCTATGAAAAATTTGAAAAATTATGTTGATAAAAACGCAAGAAGTTCGGTTTTTAATGGCGTTCGTTGGATTATTGTAAGTCCGAATGAACAAAGAATCAAAGAGAAAATAGAAAAAGTGGGAGTTCCTTTAAAAGAGTGGGATTTAAAAATTAATTATGGAATAAAAACAGGATACAACGAAGCCTTTATTATTGATGGAAAGAAAAAAGATGAATTAATTGCCGAAGACCCAAAATCTGCTGAAATTATTAAACCTATTTTGCGTGGTAGAGACATAAAAAGATATAGTTATGAATTTGCTGATTTATACCTATTATATGTACCATGGCATTTTCCCTTAAACCAAGATAAATCAATAATTGGAGCATCTGAAAGGGCAGAAAAAGCATTTGAAAAAAAATATCCTGCAATTTATAGCCATTTGATACAATACAAAAAGGAGTTATCAAGTAGAAACAAAGCAGAAACTGGAATACGGTATGAATGGTATGCCTTGCAAAGATGGGGTGCAAATTATTGGAAAGATTTTTCCAAGCAAAAAATTGCTTGGAATAGAATCGCAAGTGAAAAATTGTTTTCACTTGTTGACGAAGGTATTTTTATTCAAGATAGCATGCACTTTATGACAGGAAATAACTTAAAATATTTATGTTGCATATTAAATTCAAAACTTTTTACATGGCTTTTAAACATAATTGTTGGTGATGCCGTAGGCGGTAATGCAGGAAATGCCGACAACGTAAAAAACCTCAAAATTCCAATTCCAACTCCCGAAATCGAACATCAAATGGAAACTTTATTAGAAAACAAAGATTATGAGGCAATTGATAGGTTGGTTTATGAGTTGTATGGGCTGAGTGAGGAGGAGATTAATTTCATTGACTCATTATCTTAGTTCCATCACACTTGTTGGAATATTCCTGATATATTAAAAATCAATCATTTGTGGTCGCAGTTGCGGGTTGAGTATCAGAATGATAGTTTTATAAATATTTGATTCTTACAAGGTAAGGGAACTTGGGTGGGATGAGGAAGTCTGTTTTTGAAATATTTTTTCCAAACTAAGAATTATTCAAATATTTTTACTACTTTTGCACAAAAATATTATTCATAATATGGCGAAAAGCAATCTAACATTTTTCAAAAGCGAATATATATTTTTTCCTATTATTTTGTTGGGTTTGATTTCAGGATGTTCAACAAAGATGTTTGAGGAAAATGTTGTTGACAACAGGCAACTGACACTTTTTGCATTTTTGGTAGCTGATTCTGTTTTTTCAGTACATTTGAGTAAAAGTGTTGAATACAATTCTATTGACGATTTTGAACGTATCTATAACGGTTATATTATGGTTGAAAAGAACGAAGAAAAAGTTGATTCTTTTGCTTTTCCCTACCGCTATTTGTGGAGCGATAGACCCGCAATTTCAATTAATGAAAACGATTTTTTCCTTATCAGGGCAGGTGATTCAGAAGGAAATAATGTTTGGGGAAGTACAATTATTCCTCAAAAAATTTCAATTGAACAAATAGACACAACTCGTGTAGGAGTTTATCAATCAGGCACTTTAAGAAATTATCTTGAATGTAAAATAGTTTTTCAAGACCCGCCCGATATTGATAATTATTATCAACTTATTGTAACAATGGAAGAATGGAAAATTATTGACGGAAAACAACTTTATTCTACAATGAATATTGATTATTTGAAAACTGATTCAGTATTTTTCATTAAAGACCAATCGGGCAGTTTGTTAAGCGGAATTGACTTCAAGGGTACATTTTCAGATTACAAAATTGAGGGAAAAAAGTACCCGCTGACTATCCGAATTCCCGCTTATTATTTTGATAGAGTGCAAAATAATATGAAAAGGAGCATAAATTTTATTCTTTTATCACAAACCGCAGATTATTTTAACTATTTCAGAACCAGAATTATAGCCGAATACAACTACGATTTGCCAATTATTGACCCCATTAAAATTCATGGAAACATTGACGGAGGATTAGGTTTGATTGGAGGAATGGCTTCAACGTCAATGTCGTTGGTATTTACGGGAAGTGATTTTTAAATTTTAATTATGACATTAAACAACATTAAAAATTTGTTTTTCATCGGAATAGGTGGAATTGGAATGAGCGCAATTGCCCGTTTTTTCAAAAGTAAAGGAGTATTCGTGGCAGGATATGACCTTACTCCATCTGTAATTACAGACTCTTTGCAAAATGAAGGAATAGAAATTGTTTTTTCAGATGACGAAAATCTGATAAACAACAAATTTCGCAATAATGAAACTACCTTAGTTATATATACACCTGCAATTCCCGCTACTCACCGACAGTTGAATTATTTTAGAAACAATAATTTCAATGTAATGAAACGTTCTGAAATTTTGGGAATTATTACGCAAAAATTCAACGCTGTCTGCATTGCCGGTACGCACGGAAAAACTACAATTTCGACCATGACGGCATTTCTTTTCAAAGAGAGCACAATTGGATGCACCGCATTTCTGGGTGGTATCTCTAAAAATTACCAAACAAATTTTTTATTAGACAAAGAATCAAAGTTTGTTGTTGTGGAAGCCGATGAATTTGACCGCTCCTTTTTGACGCTAACTCCCCTAGTCGCTCTTATTTCGTCAGTCGACCCCGACCACTTAGATATTTACGAAAATAAAGAAAATTTGCACAATGCTTTTAAAACTTTTACTCAAAAGATTAAGCCAAATGGTTGTTTGGTCATTAAAAAAGAACTGCCCTTTGAATTGAATTTTGATAATGAAATCAATAAATTTACATATTCGCTGAATGATAAAACCGCTGATTTTTATGCACATAATATTAAATTTGACGGAAAAAATTATTGTTTCGATTTAATTGTACCCAAAAACGAAATAAAAGATATAAGAATGGGTGTTCCGGGTCTGTTAAATGTTGAAAATGCTGTTGGTGCTTGTGCATTGGCGTTTCTTAGCGGGGTTTCGGTAGAAGAAATTCAAAAAATTATGCCTCGTTTCAAAGGAATTGCGCGTCGTTTCGATATTCACGTCGATACTCCTCAATTGACTTATATTGACGATTATGCGCATCATCCCGAAGAAATTAAAGCAGCACTTAATAGCGTGAAACAAATGTTTCCAAATAAGCGCATGATTGTTATGTTTCAGCCTCATCTATTTTCGCGAACAAGAGATTTTTGCATTGATTTTGCTAAATCGTTAAGTATGGCAGACGAACTGATTTTGACCGACATATATCCTGCAAGAGAATTACCAATCGAAGGAATAACATCCAAATCTATCGGCGATTTAGTTACAAAAATACCCGTTTTTTATTGCAAAAAAGAGAATTTGGCAGATTTTATTCAAGTAAAATCAAATCAGGTATTTATTACTATGGGCGCAGGAGACATCGATAGAGAAGTGTATAAAATTAAGAATAAACTAGTGGTTAGTGGTTAGTGGTTAGTGGTTAGTGGTTAGCGGTTAGTGGTTAGTGGTCAGTGGTTAGTGGTTAGCGGTTACTGGTTAGTGGTTAGTGGTTAGTGGTTAGTGGTTAGCGGTTAGTGGTTA
>Ga0099364_10002830_pt1 | contig 27419 bp, 31 predicted proteins | sample TergutTh196P3_FD_73070 | JGI IMG/M metagenome (GOLD analysis project Ga0099364, IMG submission 73070) | Microcerotermes parvus P3 segment gut microbial communities from Pointe-Noire, Republic of the Congo - Th196 P3 | ecosystem: Host-associated > Arthropoda: Insects > Digestive system > Gut ... | reverse complement strand
CGTTTTGCGGGTCGTGATTTTTGGGCGGTGGGAGCAGAGTTCCTGCCGTTTTGCGGGTCGTGATTTTTGGGGCGGCAGGAGCAGAGCCCCTGCCCTACATATCATCAGTCTTCCAGCCCCTTCAACGCATTAATCTCGTCTCGTTCGAGTTTAATTTGGGCTTGTCGGAGTACCTTTGCGTCGGTTCGGTCGATGATTACCGCGGGGGCTTCTTTGTTTTTGTCGAGGCGGATTTTTAATTTCCCGGTCAATAAATTTGCTTCCTCGACGTAGCCTTTGCCCTCGGGGGAGTCGATATACGCGCCGACACCGGGGGTGATTTTCATGAGTTCTTCGTAGGTGTCCTGCTCGTATTTCAGGCAACACATCAGCCGACCGCAGGTGCCGGAAATTTTTGTGGGATTAAGCGACAACGATTGCTCCTTTGCCATTTTAATTGACACCGGTTGAAACTCGCCCAAAAACCCCGAGCAACACAAGCCGCGCCCGCAGACCCCCAAGCCGCCGAGCATTTTCGCCTCGTCGCGGACGCCGATTTGGCGCAGTTCTATGCGGGTTCGGTAGACCGACGCTAAGTCTTTGACAAGCTCGCGGAAGTCTACCCTGCTCTCGGCGGTGAAGTAGAATAAAATCTTGCTGCCGTCGAAAGTGCAGTCGATGTCGATGGGTTTCATCGAGAGTTTGTGTTCTGCGATTTTTTGGGTGAAGACCCGCAGTATTTCGACTTCTTTTTTCTTGTTCGCCTCGAAAGTCAGGGCGTCGCGGTGGGTTGCAAGGCGCATTATGCCTTTGAGCGGCGGGATAATTTCCGCGTCGTCTACCTCCTTATTGGCGATGACGACCTCGCCAAACTCAACGCCGTGCGCGGTCTCGACTATGACTTTTCCGCCGACCGGGATTTTATTTTCGCCGGGTGAAAAATAATAAACCTTGCCGACTTCCTTAAATCGTACACCTACAATCTCTGCCATATTTTTAATTCCATACCGCCATATCTCGCAGAAACTTTTGCAGTTTTTTGCGGTATGGGGTACGCCTTTCGTGAATTTTTTAACCGTTCGTGCATCCGAAGATGCGGGGGTTTTTTCAATGTTTTCATTTAGTGGTTGCGGGGGATTTTTCAATGTTTCCGCATTTTCTGTTGCCCGTGGGTTTTTTCAGCGTAGGGGCGAACTGCGTTCGCCCGTGGGTTTTTGGTTGCGGGGGATTTTGTGGAGTTGTAAATTATTCAGTCGGAAAACCGTCGCGTCGCTTTAGCGACAAGTGACTACCAAAATTATTCATTATTCCTTATTCATTATTAATTGAAAACGCCTCGCGTTATATGCGTCGTCGCAAGTGCGATATTCGGATTGAATTGCAATTGATTAATTCTTGCGGTGATGAATTTTTGGGCGGTGATTAGTTTTTGGGCGTCGCCTTTATTGTTAACGATTTCGTCGCGAATTGCGAGTGAAACTAAATCCAAAACCGCGCTTAAATCGTCGCGGGTTTTTATTTTTGCGAGGGCGGTTGCGGCGCGGTATTCGTTGTTATTTAGGAGGGCGTTCGTGAAACTTTTTGCGATTTCCGCATGTTCGGGTTTTACTTCGGTACTGCTTTTTTCGGTGTCTGTGTTGATGAAAACGAAGCGGGATTTTATTGTTTCGAGGAAGCCGTCGGGGGATTTTGCGGTGAAGATTATGCGGACAAATTCGGGGGGTTCTTCTGTGAATTTCAGCAGTGTGTTCTGGCTGTCGGGGCGCATGGTGTCTGCGTTTGTGAGGATGTACACTTTCAAGTCGCCGTCGTTCGGGCGCAGGTTCGCGGAGGTGACGGTGTCGCGGAGCAGGGCGACTGTGTACTTTTGGTCTTTGGCAGTTTCGCGCACTCGGATTATGTCGGGGTGCAGATTTGCCAGTGCCTTTTTGCAACTTTCGCAAGTTTCACACGGCGCGGGATTGTCCGGTTTTCGATTATTGCACAGGAAAATTTGGGCGGCGCGCTCGGCAAATTTGGCGCAGTTTTGTGCATCATCGCCCGTGAAACAAACCGCGTGCAAGGTGCGCCCGGAAGTTAATAATTCACTGAAATTTTTCAAACTTTACACCTTCTCAAATCTCTCAATATCGGTGACGAAAATTGTCGCGCCGCCGACACTTACTTCCACGTTGAAGCCGGCGTATTCGCCTGTGCCGTAGCTGCCGGTGGACGGCACGAACTGCTTGCGTTTGCGGGAGTGTTCCTTGATGATTTCGATGATTTCGTCGATTTTGCCGTCTTCGGAGCAGACCAAAAAGGTGGTGTTGCCCGACATGAGAAAGCCGCCCGTCGAGGCTAATTTTGTCACCGAGAACCCGCTTTGGGTCAGCGCGTTCGACACCGAATGAGAGTCGTCGTTGTTGACGATTGCGTAGATTAATTTCATGTTTACCTCCAATGCTTCGGGGTTTTACTGTTGTTTGTATTATTTTTCAGTGTAGGGGCGAACTCTGTTCGCCCGTAAATTTCTACGCTACTGCGGATTTTTGCGGACGACCGAGGGCGGTCGTCCCTACGATTGTTCGTTAGTAACCATCAGAGCCTACCAAACTCTCATCTTCCTCAACCCAATTATCGACCACCACTGTGCGGAACTCGTCTTTGGTGAGCCTGATTATAACCACGCTTATACCTGCGTTGATGATTAGGCGTTTGCACATTGAGCAGGGTTCGGCGTCGTCCAAAAGCGCGCCGGTGTCGGGGTTTTTGCAGACAAGGTATATGGTTGACTTGAGCATTTGTGAACGCGGTGCGGAAATAATGCAGTTGGCCTCCGCGTGAACCGAGCGGCAAAGCTCGTACCGCTGGCCTGTGGGTATGTTCAGCCGTTCGCGGACGCAGACGCCGGAGTCGGAGCAGTTTGCCCTGCCGCGGGGCGCGCCGTTAAAGCCTGTGGAAATAATCTCGTCGTTCTTGACAATTATCGCGCCGTAATTCCTACGCAGGCAGGTTCCCCGCCCGCTGACCGTCTCGGCTATGTCAAGGTAGTAGTTAATTTTGTCTCGCCGCATTTTTTCACCTCATCATATTAATTAAAATAATTATAACACAAATTTATTGTCACGTCAATATTTTTGTGATATAATTATTATAACTTTCAAAAACATCTACATAATCGGGGGAAACGAGACTTTTTATTTTAGGTTACTGAAAGGTGGACGATGGCGAAAAATGATACTTACTTCACCAAAAATTATTAAAGAATTATTAGCTCGGCACGGGTTCACTTTGAGTAAGTCGCTCGGGCAGAACTTCCTGATTAACCCCACTGTTTGTCCGCGAATGGCGGCGGGTTGCGAGGGGAAAGGCGTCATCGAGATTGGGGCGGGGGCGGGCGTGCTGACCCGCGAGCTTGCGAAGGTCGCCGCGAAAGTCGTCGTCGTCGAAATCGACCGCGGCTTAAAGCCCGTTTTGGACGAGACACTCGCCGACTGCCCGAATGTCGAGATTGTCTGGGGCGATATTCTGAAAATCGACCTTGCCGCCTTGATTCGGGAAAAATTTCATATCTCGCCAAAACATGAAATAAACGTCTGCGCCAACCTGCCGTATTATATTACATCGCCAGTAATCATGCGGCTTTTGGAGGAGCGGCTACCGATTAGCGCGATTACCGTGATGGTGCAAAAGGAGGCAGCAACGCGCTTATGCGCGTTGCCCGGAACCCGCGACTGTGGCGCGGTCAGCGTTGCTGTGCGGTATTACAGTACCCCCGAACGGCTGTTCGAGGTCTCGCGAAACAGCTTCCTGCCTGCCCCGAAGGTAGATAGTGCCGTGCTTAGGCTCACTGTTCATACCGAGACGAAACATGAAAATTTGGACGAGCAGTTATTTTTCCGCATCGTCAAGGCGGCGTTCTCGCAACGCCGCAAACAGCTTGCGAATCCTGTTTCGGCGGCGTTGCACTTGGAAAAGGGCGCGGTGAAAGCCGCACTTGCGGCGTGCGGCTTGTCGCCGGAGGCGAGAGCGGAGGAGGTGGGGTTGGGGGGGTTTGTTGGGGTTTGTCGGGAATTAAAGCAGTTAAAATAAAAAGAGTTGCTTATTAAAGCAACCCTTTATGTTTAAGGATTTTACATACGCCGTCCAACGAGGTGTCATCGCTTTCCGCATTGCTAACATACCAGTCCATATCCTCCGGTCGAATGTTGTACATACGAATAACCGTTTCCGGAATAGGGAACGAAGCCACATGACCTTCACAGCCTTCGCAATAGAGTTCAAAAAACTCTTCAGAGGACATGGGCGTAATTTTTTTGTTGTTAATTTTTTTATTTTCCATTAATTATGTCCCTCCATATCAGACATTTTTGGCTTTTCTATATGTACGAAAACTATTTGAAAGGGGAAAAACTCAGTCGTAAACCTTTCTGAGAAAATTTTCGTTCTTTCTTTAAAATCAGTGTTACAGAGTTTGCGCCATTCCTTGTCTTTTTCCTGTTGTAGCGCATAACGAGAACCGTCCAAGTGACTGGATTTCTCAATCGCGGCGTCATAGTGAGAAATCACTTCATCAACCTGTTGAAAGAGTTCCTTGTCTCGCTCATTGCAGACCTCTAACCAAATCCTCTTAGCGTCGTTACGGCGGTCTTCATAGTAAAATCTCTCGACTTCGCCAACTTTGACCATACAATCAATCATGTCTATATCCAAACACGCATGAATGACAGACTCATAGAAAAGGATTCCATGCACCACGTCTACAGTATCAAAGGTTAATCCGTTAATATGGTTATGAAAAGTACACGTTGCCAGTTCGTCTGCCTTTTTGGTTTCGACGGCATCAGACTCACATCGAGTAACGAACGGTGATGCATCTAATTTGTGGATTTTGTGAGGTTGCCTTACTTCGTGTCCATATTCATAACTCAAAGGGTCATAAGGAAAGCCACCAGGGCGTTTTCCTTTAAAGACTGCCACAATTTTACAATTAGGATGCCGCTCATAAAGCTTCAACATGACCCCATGTAACTCTAATATATTGTTTTTTTCATCTTTTGTCATTAAACTGTCTTGTTACCTCTCATATTGATTTATACTGCTCCCAGTGACCCTTTATTACATTATAGATGTTTTATATCCAAATTGCAATAGAAAAAATGCACAAAAAAATATTTTATATTTGTGGATAATTCACAAATAGCGCCAATATCTTGTGTTTTTCGGCGCCTATAATGCACGATAGTATACACGCCCTAATCATAAAAAGTATCAATAACATTAGCATCATACCCGCTTTTGGCCATTTCGAGGAGCCTTGTTACGTCGCGCTCGCGCTGGTCTGCGCTGTCGCTGCCGGAGACGACTATGATGTATTCTTTGCCGCCGACTTGCGCCAAAATCTGCGCCGAGAAGCCGCTTTCGTTGGTGTAGCCTGTGCGGAGGCCGCGTATGTCGTAATCGTCAATATTTAACAAGGCGTTAATATTCGTCCACTCGACCACCTCGCCGGTCTCAAAAGTCACAGTCCTGCGGGGTGCGCCCGCGATTTCGGTAATCAGCGGGTTTTTCGCCGCCATCGCCGAGATAATCGCTAAATCGCGCACTGTCGAGTAATTACTATCGGCGTGAAAGCCGCATGGATTGGTGAATTGACTGCCGATGCAGTCGGCTTTTTCGGCGCGGGCGTTCATCAGGCGCAGGAAATAGTCGTTCATTTCGCGGTTTTCGCCGTTGGTTTGTGTTAGATAACGTGCGGTATTTACCGAAATCGTGTATGCCGCATCGTTGCCCACCGTCATCAGCAGTGCCGACAAAATCGCCTGTAAATCCAAGACTTGACCGGGGAAAAGCCCCGCCACGCCTGAATCTTCGCCTATCATCTCAATTTCGTCGCCGACCGTGAAAAGTGTGTCGGGCGGGACGGCTTCAACGACCGTCAACGCCGTCAGCAGCTTGACCGCGCCGCTCGGGTAGACCCGCCTGTCGACCTCCTTACCGTAGATGAAAATGTCGTCGGTGAGGTTGTAAAGCGCGCCGTAGGGCGAGTTTAGGACTGCGGGGGTGTTTGCGAGCGGGGCGCCGTGCAGGGCGGCGAAGTCGCGCGGGGGCAGGACGTCTTGCGGGTCGTCTTCGGGCGGGTTGGGATTTTCGGGTTCTTCGGGAGTTTCGGGTGTAACCGGCTCATCGGGCAATTCGGTCTCGCCCGTAGTCTCACCCGTACGCATTGACATGTCCGAAATCGGCTCACAGGCGGTAAATAACGTCATCATAATTATTACCGCGAGTATAATTACCAAAAAATAATACCATTTGATTTTTTTAATTTTCCTCATTTTCGCCATTTTCGCCACCTTCCTCAAAAATATCGTCATGTTTTTTTCCCACTTCCTTCTTACGTAAAGAATGTGGGACTTTTTTATTTATTGCCGCCAGCACATTATTTCCCGGGGAAAATAACACGACGGTTTTACCGTGCTTTTCGTGGTGTGCAATCATGTACCAAAGGTTATTGTAGCTGCAATCGTGCGCCTCGACGGTGACGGCGGCACTTGCGGTTTTTGCGGCGGCATCGTCGGTGTACAAGCCCCACGCCTCGGCTTTGCTGATTTTTATGGTAATCAGGCGTTTGCGTTTGCGCCGCCCGAGTATCTTGTCGATGTCCATTTCGTCGTTGGTTACGATATATTCGTACTCGATTGCGGTGTTTTGCAGTAAAATTTTCGTCGCCCACACGCTCAAAAACGCCAGCATCAGGAAAATCATACCCACGCCGATTTGCAAAAGCAAGAACCCGATGAACACAAAAAGTGCACAGGCGAACCCCCCGCCGAGTGCAATCAGCAATCGCTTGACATTGTCGCGGGTTTCGCTCTTTTTCGCCACGATTTGCTCGGTGAAGCTGTCCATAACCGCCATAAAAATCACATCCTCCTGTTTTGTTGAAAACTTGTTGAAAACTTTTTGTTCGTCAAAATAAATAATAAACTTGTCCTTAAATTGTTGAAAGTTAGTTGGTTTGTATACATGACCTGTTGAAAGGTGTTGAAAGTTTTGCCGAATTTTCAACATTAGCCATATTATAGCACAAAAAAGGCGATTTTGCAAGTGATTTTGTCAAAAAAGCCCGAAAAAAAGATAATTCGCCTGATGTGAATATTCGTATTTTCCGGGAAATATCGCGGATGATGTTTTGCAGGGGCGAATGAGAATATTTTTCTACCTGAAAAACATCAACAAAAACCGTTCTTATGCGATTCCTGCGTGAAATTATTTTTCGACAATCGCTCTCTAAAACACGCTCATATGGTTATTTTTTTGTGTGAAAATTCGGCTGATGTGAATTACGGCAAATTTGGGGCAAAAATAACGCTGTGACTGTGTTTTTCGGGGTTGAATCGGGGATTTTTTGTTGAAAACTGGCGAAAATTTGTAAAAATTTTAACAAATTTCGCAAAAAGACTTGACAAACTGTATTTTGTATGTTATAGTATTGACAGCGAAGGCCGGAGTAAACTCCGGTCTTTAACAATGGGGGTGTTTTCAACAATGGGGGTTCCACCCCCATACCCCCGCAGACACCGCGGTATGTTGCTGAAACTTTGCCGCCCCCATACCCCCGCAGACGGCGCGGTATGTGGCTGAAACTTTGTCGCCACTGTACCCCCGCGGACATCGCGGTATGTGGGCGTTAACACCGGAGTTTGCACTGGAGGCGTGTATGAACATTGAGGAAAAAGCGCGGGCTTTAGTCGAGCCGATTGTTGTGCAAGGCGGGTTCGAGCTTTGGGACGTGGTGTTTGAAAAAGAAGGTGCGATGAATTATTTGCGGGTTTTGTTTGATAATTCGACCGCGAAAAATTCCGCAGATACCGCCGCAAATTCCGCAGACACCGCCGAATTTGCCGCCGATACCGCCGCAAATTCCGCTGACACCGCCGAATTTGCCGCCGATACCACCGCAAATCCCGCGGACACCGCCGAATTACGCGGTATCACTGACGAAGACTGCGCCCGCATGACCGCGCCGATTAACGCGCTTTTGGATAAGCAGGACTTCATCAAACACGTCGATATTCTCGAGATAGGCTCGCCCGGGTTGACCCGCAGACTGCGCCATGCCGTGCATTTTGCGGCATCGCTCGGCAAGCCTTTGCGGGTTACTAAGCGGGGGGACAAGGGTAAAACCGTGGTGATTTACGGCGTTTTGGTCTCATATGACGGTGACAGCGGTGCTTTTGAGTTGCAGGGTGACAAGGGGATTTTGCAGTTGAGTTTGAAAAATTGTATTAGGGTTAATTTGGACTTGTAATTCATAACCGATTGCAGAACCCGCTATTTTGCGGACGGGCAATGCCCGCCCCTACAATATGCAGACGGAACATGAAATTAAATCGCCATATGTAGGGGCGCGCATTGCGCGTCCGGTGGGTTTTTCGGTAGCTGTGCGGTTCTGCGGGCTGACGGAACATGAAATTAAATCGCCATATGTAGGGGCGCGCATTGCGCGTCCGGTGGGGTTTTCTGCAATTGAGTTTGAAAAATTGTATTAGGGTTAATTTGGATTTGTAATGTCCGTGGGTGCGGGCAGGGGGTGGGGGGTCTATGTCTGCGACACCGCCTGAAACTGCACGACCCGCGTTTGCAGTTTTTATGAACTTAACTCTCTCGTGCCAAAGATTTTGTGGGTGTGAAGAACCTCATATGCGTGCGGACTTTTTAATTTGAACGAACCCATAAGTCGCCAAGGGGAAAGGTTGTTGGCGATGTTGCGGAATGTGATAGGTTTGTGTGGCGGGCGTGCGTTTCCGTCGGTGTCGCAGACATAGACCCCCCACCCCCTGCCCCTCTCACTTCAGAAAAATTACACACCTCGCCCTCACTAAATTAATGGATAATGCAGAATGCAGAATGCAGAAATAAGTAAAATTACAACGCTTATTTCCGTCGGAAATCCACTTGAAAATTAAATTATTTCTGCATTTTGCATTCTGCATTCTGCATTTCAAAAGAATTACCCCCGCGCCCTTACTTCAAAAAAATTACAAAAAATTATAAAAAATATAAAAAGATTCATGAAAGGACACTATCGAAATGAACAACACAGAGCTTTTTGAGGCACTTTCAGTCTTGGCAAAGGAAAAGGGCATCGAACCCGACCTGCTCATTGAAAAAATTCAAACCGCCCTTGTAATCGCCATCAAAAGAGATTATCCGAGGAGCGAAAACATCGACTTTGACATAGATATAGCTAAGGGGAAGTTTGACGTCAAGCTGCTCAAAGAAATTGTTGAGGACGTCGAGGATGAGGCGAATCAGATTACCCTTGAAGAAGCGTTGACCTACTCAAAGCGCGCCAAAATAGGCGGGCAGTGTACTATTAAGTTAAATACCAAGCACTTCGGGCGGATTGCCGCGCAGACCGCCAAGCAGGTCATTAAGCAGGGTATCAAGGAAGTCGAGCGGGAGCAGTTGGTGCAACAGTGGGGGAACCTGCAAAATGAGGCAATCTCCGCAAATGTCGTCAAGGTTGAGCCTGATTCGGGTAATGCTACACTTGAAATCAACGGTAGTGAAGTGACCCTGTTCAAGGGCGACCAGATTCCGGGCGAGGAAATTGATGCGGGCGATATTGTCAAGGTTTACGTTTCGGGTGTCTCGGCGAACGACAGACGGCCGACTTTGAAGATTTCGCGGACTCACAAAGAGCTTGTCAAGCGGTTGTTTGAGTTGGAAGTGCCCGAGGTTGAGGACGGCGTAGTTGAGATTAAGGCGGTCAGCCGCGAACCGGGACTGCGGAGCAAGATGGCGGTTGTCAGCAACGACGAGAATGTCGATGCTGTGGGGAGTTGTATCGGGCCGTCGCGTAGCCGCGTTTCGGGTATTTGCAACGAGCTTTGCGGTGAGAAAATAGATATAATCGTCTGGTCGGAAGACCCCAAAGAGTTCATCAAACAAGCACTGCGCCCCGCCGATGTGCTCAACGTGGATATACCCGACGAGGAAGTCCGTTTTTGCACCGTCACCGTCCCCGACAATCAGCTTTCGCTTGCAATCGGCAACAAGGGGCAGAACGCCAAGTTGGCGGCACGGTTGACCGGGTTTAAGATTGATATTAAACCCGAATCAGGGTTCTTTGATAGTTAATAAGGAATAATGAATAAGGAATAATGAGTTAAGTTTTATGGCGGTTAAGAATTACAAAGTGCCTGTGCGGAAGTGCGTGGGTTGTATGGGGCAGAGTGGGAAGAAGGAGCTTTTGCGGGTTGTGCGGAGTAAGGACGGCGCGGTCTCGCTTGACCCTACCGGTAAGATGTCGGGGCGGGGGGCGTATCTCTGCAAGGACGGCAAGTGCCTTGCTACGGCTCGGAAGAAACGGAGCCTTTCGCGGGCTTTGAAGTGCGAGATTCCCGATGAGGTATATTCGATGTTGGAAAATGAAATAAATTAAAATCATGCGAAATAATATATTCAATGTTGCTTGGAGAGACCCTGTATGTAGGGGCGAACTCTGTTCGCCCGTTTGATAGGGATTTGAAGGGGTTTTAATGAAAAATGTTATACAGAATCTGGGGCTTTGTCGGAAGGCCGGGGCTTTGGTTTTCGGGTTCGATGCTGTAATCGACGCCGTTAAGAACGGCAAGGCAAAGGGAATTTTGACGGCTTTGGACATATCTCCCAAAACCATGAAAGAAATTAAGTTTCATGCCGCGAAATTCAAGGTCGAAGTTGTTCATACCGACGAAAAAGCTGAACAATTCGAGCAAATTACAGGCAAGTCAACGGTGGTCGTCGCAATAACCGACGAAAATCTATTCACGCTATTTAATTAAATAAGCCGACGAGAATTATTCGCGTTAATTAAATAAGCCGACGGGAATTATTCGCGCTAATTAAATAAGATGACGAGAATTTATTCACGCTGTTTAACTAAATAAAGCTGATAAGAATTTATTCACGTTAAATAAACTAATCAATCCAATCGGGGGAAAATGAATGGAACAAACAAAATATAAGCTACGAGATGCGGCAAAGGATTTGGGCGCACAGCCGCAGGAAATCATCGAGATTATCAAAAATTACCTCGGCAGTGAGAAGAAGGCGTCGAACGCTGTGCTTACGGTCGAGGAGATTGACGTTGTGTTGGAGATTTTTTCTCACAAGCATGAGGTCACAGGCTTCGATGAGTACCTTGCCAATCGGAAAAAGCCCAAGCCCAAACCGGTCAAAAAACCTGCCGCAAAATCTGCTCCTAAGGGGGCGGGCGTTGCTAAGGCGACAGGTACTGCCAAGGCATCAGGCGCAATTTCTAAAGACGCCGCTATCGAAAAATTCCCCGAAAAACCTAAGAAGATTCCGCCGACACGTGCCGAAAAGCCCGCTAAGGGGCAGGCGAACGCGACTGCAAAAGCATCGGGCGGCGATACCGCTGTTAAAAAGCCCAAGATGACTCCGCGGCCTGTTAAAGCCGCGGTTGATGTCAGCAAGCTGAAGGTCAACGAGCCGCCGAAGACCCGCCAAAAAGGCGAGACGGTGCAACGCGGCCAGCAGGTGACTAAGCGGGTTGACACGCGCGGGAGCTATGTCGAGCTTGATAAGTATAACGAGCGGTATGAGAAAATCGCGCCTCAGACTTTCGGGACTGGCGGCGGCGGCAGAGGCGGCAGAGGTAAAGGCGGCGACTTCAAAAATAAACAGAAAATAAATCAGCGGTCACAGCAGAATCGCAGACACCAGTTCGGCAAAGTCGAGACCGAGGCGCAAAAGCTTAAACGGCTTGAGTTGGAGCGGGCGCGTAAACAGCAACTGAAAGTGCTGATACCCGACGAGATTAACGTGGGCGAGTTGGCGGCACGGCTCAAGGCTACGGCCTCGGCGGTGATTAAAAAGCTGATGAGCTTGAACGTGATGGTGAATGTCAGCAACATGATTGACTACGACACCGCCGCGATTGTCGCCGAGGAAATGGGCGCGAAAGTCGAAAAAGAAGTCATCGTAACAATCGAGGAAAGATTATTTGAAGATATACTTGACACCGATGAAAACTTACAAGACCGCTCGCCTGTTGTGGTTGTAATGGGTCACGTTGACCATGGGAAAACGTCGCTACTTGACAAGATTCGTAACGCCGATGTCGTCAGCGGTGAGGCCGGCGGGATTACTCAGCATATCGGCGCGTACCGCGTAAAAGCGGCAGGGAAACGGATTACTTTCCTTGACACACCGGGGCATGAGGCGTTCACGGCTATGCGGCAGAGGGGCGCGAGTATTACCGATATAGCGATATTAGTAGTCGCCGCAGACGACGGCATTATGCCGCAGACGATTGAGGCGATTAACCACGCGAAGGCCGCGGGTGTAACTATAGTTGTGGCGATTAACAAAATCGACAAGGAAGCGGCGAATCCCGAGCGGATTAAACAAGAGTTGACCGAACACGGGCTTGTGGTTGAAGAATGGGGCGGCGAGACGATTTGCGTGCCTGTATCTGCAAAACAAGGTACAAACATTGACCAACTTTTGGAAATGTTAATTTTGACGGCAGATGTAATGGAATTAAAAGCCAACCCCGATAGACAGGCGGTCGGTACTGTAATTGAGGCACGACTTGACAAAGGGAAAGGCCCGATTGCGACATTATTAGTGCAAAAAGGCACACTGCATACCGGCGATATTCTGATTGCGGGAACGGCCGTGGGCAGGGTACGTGTAATGCGGGACGATAAGGGGAAGACTATTAAAGACGCCGGCCCGAGCGTGCCTGTGGAGATAACCGGTCTTGCCGAAGTGCCGAATGCAGGGGACAATTTCGCGGTTGTAGCCGATGAAAAATTGGCGCGCGAATTGGTGGACAAACGCAAGCATGAAGCCAAGGAAGAAAAGTTCAACACCTATCAGAAAGTGACACTTGATAATCTGTTCTCGCAAATCGAGAGCGGCACTGTGAAAGAGTTGCCGATTATCGTAAAGGCCGATGTTCACGGTTCTGTTGAGGCGGTCAGGCAGTCGCTTGAAAAGTTGTCTAATAAGGACGTGCGTGTGCGGGTAATTCACGGCGCGGTCGGCGCGGTCAGCGAGAGCGATGTTATGCTGGCGGGCGCGTCCGGCGCGATTATAATCGGGTTCAATGTTCGTCCGCACCCTGCGGCTTTTGAAAGTGCGGAGCGTGACGGGGTTGATGTGCGGTTGTACAGGATTATTTACGATGCAATTGAGGAGATTGAAACTGCCATGAAAGGCATGTTGGCGCCGAAGTTCAGGGAAATTGAGCAAGCGCGAATCGAAGTCCGCAATGTCTTCAAAATCACGGGTACGGGCGCGGTTGCGGGGTGCTACGTCTTGGACGGCAAAGTTTCACGCAACAACGAGATTCGGGTTGTGCGCGATGGGATTATTATCAATGTGGACAAAATGGATAGTCTGCGCCGCTTCAAGGACGATGTGAAGGAGGTCGCGCAGGGGTACGAGTGCGGGATTACGCTGCAGCATTTTACTGATATTAAAGAGGGGGATGTTTTTGAGGCGTTTGTTGTTGAAGAATATCGTGATTAAACGCGGGGAACGGTTTGAAAATTTAAGGGGGGCGTGTCCCATGCCGCAATTTTCATTAAAAATTGTGCAGGTTTGGGCGGCATGGTATTGAAAATATGACTTATAATGTTGATGTTAATTGGGACGATGTGGCGGGGGTTTGGTGCGCTGTTTGTGACGAGATTCCGCTTGCACTCGAGAGCAATTCTTTTGACGCGCTGATTGGGAAGGTTAAGATTGCGGCGCATGAAGTGCTTGAATTGAATGGCAAAATGAATGATAGTATTGGGCTTTGTTTTAGGACGAGTCATAGGGAGAATATTGCGTAATGGCCGAGTATGAAAAAGCTGTGCGGAAAATCCTGCGCGAAAACGGCTGTTCCTTTGTGCGAAACGGCAAAGGCGACCATTCGATTTGGCACAGCCCGATTACAAATAAGAATTTTCCTGTTGACGGTAAAATAAAATCCCGCCATATTGCTAATGCGATAATGAGACAGAGCGGAGTGAGGTATAAGTTTTGATGAGGTGAAAATGGGCTTGACAATGAAACCGCGCGAAATGATAAAGTTTTTGGAAGAACATAACTACACTTTCATTCGTGCAAAAGGCGGCAGTCACCATATTTACGGCAACGGTAAACATTCGATTCCGATACCGATACACGGCAACAAAGATTTCGGCGAGCAGTTTATACGAATCGTTTTGAAAGAAACGGGAATAAACAAAGCCGAGTTATTCAAGTATCTAAAAAGGTAGGAGGATTTTCATGACAATAAAACTATCAATGATTTGCTCAAAACAAGAAAACGGCAGTTACTTTGCCGTCTGCCCCGAAGTGAAAGGTTGTTTCACTCAAGGCGATAGTTATGAGGAAGCATATATGAACTTGAAAGATTTAGTCGAAGCGACAGTCAGAGAAGATTTTTCCGACGAAGAACGGCAGTATATTATGCAACCGACTTCAAAAATTTTCTCAGAATTTGAGATAGCGGTGTAGAAAAATGAGGTGAGAAAATGCACAATACCCAAAGGATTTCCGAGGATATAAAACGTGAGATTTCCGTTTCGATGCGCGACTTGGGCGACGAACGGCTTGGTGGCGGGCTTGCCGCGATTTCTCGTTGTGAAGTCAGCAACGATTTGTCGCATTGCAAAGTCTATGTTTCGGCACATGGCGGCGCGGAAAAAACCGACGAGATTGCCGCAGTTTTGCAGGGCGCGGCGGGGTTTTTCAAGAAGCGCATTAATGGCAGAATAAAAATGCGTAAAGTCCCGGAATTGAAATTTATACCCGATAATTCGCTCGATTATTACGATAAAATCACCGATATACTTGAGCGTGTTGACACTACCGCTCATTGCACAGATTTTGACTAATTTTCCGCCATACTGCGTTAAAATTTTCCGCAATGCACAAAGCATTACGAAAAATTTTGCCTTGTCTGACAAAAAATTCGCTCAAAATCTGCACAAATCGGATAGTGTCAACAAGCTCTGATAAAACAAAGGTGTAAGAAAATGATGAACTTGACAACAAAACTTGACCACAAACAAGCCGCAGGACTGCTTTTGCAGGGCGACAACTTTGTGATAATTTGCCACGCATCGCCCGACGGCGATACGCTGGGCGGCGCGTACGCGCTTTGCGGGGCTTTGCAGAAACTGCAAAAAACTGCGCGGGTAATCACGCCCGAAAAGCCCTCGCCGAGGTTCGATTATTTGAAAAACGCGCTTGTTGAAACGGCCGAAATTGACACCGAAAATGAGATTATTATAACAGTTGATGTCGCGGATAAAACGCTGCTCGGAGACTGCGAAAAAACCCACGGCGACAGGGTTTTGCTGTGTATCGACCATCATGTTTCCAACACCGAATACGCGCAAAATTTACTGCTCGAAAGTGAATCTTCATCAGCGTGCGAAGTGGTTTTTGAATTAATAAAAAAATTGTCGGAAATTGCGGGCAAAAACTTGATGAATACCGACATAGCGGCCTGCCTTTACACGGGCCTTTCGACCGACACCGGTTGCTTCAAATTTTCCAATACCAATGCGGCTTCGCACCGTCATGCGGCCGAGCTTTTTGAGTACGGTTTTGACAGTGCAAACTTGAATTATTTACTGTTTGAAATGCGGACGCCCGAAAGGTTAAATCTCGAGCGGCAAGCACTCGAAAGTGTCGAGTATTTTTTCGGCGGGAAATGTGCAATTATTACACTTTCCGCGGTGATGATGGAGGGCGCGGACGAGGAGGACCTGAACGCCATAAGTTCAGTCCCACGGCAGATTGACGGGGTTGAGCTTGGTGTCACTTTGAAGGAAAAAGCGGCGGGAATTTGGAAAATTTCACTGCGCTCAAATAGCTATGTAAATTCGCAAAAAATCTGCGCCGCGCTCGGCGGCGGTGGGCATAAAAGAGCGGCGGGTTGCCGCATAAAAGGCACGGTTGAGGAGTGTAAAGTGAGGATTTTAGACGAAATTGGAAAACATATTTTAGACAAATAATAATGCAGAAATAATAATGCAGAAATAAATAAAATTACGATGTTTAATTCCGTTGTAAACCCGCGTTATAATTGAATATTTCTGTATTTAACAGAGGGTAAAATGAACGGCATAATTTGCGTTTATAAACCGAAAAACTATACATCTTTTGACGTCGTTGCAATCATGCGAAAGATTTTTAATACTCGAAAAATCGGGCATGGAGGCACGCTCGACCCTTTGGCAGAGGGCGTTTTGCCGATTTTCATCGGCAATGCAACAAGAGCGGTTGACTTTCAGCCGCGTGACGATAAAGAGTATCTCGCGGGGTTCCAATTCGGGCTGACGACTGACACCGAGGACATAACCGGACAAGTTTTGAGGGTTAGTGACGCTCGTGTTTCGCGCAGTGACATGCTTTTTATCGAGGATTGCAAAGGTGAGATTGAGCAGGTGCCGCCGATGTATTCTGCGGTCAAAATAAATGGCGAGAAACTTTACAATTTGGCGCGCAAAGGTGTGACGATTGAGCGGGCTTCGCGCAAGGTGACAATTCATAGTGTCAAGGTCGAGCAATACCGCGAAAACGCAGGTGTGATGCGGGTTCACTGCTCCAAAGGGACATACATTCGCACGCTGATTCACGACATGGGGCAGCGAATTGGAAGCGGTGCAGTGATGACTTCGCTCGTCCGCACAAGGTCGGGAAATTTCACACTTGACGACTGCGAACAACTTGACAATTTGCAGAAAATCTCACTTGAAAATCCGCAGGAACTTGACAAATATTTGATGAAACTTGACAAGTTTTACGCCGATTATCCGGCGGCAAAATTAGACGAAATTCAAACAAAAATGTTTTTGAACGGCGCGAAACTTGACACCGGTAGAGTGAAACTTGACAAAAGTGACACAGCTGAAAACTATAGTATTTATGCGGTTTTGAGCCATACGGGAAATCTTTTGGCACTTGCAAAAATTACACGGGAAAATTCACTTACACCGGTGCAAAAGTTCATAGTCGATTAACTTCAAAATAGCTTTGCCTTTGCGGTATTTTTGCCGCCATACTGCGTTAAAATTTTCCGCAATGCACAAAGCATTACGAAAAATTTTGCCTTGTCTGACGACAAAAATCCTCGCAAAACCAAACCCATTTTAAAGTTAAACGACTATAACCTTTCTTAAAATTTTACAGGAATTTATATGAGAAAAAACAGATGTAAAACTGCTGTCGCGCTCGGGTTTTTCGACGGCGTGCATTTGGGTCACGCGGCAGTAATTAATGCGATAAGCGAGTCGGAATTTCCGGTGGTTTTTACTTTCAAAAGTGGCGGCAAAAACACCTTCAAAGAAAACAATATTTCTACAGAAATTGCGAAACGTGAACTCTTGACAAAGCTTGGTGTAAAGCGGGTTTGTGCCTATGACTTTGAGGCGGTGAAAGACCTGTCTGCCGATGAATTTGTCACGCAAATTCTTGTGGGGGAACTTGACACAAATTTAGTCTGTTGCGGGTACGATTTTCGCTTTGGAAAGGGCGCGAAAAGTGACGCAAATGACCTGAAAAAAATCTGTGGTGAGAAAAATATCGGGGTCGTTGTGGTGCCTGCGGTGGAGGTTGACGGCGCGGCGGTCAGCTCGACGCGGATACGAAATTTAATCCAAAAAGGCGACCTGAAACTTGCAAATAAATTGCTCGGTTATGAGTTATTTTACGACTTGAAAGTCGTCGGCGGAAACATGCAGGGGCGGACAATCGGCTTCCCGACTATCAATCAGAATATGCCGCGAAACTGCGCTATGCCGCGGTTTGGCGTCTATGAAAGTAAAGTTTTTATCGGCGAAAAAACCTACCGCGGAATTACAAATATCGGCGTTAAACCCACGGCGGGAAATTACAAAAAACCGACCGCCGAAACCCACATACTTAACTTTACCGGCGATTTATACGGGCAAAAAATTAGAATTTGTCTAATTAATTTTATACGCGATGAGAAAAAATTTAACTCTTTTTTGGAATTAAAAATGCAAATAGAAAAGGATTTGAAACTTTGCAAATAAATCTACAAAATCGGGGAAAACGAAACATAAAAATCCTCACAAGTGTAAGAAGGACAATGGTGAAAAAATGGATAGTAGAAACGTGAGAACCCGCTTTGCGCCCAGTCCCACGGGCTTTATGCACATCGGCGGATTACGCACTGCGCTGTATGCTTTTTTGTTCGCGAAAAAGCACGGCGGCAAGTTTATTTTGCGGATTGAGGACACCGACAGGGCGCGGTTTGTCGAGGGCGCGACCGAGGTGATTTTTGACACTTTGAAAACCTGCGGACTTCTTTGGGACGAGGGGCCCGACATTGGCGGGAATTTCGCGCCTTATATTCAAAGTGAGCGCAAGGAAATGTATACAAAATTCGCGCTTGAATTAGTCGAGAAAGGCGCGGCATATCACGATGACGGCGCGATTCGTCAGCGTGTGTCTAAAATCGGCGAGACAAGTTTTACTGATGAAATTTACGGCAAAATTACCGTGCCGAATTCCGAAATTGAGGAGCAAGTTTTAATCAAATCGGACGGCATGCCGACTTATAATTTCGCGAATGTTGTGGACGATAATCTCATGCAAATTTCGCACATTATTCGCGGCAATGAATTTCTTTCGTCCACCCCGAAATACATCTTGTTGTATGAGGCGTTTGGCTGGTCGCCGCCTGTGTTTGTGCATGTTCCGCCGATTATGCGTGACGCAACTCACAAGCTTTCAAAACGCGACGGCGACGCTTATTTCAGCGATTTTTCCGACAAGGGTTACTTGACAAAAGCGGTCATAAATTATATCACGTTGCTCGGTTGGTCGCCGAAGGGTGAGAGCAGTGAAAGTGAGTTTTTCACCCTCGATGAACTTGTCAAGTTGTTCGATTTAGACGGCATTTCAAAGTCGCCCGCGATATTCGACGACGAGAAACTTCGCGCGATGAACGGGCATTATATTCGGGCGTTGTCACCGGTGGAATTTGAGGAAATTGCGCGGCCTTTTATTGGCGAATTTGATATAGATTACGCAGTGCTTTCGGCGGCGTTACAGCCGCGTGTAGACATACTTTCCGAGATTACGCCGCAGGTAGATTTTCTTGGTAAAGTAGTTGACTATGAAGTAGAATTATACAATAATAAAAAGATGAAAACTTCGCCCGAATCTGCACTCGTTGCGCTTGAAGAATTAGTAATAATTTTGCGGCGAATCGTGGACTTCAAAAAGGATTTTATTTACGAAATTCTAAAGTCGGAAGCCGAGAAACGTGAACTCAAAATCGGGTATTATTTGTACCCGTTGCAGGTCGCGCTGACAGGCAAGCAGAGCGCACCGGGCGGGGGTTTAGACATATGTGTGATGTTCGGAAAAGATGAAAGTTTGCGGCGTATAAATGCGGCAATTGAAAGGCTTAAAAAATTATGATTGAGGTTAGAAACTTGACAAAAACATATGGCAATAATATTGCCGTAGACGACATTTCTTTTAACGCCGAGGACGGCGAAATTCTCGGCTTTTTGGGGCCGAACGGCGCGGGAAAAAGCACGACTATGAACATTATTACAGGCTATATTTCGTCTAATTCCGGCAACGTGTTAATCGACGGGGTGGACGTTTTGGACGAGCCGGTTGCCGCGAAAAAAAACGTCGGCTACCTGCCCGAATACCCGCCGCTTTACACCGATATGACCGTGGACGGGTACTTGAAATTCGTCTACGACTTGAAAAAATGCAAAATGCCGCGCAACTCTCACCTTGATGAAATTTGCGAGTTGGTGAAGATTTCGGACGTGCGAAAACGCGCAATCCGCAACCTCTCAAAAGGCTACAGACAGCGGGTTGGACTGGCGCAGACGCTTATCAATAACCCGGGGACTTTGATTTTAGACGAGCCGACGGTCGGGCTTGACCCGCGGCAGATAATTGAAATCCGCGAGTTGATAAAAAAACTCGGTAAAAATCACACGGTGATTTTATCGTCGCACATTTTGCAGGAAATTCAAGCGGTCTGCGACAGAATCGTCGTGATTAATCGGGGTAAAATTGTCGCGAATGAAAAAAGTACCGACTTGGCGGCGAGTTTGTCGGATAGTTTGTCGCTTAGAATTAGGGTCGAGGGGGAGGAATCGGCGGTCAAAAAACTGCTCGGCGCAATCCCCGATATTCGCAGTATCACTGTAATCAGGGAGGCCGAAAAGGGCGTCTTCGAGTACCAAATTGAACCCAAAAAAGACGCCGATGTTCGCCGCGAAATCTGGACGAAATTGTCGGCGCGAAACATGCCGATTTTGATGCTGAAGACTAACGAATTGACACTTGAGGAAGTGTTTTTGAAACTGATTGTAAATTAGTAGGGGCGAACGCGGTGGGTCGGCAGGGGGCAGGGGGTCTATGTCCGCGCCGAGTGCGGTGTCGCCAGCCCGCCACACAGGCTGTTCAGACTCTACTCCCTCGATTGCGACCTTACAAGTTCACGACTTAATAGGTTTGATTTGCTTAAATAGTCTGCTCTCGCATTGGGATTGTGCTACTTACTAACGGTTCGGCTCGAGAAAGTTAAACTTTATCAATTGCAAAGAGCGGGCCTGCGACACCGCACTCGGCGCGGACATAGACCCCCTGCCCCCTGCCGACCCACCGCCCTACAAGTTCTAATTATTTCTACATTCTGCATTATTATTTCTGCATTAAACGAAAGGTGATTATATAATGTTTGCAATTCTAAAACGCGAATTTCGCGCTTATTTTACCTCGCCGATTGGCTACGTTTTTGTGGCGGTTTGCATGCTGACGTCGGGGTTGGTGTTTCGCGCCGAGGCCCTTGTTTACGGGAGCGCGGACATATCGGGGGTCTTTCGGTTCATGTTCGTTGTGCTGATGGTGGCTGTGCCGCTGTTGACAATGCGCCTTATGGCGGAGGACAAGCGGCAGAAAACCGACCAGCTGCTGCTCACCGCGCCGATTAGCCTAAACGGGCTTGTCGCGGGGAAATTTTTGGCGGCGTATGTTGTATTCTTGCTCGGTATTGGAATCATCCCGATTTACGGGGTTGTGTTGTCGTTTTTTGCCGATGTCGCGTGGGTTCCGATTTGGGGTAACTTTCTCGGAATTGCGTTGCTCGGCGGGATATATGTCGCGCTCGGCTTGCTGATTTCGTCGCTCACCGAAAACCAGATGATAGCGGCGGTTGCGAGCATTTTTCTCAACTTTGTAATCTCGCTGTTGAATACAATCGTGGCGTTTATTCCCGCGCGATTTCTTACCGATTCGGTCGTAAGTTTCTTCAAACAGGTCTCGGTTTATGAGCGGTATGTGCAGTTTACATTAGGGATTTTCAAGGTGTCTAATTTGCTTTTCTTTGTGTCGATTGCGGCGGTTTTTGTGTTCTTGACGGCGAGATTAATTGATGTGCGTCGTTGGAATTAGTGGTTAGTGGAAAGTGGTTAGTGGACAGTTATTTTATTATAAAAGGTGGTAAAAAATTTTGGACGAGAATAAGGAAATAGAAGTGGTGGAAGAAGTTGAACAGCGGCGTAAGTTTCGCTTTAGTTTTAATTCGCGCAAGTGGAAACGGGGCGGGTTTGCTTTTGCAATTTCGGCGATGTTTATTGCGGCGGTAATCTTGATAAATCTTATTGTAAATACCTTGCTTGCTCGGTTTGATGTGCGGGTAGACCTTAGTGTGCAGGGGCTGTACAGCATCGACCCGACGACTACGGACTATCTGAATGACCTTGGAAACAGCGACAAGATTGACATCTATTTTTGTGCCACCGAGGAAGAATTTTCTATGCGGCCGCAGTATTTTCAGGCGACCGAAATCGCCCGCATTTTTGCGGAAGTAAACCCTAATATAAAAGTTTCGTTCGTGAATCTGCTCTCAAACCCGCTCTTCGCGGCAGAGTTTGACGGGAATTTGCGGGCGTCGGACGTTGTCATTCGCTCCGAAAATACCGGGCGATACCGCGTGATTACCGCCGAGGAATATATTCTTTACGAGTATTTTTTCCAAGGCAGAAAATTATCTTTGGCGGAGGCGGAGCAGCTCGTGATGATGTACGGCTACGATGCGTATGACATGATTGAGGAGACGGTGAGTGCGGGGGCGGAGCGGGCGTTTTTGTCGGCGATTTTGTCGGTCACGGACGACGCGCCGGTGCGTGTGGCCTACGTTGACGGCTACGGGCTGAACCTTGAAGACATGAGCAATATCAACACTCATATACTCTTGTCAATGCTGAATATTTTGGAGGCAAATTCTTATCTTGTCGAGGGGATTGACCTGTTTTTGACACATGAGATTGACCCCGATATAGATTTTCTAATACTCTTCGCGCCTACTCACGACTTGAGCGAGACCGCGCTTGAGCAAATCGACAACTGGATGGACAACAATACTTTCTACGGCAAAACCCTGCTCTACTTTGCACCCAACCGCGACTTTAACCCCACGCCGAACCTTGATGCGTATTTAGCGGAGTGGTGGGGCGTTTCGGTGGGCGAATACGTCATTGCACAGCAGGATTCGCGCTTTGCAAGCCCGTCCTCAATGGGGTTGGAGCAGTATATAGCGGCGGTCGGCGAGTTTGCCGAGGGTGTAACCGAGGACTTCGTGGGCAGATACATGCGGCCGATTTTGACCTTGTTTGAACAGCGCGAGACGGTGTCGACTTTCCCGCTTTTGATGACCTACCCGGGCGCGTTCGGGATACCTTTTGACACCGAGAACGAGGAGGCGGTCGGGCCGTCCGCATTCGGAGTGGGCGCGATGAGCCGCCGCATGAGGTTTGAAGGCCTCGACCCGCTTTACGGGCAGGTGTTAGTCTTCGGCTCGACCGAGATTTTCTCGCCCGAATATATCGAGTCGGGCTTGTTGTCGAACGGCAGATTTTTCCTGAATATCTTCAATGAAATCAGCGGCAAGGGGCAACACAGCGTGCAGATTATTCCGCAGTCGTTCCTTGCGCCGACCTTTGAAATAACCGAGCGGCAAGCCAACGCAATCTCGCTGTTCTTCGTAATTTTAATCCCACTCGCGCTGATTGTGACCGGCTTGGTGGTATTTTTCCGTAGAAGATATAAGTAGGGGCGGGAATTCAACTCCCCGCCGTAACAAAACTTTGCTTTAGCAAAGTTTTAATAGCCGCCAACCTTGGTTATAATTAAGCAAAACAGAACGGGCGGCTATTGCCCGCCCACCCCGTAGAACGAGAGGTTCACTTTGAAAAAACTTAGCAAGAATACACAGACTTTAATATTCGCGGGCGGTGGGCTGTTGGTGTTAATCGCGGTGTTTTTAATCCTGCAATTGACTGAAAAGCCGCCACCCGAAATTCCACCCGTTGAAATTGTGGAAGTTCCATTTGAAAATTCCGCCGACTTGACCTTCACCGACTTGTCGAGCGAGTATGTAATCCGAATCAGCGTAATTAACCCGCTTGATGAATATATTATTGAGTGGCTTGAAGATTACGATGCTACTGAATTTGAGAATACGGGCAGGTTCGGCATTGAGGATTTGGGCGATACCCCGGTGATACAGGGCAGTTTTGATGCGGCGGCGCGGTATGTCTCGCGGTTCACCGCGAGGGAGATTGTCGCGGAAAACGTAGCTGATTTGGCCTTAATTGAATACGGCTTGTCGGACGAGGCCCCGCGTGCAAAAGTCACCGCGATTTTTTCGGGCGGGCAGGAACCACTCAGTCTGATAATCGGCGATGAAGCCTTGACCGGCGACAACTTGACCTACTTTCGATTCGAGGACGACAATACCGTTTATGCGGCGTGGACCTATCTATTTGCACACTTTCTGAACGATAGGCGGGCGTATGTTTCGTTGCAGGTCGAGGGCGATTACGCGGAGATGGGCATGCCGGAAGTGCAAAGGGTTACAATCCGGCAACCTGAACAACCGCGCTACGTAATTGAGCCGGTACAGCGCGACCCCGAGATAGACGTTATCGCATCGTTCAATTCCCACAAGCTGACCGTGCCTGTTGAAGTCGAGCTGGATTACGAGGCCGCGAACGGCGCTATATTCGGGCTTTTCGGGCTTGTCGCCGACGAAATTGCTTACGCGACCGGCCTGAAAGACGGCGAGTTCTCGGACGAGATAACCGGGCTCGACGCGCCGTTGCTGACCGTGAATACTACTTTTAACGACAAGATTCACACCCTCACGCTCGGCAATTCCGCAGGGCCAAATAAATACTACGGCAAATACAGCGAAAACCCCGATGTAATCTACATTTTTGATGGCGAAATCCCGTGGCTGGACTTTGAACCCGAAAAATTCATGGCGAAGCAGTTTGTCCTGCCGTACATTTACAGCCTCTCGGATTTTATCATAGAGACAAATCAGCATTTATTGCACTTTGAGATTACGGGCGATGATGCGGCGAGTGAGAAATTTTATTTGAATGGCGAGGAAGTCGAGGACGCGAATTTGTTCAAGTCGCTCTATCAATTCTGCATACGGGCGGGCGGGGATAGATTTTTTGAGGGCAGTATTGAGGACATTGAGGAAATACCGATGACGGCGAAGTTCACCTACAAATATCGCGGCAACAGGGACGACTTCACGGTCGCCTTTCACGAGGGGCAGGACTGGGGCAGCGGCAGATACGCCGCGCTTGTAACCGATTACGACACGGACAACACACTGTTATTAAGCGGCAGAATGAGTTATTTGAATCGCTTGTTGCAGAACATCGAGTTTTATTTGAACGGCGAGGATATAATAATGTCATGGTGATGGGACGGACAATTGACAATTGATAATGGACAATGGACAATTGATAATGGACAATTGACAATGTACAATTAATTTAGGAGGTATTAGCGTGAAAATAATTAAGAAAGGGCGTGTCCCATGCCGCAAAATCGCATTGAATTTTGTGCAAGCGTGGGCGGCATGGTATTGAAAAAATGGCAGACTTTTTTAAGTATAAGGGGTATCCGTTGGTGCGGAAGGGTAAGGAAATTTATTATGGGAACATGTCGGACGATTATGTCTGCATGATTACGATTTTGGGGACGCGCAAGGTTAAGGAGCTGGAAGTGGCGAACAAGGTCAAGGTAATCTTGATGCAGACCGCCGAGGACGTCCCGCTTCATCAAGCCGTCGTCAAAAACAGCGACCGCAACAGCCTTTACGAGGCATTGGACATGGCGTATACTTGGCTCGACAAGACCAAGTAACGCTCCCGAAACTGCAAAAAGAAAAGCCCTTTCCGTACGGAAAGGGCAATTTTGTGCAAGTCTTTACAGGGTAGATACTCGTTGCTGTTACGTTGTTTTACGTCGAAAATCGCGGTACATCGGAACCGGTAAAACCCATGTGATTCTTGCGATGCTAAGGACGGGTGTCTAAAGACCTTTAGACACTATGCTCTTTGTTTTGCGAAGCACTCGCTGCAGTAAACGGGTCTGTCGTCACGCGGATTGAACGGAATCTTTGCTTCCCCGCCGCAATCGGCACAGACGGCGATAAAAGTTTCCTTGTTGCGAGCCGCGCTTTTCTTTGCGTCACGACAAATTTTGCAACGTTGCGGTTCGTTTACGAAGCCTTTTTCAGCGTAGAACTCTTGTTCGCCTACCGTGAAAGTGAAATCTGCTCCGCAGTCCTTGCATTGAAGGGTTTTGTCTTCAAACATTTTGTGATACCTCACACTTTTTAAAATTTGACCTTGACCGGATTCCCACCGATACCTTTGTTAAACAACGCTCTGAAATTAAGCTACTGGCCACGTTTTTTTACAATGAATAAATAATAATGAATAATGAATAAATTTCGTGTCGCTCCGCGACGGATTACTGATTGAATCGCTTACAACTCGTATTCCGTGCTTTCACGCCCTCAAAGTTTAGAACAATTGTCCATTATCCATTGTCCATTGTCAATTGCCTTCAGTTTAGTTCTTGCGCGGGAGAGTGCGTTATCTACTGACTTTTCGCTGATGTTTAGGGTTTGGGCGATTTGGCGGTATGAGAATGAGTCTAAGTATAGCTCGAAGACTGCAAACTCGCGCGGGGATAGGACTTTGTCGATTCTTTTGAGTATTTCGGCGCGGGTCTCTTTCTCGATTACAAGCTCGTCCGCGGCGGGGCTTTGCTCCTTGACTAAGGCAGGGTCAAACTCCTCGGATAGGATGAAAGTGCGCCGCGCCTTGCCGAGTGCGTTCTTCATGCGGTTGTCTATGCAGACGTTTGCGTATGCCGAGAAGCCGCCCTGATGGGCCTTTCTGGCATCGTAGGTTTTAATCGCGCTGAGTAACGCCAAAAACCCCTCGGAAATGAAATCCTCCGCGTCCTGCTTGTTGAACAAACCGAAACTTCTTGCGGTTTTGTTAGCCTTTATGACGATTACATTGACATAGCGGGTAATCAGCGCGGACATAATTTGGTCGTGTGAGGCCTCGCTGTCCGAATATCGGCGCAGTTCTGCAACCAAAATTTCATCGCTTGATGTCAACAAAGAATTAGTCATAACAAAAATATACCATTAAACTTTCGGTTTGTCAACAGGAAAAGACAAATATTTTTGAATTTTATTATTTTACTGTGTTTTTGCACAGTTTTTAGTGTAAAATTTTGTCAATTTATTGTCAATTATTCGGGTTTTGCGGCATAACGGGTATACTGCTCTTGTTCGGGGAGCGGCGGGTCGTTACTGAGCGATTGGCGACGGGCGGGGGCTTTCGGCATTACCGGAGTCTCGATGGCGTACATGTCCATGTCGTCGTCGTCGCCTATGTCGCCCACGTCGGCTAAGAGGTAGGAGAAATCGTCCTCATCGTCGTTATCAACGTCTTCAATCATCTTCAAATATTTTTCGGGTATTATGTAGGATTCCTCGGGTTCGTCTTGGATAATTTGAATTTTCAGTTCCGCCCTTGACATATCTTGCACAGGGTCTGCGGGTGCGGGTTTGGCCTTTTTGGCGGGAGGTGCAGGTTTTGCAGGGGCGGGTGCGGGTTTTGGAGCGGGCTCGGGCTCGGGCTCGGGTTCGGGGGCTTTTGCAATCAGCAGGTCGCTTAGGTCGTCGTCTATATCTTCGGCGTCTTCCTCACTTGCAGTCGGCGTTATCAGCAAATCGCTCATGAGGTCGTCTTCTTCGGTGCCGGTCGGCTCGGGTTCTTCCTCCTCGAAAATCGGCGAGTCAAGGAACGCCATCAACTCTTTACTTTCTTGAGTTTCGGGTTCGGGCTCGTCGGCGGTGGCGAGCGGAATTGTGAAGTCGGCGAAGTCGGGGTCGATTAGCTCGACTTCTGCGGGTGCGGGCGCAGTTTTAGCCGCGGGTTTGGGTGCAAGCTTGGGCATGGGTTTTGCAGGTGCGGGTGCGGCTTCGGCCACCGGTTTTGCGGGAGCAGGGGCAGGTTGCGGCTTTACAGGTTCCATCTTAGCCGGTG
>Ga0099364_10002829_pt1 | contig 27421 bp, 25 predicted proteins | sample TergutTh196P3_FD_73070 | JGI IMG/M metagenome (GOLD analysis project Ga0099364, IMG submission 73070) | Microcerotermes parvus P3 segment gut microbial communities from Pointe-Noire, Republic of the Congo - Th196 P3 | ecosystem: Host-associated > Arthropoda: Insects > Digestive system > Gut ... | reverse complement strand
GACCGACAAATCCATCATGCACAGATGGGATTTCGGATTGGGCGCCATTACCGGTTACGAATTTAGAAACGGTATCAGCATCAATTGTGGTTATCAGATTGGGCTTATCAACTCGTTGAGCGCACAAAAAAATGACATGACCATGAAAAACCAAATGGTTAGTTTTGGGATTGGATATAAATTCTAAAATGGTTAATGATAAATGGTTAAGACGATGAATAATTTATTCAATGTACGATTTGTATTTGCGTTGGCATTCATGTTGTTTCCATTCTGTCTGAATGCGCAAAACGACGAAGTTTCAACGTTATTTGGCGGCGATAGTGATTATCGTATAGGCGGTTATGCCTCGCTCGACAGTAAATTTTCGCAAGTGGATAATGGAATGGGTTTCCTTCTTGGCGTGAAAGGCGGTATTATTTTTAACAGCACATTCTCGGTTGGCATAGGAGGATACGGATTGCTTCCGACAGCAAAAACTCATTTTGATTGTCCCGTTGTAGGACATGAAAACGAAAAAAGCGCTTACTGGACAGGCGGTTATGGCGCAGTAATATTCGAGTACATTCATTCTTCCAACAAGTTGCTGCACTTTAATGCCAATACGCTTTTCGGTTTTGGCGGCGCATCTTATTCTGTCCGTAATCAAGTGTACAACGAAGAGGACAAAAGGGATGCTCAACATCTGTCAAAGTTCATTTTCGTTGTAGAGCCGTGAATTGCAGCCGAGTTGAACGTATCCCGATTTTTCAGAATTGCTTTGGGAGTGAGTTATCGCTATGTTCCCAACTTCAAATTCGCGTATGAAGGAACAACGCTTGCGCCAACTACGCTCTTTAACGGCTTTTCGGCTAATTTGAGTTTAAAGTTTGGTAGTTTTTAACCTGCATTATTCACAAGAGAATGGATTTTTGCACACAGATAACACAGATGCGACAGATTTTCACAGATTTTGCTTTCGGAAAGATAGTCTTGAAAAAATCAGTGTATATCAGTTTAATCTGTGTCATCTGTGTGCTTATGGTATATGCAAACAGCACCGCAGCAGATACGGTTACGATGTCCATGACTTTGAATAAGTTCGGCAACGTAAAATTTAGCGTAAGAGGTTCGGAACCACTGACTATAGATTGGGATGACGAAACCATAGAAACAAAAAGACTTACGCCCGGAATGATAACATACAGCCACCACTACTCCAACAGGTCTCGCCGAACCATAATCATTTACGGACAGAACATTACGCATTTAACTTGCGACAGTTGCAGGTTAACAAGTTTGCACGTAAGTGATAATCTCGCGCTGACTGCCTGTGAAATGACTCTTAAAAAGACATCCAATACATACTCTTCCATGTTCAATTATCTTGAATAAAAAATGTTAATCAATGATATGTTTTTTGCGAAAATTTTCAAAAAACATGTGCGTATTTTTTGAAAATTTCAATTCATAATAGTACATCATACAATTTCACTAAAAAACGTTTCTCTACATTTCACAGCCTGTATATACTTTTGCATGATTAAAATACAGTTCATGTCGAAAAAAAATAAACTTGGAATGATTGCCGGCGGCGGAATGATGCCGGTTGAAATCATCAAATATTGTAATGATACGGGCAGGGAAATATTCGTGGTGGGTATTGAGCCTTATGCCAATGAAGACGAATTGAAAAACGCCCCGCATCTCTTTGCCAAAATGGGCGAGGCGGGAAAAATATTAGATGCGATGACCCAAAACGGAGTACACGACATCGTTTTGGCAGGCGGCATCAAGCGTCCGTCATTCAAAGAGTTAATTCCCGATTGGAAAGGCGCTAAACTGATGGCAAAATTGGCTATCAGGAAAATGAGCGACGATAATCTGTTCCGCGCAGTTATGGACGAAATCGAGCGTCATGGCTTTAAGGTAGTGGGCATAGAAGAGGTGGTGCCGCAAATGATGTTTTCGGAAGGCATTTACGGTAAGGTAAAGCCATCGGCTGACGATTTGGACGATATCCAACGCGGCGTGGTGGTAGCCAAAGCGTTGGGCGCTGTGGACGTCGGACAGGCGGTAGTTGTGCAGGAAGGTATGGTGTTGGCTGTCGAAGCCATCGAAGGTACTGATATGATGCTTTCGCGCGCCTCCGTTGTCAAGAAAAAGGGCAAAGCGCCCGTGATGGTAAAAGTGCTCAAACCCGGGCAGGATATGCGCGTGGATTTGCCTGCCATCGGTCTGCAAACCATCGAACAGTTGAAAAAGTACGGTATCAAAGGAATTGCGGTGGAAGCCGGCGGTATATTGCTCATTGAGCGCGACGCCGTGATCAGAATGGCTGACGATTCCGGAATTTTCATCATTGGAATAAAAATTTAATATTTTAAAAATAATATAGAAATGAAAATAAAAGTAGCCGTAGCAGGATACGGCAATATAGGCAAATACGCCGTTGAAGCGGTGCTCGAAGCGCCCGATATGGAACTGGCAGGCGTGGTGCGCCGTCAATCTTCGGTGAATGAAACTCCTGCCGAATTAGCGGGAATACCCGTAACGAACCATGTGAAAGAATTGGGAAAAGTTGATGTGGCGCTGCTGTGCGTTCCTACCCGCAGTATTCCCGAAACGGCGGAACATTACCTTTCGCTGGGCATTCATACAGTCGACAGTTTCGACATACACGGTGATGCGCTGTGGAACCTCCTGCAGCAGTTGGATAAGACAGGGAAGTCGCACCATGCAGTATCTATCGTGTCGGCAGGCTGGGATCCGGGTAGCGACTCGGTAATACGCGCATTGATGGAAGCCATGGCGCCCAGGGGAATTACCTACACCAACTTCGGTCCGGGTATGAGCATGGGACATACGGTAGCGGCGAAATCGAAGGCAGGCGTTCGCAACGCCCTCTCGATAACCATTCCGGCAGGCTTGGGCGTTCATCATCGGATGGTGTACGTGGAATTGGAGCCTGACGTAAATTTCGATAGCGTTGAACATGCCATCAAAACAGATGCTTATTTCGCAAAGGATAATACGATAGTAACGCAGGTAGGCAATGTGAATGACCTGATAGACGTAGGACACGGCGTGTTGATGGAGCGCAAGGGCGTTTCGGGCGCTACCCATAATCAGTTGTTTGAGTATCGCATGAAAATCAATAACCCCGCAGTAACCGCGCAAGTGATGACAGCCTGCGCCCGCGCCGCCATGCGTCAGCAACCGGGCGCCTACGCCATGCCCGAAATACCGGTAATGGATTTGTTGCCGGGCAATCGCGAAGATTTAGTGAAGAAATTGGTGTAGATGCTGACTTGCATTACCTATAAAGGATAAAGCGGAAAAACGCAGATTTCTTTTGTAACGAAGAAATCTGCGTAAATCCGCTTTTGTTTTACAAAACTGAAACTGAAAACTGAAACTGAAAACTGAAAACTGAAAACTGAAAACTTTTTTCAGACTAGTCCCTGTGCCAGCATAGCCTTGGCTACTTTTAAAAATCCCGCTATGTTGGCTCCTTTCACGTAATTGACATATCCGTCCGGCTCTGTGCCGTATTGTACGCATGATGCGTGGATGTTGCTCATAATTGCGTGGAGTTTTACGTCCACTTCTTCTGGCGTCCAACTGATGCGCATGGAATTTTGGGTCATTTCCAATCCGGATGTAGATACGCCTCCTGCATTGGCAGCCTTTCCCGGCGCGTAAAGCAGTTTGTTTTTCAGGAACGTTGCCACTGCTTCGGGCGTGGAGGGCATGTTGGCTCCTTCGGCTACGCAGACACATCCGTTTTGCACTAATGCGTCGGCGTCGGCGCCGTCTAACTCGTTTTGCGTGGCGCAGGGAAGAGCGATGTCACATTTCACGCTCCATGGCTTTTGTCCGTCGAAATATTGGGCTTCGGGATAGCGCTCAACATATTCGCGAATACGTCCGCGGTAGATATTTTTGAGTTCTAATACGTATTGCAACTTCTCTTCGCTAATTCCTTTCGGGTCGTGAATATACCCGTTTGAATCCGATAGCGTTACAGGCTTTCCGCCCAAATGCAACACTTTTTCCACGGCATATTGAGCCACGTTGCCCGAACCTGAAATCACTACGGTTTTGTCTTTAAAACTGTCGTTGCGCGTGGCGAGCATCGCTTGCGCGAAATAGCACGTACCATAGCCGGTCGCTTCCGGACGCAACGGACTGCCGCCCCATCCAAGACCTTTGCCGGTGAATGTTCCGGTAAATTCGTTACTCAGTCGCTTGTACTGTCCGTACATAAAACCCACTTCACGTCCGCCCACGCCTATATCTCCGGCAGGAACGTCCGTATCCGCTCCGATGTGACGGTACAGTTCAGACATGAAGCTTTGACAAAACTTCATCACTTCCTGATCAGAACGGTTTTTGGGGTTAAAATCCGAGCCTCCTTTGCCGCCGCCCATAGGCAGGGTGGTGAGGCTGTTCTTGAAAGTTTGCTCGAAAGCGAGAAACTTGAGGATGCTCAAATTCACGCTCGGGTGGAAACGCACTCCGCCCTTGTAAGGACCGATAGCGCTGTTCATCTGCACACGGTAACCGCGATTGATTTCAACGTCGCCGCGATCATTCAGCCATGGCACACGGAATATGACCACGCGCTCCGGCTCGGCAATTCTTTCCAAAACCTTCATTTTCCGCAACTGCGGATTTTCAATAATGTAGGGAGCAAGGCTCTCTACCACTTCATGCACCGCCTGATGGTATTCCTTCTCGCCCTGACTGCGGGCAATCAACGACGTCATGAAATCTTCTACGTACTTGTTTATTTCTAAATTCATTTGATTAAAATTTTTCGGGTACAAAAATATATAAAAATGGGATTTGCAGGCAGATGTTTGTTGATAATATTTTGACTATCTATCATAAAACAGAAAAATTACGCCAACACAGGCTGGTATTCTTTCAATTTTGTATTTTTTGAGACAGTTTTGTGTCAATTATGTATTTTTATCTCGTATTGATGTCGTTGAGCGACATGCCCGTCATCCCGTCTACCACTATCAACGGCGCGCCGAACGTACCGTTACTACAATGGAATCCATCCCAGCAACGGGAATAAAGGTTTCGCCCAACTTGGGCAAAAGAATGGAAATCTGGTCGTCGTCCGTCATGTCTGCAACCTGCATTATTCATAGGTCTACCCGGCGTTCTATATGAATAATATAGGCTAAACATTAAACCGAATGTGCATGATATCCCCGTCCTGAACGATATATTTTTTGCCTTCAAGACGAAATTTTCCGGCTTCTTTTACTGCCTGTTCTGTTTTGTGACGCATCAAATCGTCAAATGTCATCACTTCAGCCCGAATAAAACCGCGTTCCAGATCGCTATGAATGACGCCGGCTGCTTGTTGAGCGGTCATGCCGTGTTTGATAGTCCATGCGCGCGCCTCTTTTGGACCGGCTGTAAAAAATGATTGAAGATTCAGCAATTGGTACGCGCTTCTTATCAAACGGTTGATGCCCGGCTCTTTCAATCCGGCGTCGTTCAAAAAAAGAAGCCTGTCGTCTTCATGTTCCAACTCGGCAATTTCAGCTTCCAATTTGCCGGCAACTACAATTACTTCAGTTTTTTCATTTTTGACCGCTTCCGATAATTTTTCCGTATACGAGTTCCCGTACAAAGCAGAAGCATCATCAACATTACAAACATAAATAACGGGTTTCATAGTCAACAGAAATAAATCCCGAAGATACAGTTCTTCTTCTATTTCAGTCATTTCTACGTCTCTGACGTTTGAAAAATTTTCAAGATGTTCCTTAATGCGTTTCAAAAAAGCGATAGCAGACTTTTCTTCTTTTTCACCTGCTTTTACCAATTTTTCACAACGCAATATTTTGCGTTCAATCAGTTCCAAATCACGTACTTGTAGTTCCAAATCAATCAGTTCCTTGTCTCTTACAGGGTCAATTGAACCTTCAACATGCGGTAACAAAGGGTCGTCGAAACAACGAATCACGTGAATTAGCGCGTTTGATTTTTGAACGTCCGTTAAAAATGTATTTCCCACCCCTTCGCCGTGTCTCGCACCTTTTGCCAAGCCGGGCAAATCAACCAAATTAACCGTAGCGGGTACTGTTTTTGCAGGCTGAACAAGTTTTGATATTTCAGCCAATCGCGCGTCCGGAACATCCGCCATGCCGACGTTTGATTTTGTTGCGCTGAAAGCGAAATGGGATGTTTCCGCTTTTGTTTTTGATACACAATTGAATAATGTAGTTTTTCCTACATTTGTCAATCCTATAATTCCACAATGTAAAGCCATATTTTATAAACTAAATAATTTGATGCTACATTCTTCCAACAGGCGCCGAAGATTTAACAAATGAATAAACCCCATGCGCCAAGCGGCAAAATAACATATAAAATCAGAGAACTGCAAAATAATTTTTCCGGTTCAACAGAAGTTTTGTTAATTTCGAAAAATCCAGTACTTTTGCCGCCATAACAATTCAAAGCCTATCAACATGAATGGATTAAAAATCATTGTTTTGGCGAAACAGGTTCCCGACACGCGCCATGTTGGGAAAGACGCCATGAAGGACGACGGAACGGTCAATCGTCAGGCGCTGCCTGCCATTTTCAATCCCGAAGACTTGAATGCGCTCGAACAGGCATTACGGCTTAAAGACCATTATCCCGGCTCTACCGTTTCGTTGCTTACGATGGGACCCTTGCGCGCTGCCGACATCATCCGCGAAGGCTTCTTTCGAGGGGCTGACAACGGTTATCTGCTTTCCGATCGCGCTTTTGCAGGCTCGGATACCTTAGCAACGTCTTATGCTCTTTCGTGCGCCATACGCGCCATCGGAGAATTTGACCTGATTGTGTGCGGACGGCAGGCGATTGACGGCGATACGGCGCAGGTGGGACCGCAGGTTGCCGAAAAACTCGGTATCCCGCAGATCACCTACGCAGAAGAAATTTTTACAATTGAGGACGGGAAAATCCGTGTGAAACGCCGCCTCGAACGTGGAGTGGAAATTGTGGAAGGACCGTTGCCGCTATTGGTTACCGTCAATGGCTCGGCGCCCGAATGTCGCCCGCGCAACGTGAAGCTGATGATGAAATACAAACACGCGAAAACTGTCAGCGAAAAGCAGGACGCCAACGAAGATTATATCGCGCTGTTCAACGAACGTCCGTATCTGAACATCAACGAAATGAGCGTGAAAGACATCGACGTTCGTATCGAAGAACTCGGCTTGACGGGTTCGCCCACTAAAGTGAAAAAAATCGAAAATGTGGTGTTTCAGGCTAAAGAATCGAAACGCCTCAGCGCTTCCGACTGCGACATACGCGATTTAATGGTGGAATTAATTGCTAATCATACTTTAGGATAAAAATATGAATCATATATTTGTTTATTGCGAAATAGAAAACGGCGTTGTTGCCGATGTGAGTTTAGAACTTTGCACCAAGGGGCGCAAATTGGCAGACCGGTTACAATGCAAACTCGAAGCCGTAGTGATGGGCAGCGGGCTGGATGACGTAGCCAAACAGATCATCCCTTTCGGGGTCGACACGGTTTGGGTAGCCGACAGTCCGGCATTGGAGCCGTACAGCTCGCTGGCGCACACAAGTATTTTGGTCAAACTTTTTGAAGAAGAAAAGCCGCAAATTGCGCTGATGGGCGCCACCAGTATCGGGCGCGACCTCGGTCCGCGCGTGTCGAGCGCGCTGCGCAGCGGATTGACCGCCGATTGCACCTCGCTCGAAATCGGCGACCACGAGGAAAAGAAACAGGGCGTAGTAGTGAAATCCTGCAAAGACCTATTGTATCAAATCCGTCCCGCATTCGGCGGAAACATCATCGCAACGATTATCAACCCCGATTGTCGTCCGCAGATGGCTACCGTCCGCGAAGGCGTGATGAAAAAAGAAGAACTCGACCCCAACTACAAAGGCGAGGTAAAGACAATTGACGCAAGTAAGTACCTTACCGACGCCGATATGGTAGTGAAGGTGATTGAACGCCACATGGAAAAGTCGAAAATAAACATCAAGAATGCACCGATACTTGTTTCGGGCGGTTACGGTATGGGATCGCGTGAAGGCTTTCACCTGATGTTTGAATTAGCAGATGTTATCGGCGCAGAAGTAGGCGCATCGCGAGCCGCCGTTGACGCCGGTTTTGCCGACCACGAACGTCAGATAGGACAAACAGGCGTAACAGTTCGTCCGAAACTATACATAGCCTGCGGAATATCAGGACAAGTGCAGCATACCGCCGGAATGCAGGAAAGCGCAATGATTATTTCCATCAACAGCGACCCCAATGCACCCATCAATGCCATCGCCGACTATGTCATCACAGGCGACGTGTTTGACGTTGTCCCAAAAATGATCAAACATTACAAGGAGAATAAGAAGTAGTTTTCAGTTTTCAGTTTTCAGTTTTCAGTTTTCAGTTTTGACTTCGTCGAGCTAAAGGTTCAGTTTTCAAGTTTATGATACATTAAGGAATATGATATGACCAGAGACCAACGAATAGAAAATGCACGGCAAACGCTTGATATTGTTGAAAGAGGCGTTTATGCTGTACATGGTAGCGAAGTAAATATCGTTGACGCTGTCAGTCGCTCCGTCGAGAACACTGTGTTGTACACGCCGGAAACATTGACCGGCATATTGAAAGAAGCAGAAGGGAAAATCGGCAACAAAACTGAAACTGTTATCACAGTGGTCAACCAAACCACGATGGAGGCTTTGCGCGAAATGACCACCGACGGGCATACGGGCTGTCTCAATTTTGCATCGGCAAAGAACCCCGGCGGCGGATTTCTCACCGGCGCATTAGCACAGGAGGAAGCATTGGCAGCCGCCTCGTCGCTTTACAATTCGCTGTTGAAATGCAAGGAAATGTACGCATACAATCGATCGCGCAAGACCAGTCTGTATTCGGATTACATGATTTACAGTCCGGGCGTGGTTTTTATCAAAGACGATGACGGGCGTCTGCTTGATACACCCTATCAGGCAGATGTACTGACCAGTCCGGCAGTGAATATAAGCGCCATAAAACAAAACAATCCGGCGGAATTGGCTCTCGTGGAACAAACCATGCGGGCGCGGATAGACAAGATGCTGGCGGTATTTGTGATGCACGATGTTGAAAACCTTGTGCTGGGTGCGTGGGGTTGCGGCGTATTTCAAAATAATCCGCGCGATATAGCCCGTTATTTTGCAGGCTTCCTTACCGGAAACGGCAAATATTCAGGATGTTTCCGAAAGATAGTGTTCGCTGTTTTTGACAGAAGCAAGAATAGGGAAAATATTGGCGCGTTTGAGGAAGTGTGGAGAATGTGACTCAAAAATTAGAGGGCTTGGAGGATTAAGGTGTTTAGTCAGAAATGTCCATATTCGTAAACGTATCTCCCGTGCTTGTTTGATATCTATTCTATCGAAGGAGTGTCCGCCTAAAAACCCAAAAAAAATCACGGTCTCTCTAGCAGCGGCGGCAAACTTTGGGATTTTGGTTTCTTTTGTATTTCTATTTGCCTGACGAAGAGCATGGGCGAAATACAGGACACTTGTACGGCTCCTGATTCGGCGCCGCACGAACCTGTAAAATAGCCCATACCGCCTCCGGCGGCGGTAATCTGCGAAAACATGGCTAGGGGCGTACCCACGAGGTCGACGCCGCGCACTAATTCATCGGGGCGTCCGTCGGCGTATACGCGGTATACCTCGTTGGGCGTTACGTTGAACACGTTGGGCGAGTAGCGTCCCGTGGTGGTAAATCCGCCGGTAACGCTCGCAAAATAGTAGCCGTATTCTTTCGATTGCCGTTGTAACTCGGCTCTCATTTCCTGACGCAAATCATTCTCGTTTTTTTCCTGCGTACTTTCGATGATCAAATTCGATTGCCTTGCCGTTGTATTCAGTCCGGGCGCCGCGCGTCCGTGTCCGTTCGACTCCGGAAAGCCCTCAATGGGTACGCGCGACATCAGGAATCCTTTCAAAATGCCATTTTCCACTAAGATGACCTTTTGTCCCTTCACGCCTTCGTCGTCATATTTGTAATGACCGTTGATCTCGCGTCCCTTGTATTTGTCGATGGTCGGGTCCATATACACGTTGAGAAATTCCGGCAACACTTTTTCGTCTATTTTTTTCTTGAAAGTTTGTCCGTCGGATTCCTGACGCATCCGTTGTCCTTCCACGCGATGACCGAATATTTCGTGAAAAAACACGCCTGACGCTTCGGGCGAGAGCAATGCCGGACCCGAAAATGCTTCCACCACCGGCGCTTCTTTCATTTCATTCAGTTTGGCAATGATTCGCGTCAGTTCGCGCATCACTTCCCTTTCGGGAGGCAACTGACTGGCGGCAAGCGCAAACCACGATTTCTGGAGGGGCAGTTCCATCCCGTCGTCGGCTTTTACCATCGCGCCGATGCTTAAGTTGATGTACGTCATGTTCTGGACAATCTCGGCGCCTTCGGACGAAACATAATATTTCCGCACAATTTGCATGTTGATATTTGCCCATCCGTCAATGATATTGCTCGATTGCTTAAACACAGCCGAATATTGGCGCAACTTGTCTTCCCATTCCTTTCGGTTGAAACGGACTTGCGACGCGGTCATTGGCGGTTCGAAGTATTTCACGGGCGTTTGCGGGGTATAGTCGTCTGATTGGTCTTCTTCCTGTACTTTCACCGCCATGTTCGTTTTTACTCTTTCAAAACGGTTCACGGCATTTTTATGCGCCTGGTCGGTCATCCACCAGATGGATTGACGGATGGCGTCTTCCGAATCTTCTATAGGCAGATAGGTGGGTTCGGTACGGTTGTTGGCGTCGGTTTCGCGCAACTGGTGGTAGTTGTCGGTTTCAAAACTTCCCACGCGCACCATCGGCGTGAAGATACGGTTGTGGGTCGTGCGCGAAGACGTCAGGCTGCCGAGCGTCGTCCGAACGCTTTCCAACTTGGTTTCGTCTACCCTGAAACTGATGAAATAAGGCACATCAGGCAGATCTGCGTTTTGCTGAAACTCAACCATCTCGCGCTTTAGTTCATCTTTCAGGATATTCAATAATTTATCCTGCGCCTGAACTGTTTGTAGTAGGCATAGAAAAAAAACGAAGCTGATGATCTGTAGAAAGATTTTTTTAAAAATGGTTAACATCATCGAAAACTGTTTGATTTGCTTGCATTTGTTACGAATCTTCATAGAGGTCATTAATAGAAATTTCTAATCCGGGTATGGTTGATACCGGAATAACCGATTTATTGTCCTGTTCAACTTCATAGATAGCGCCCTTATCGAATTTGCCGTCAGATTGAAGAATATACACCGTTACATAATTCTCTAAGGGTGAAATGATCCAATACTCTTTCACTCCATATTTTTCATATAGATCAAATTTTTCACGAATATCTCTTTTTATGGAAGACGGCGATAATACTTCTGCAACAAAATCGGGCGCGCCATAACATCTATTTCCATCTAATTTTGCCCTGTCGCATACAATGATGAGATCCGGCTGTAAGGCTGCCTCAATTTTTTCCTTTTCATAACTGCCTTCAAAGAGACACACTTCAACCGGCGCAAATAATATTTTATATTTTTTCTCGTTGAAAGAAGAGAAAAAATTCCTGATTTTCATGTAGAGGTTGCCTATTAAGTCTTGATGTTTTATCGACGGAGTGGGCGACATAAATTTGATCCATCCCCTGATAAACTCAATGCGAGCTTCGGGCAACCCTAAATACTCAATATACGATCCTTGTATTGCTTGCATCTTCAAACGGTGTTACTGGTGATTAAATTCTTGGGGATTTATTTTCTGAAGGCGGAACTCAAAAATGATATTGCCTTCAACAAACAAATTAATATGATGTTTCTTGTTGGTCATGAAATGAAAAATATGCCCGTCTTCTGAAGCGATCGTCACTTTCGAATCGTTTGCTTCAAAGCCGACTGCCTGATTCAATGATTTTAGGTACGACATCAACACAAAGGCTTTTTCTATTCCGTCGCCTGTTCCGAAATTCCACGCTTCGTCGGGTTGCGCCAGCCGGTTGTCGCTATAAATTGATTCGTCGGGCATTTCGGTCAGTATTCGGTATGCCTCGTGGACGGTTTTACCGGCAAGCCCTTCAATACACACCGGATTCCGTTCCATGGCAGCTTTGACGAATGGTATCCAACTGATTCCTTCCATGTTGCGGTAAGCGTATTGGGCAAGTTCTGCAAACTCGTTCTGCGACGCCATTGCTGCAATATGCTCCATGATTTCTTCGCGGGATTGCTCCGTGTTGATTTGCAGGCGCGGCATCATGGTAAATTCCTTGTTTTTGTCGGGCAGGCGCGGCTCGATGTGAATAAATTTGCGCATATCTTCAAACATATCGCGCATCCGGCTACAACGCTCCGGTAGAATGCGTTCAATGAAATAATCTCTCTTTTCGTCAAAACTCATATTTTTGTTTTGATCCAAAAAGTCCTCGAAATCGTTGATGATGATTTTTTCATCTTTGGGCGAAAGATAGAAATCGCGGGGGTCAATTTCTTCAAACAGCGACTTCCGGCTGTCGCCCGTAAATTTGTTCTTGCTCGAATGTTCGTAACTAAAAATGGTGCGCAATTCAGTGTAACATATTTTGTTGTTGCGCTTGTGCCGGTATTGGAAACATTCCCAGAACTCGTTTTTGGTGCGCAGAAAATTGATGAACAGTTCAAAATTGAAGTCTGTGGTCAGAAAACTTCGCAAACTCGTTTCAAAACTTTTGTAGGCTTCGGGGTCGATGGTTGCCTTTTCGTACAGGGTATGGATATAACCTGTGAGATGCGATACGATGGTTATTTTTTCGTTTTCGATGGCTCTGCGCGCTTTTGCCGAAAGTTCCGTGCCGTTGTACCACATGGTTTTGGTAACAATGCGTCGGTTGTTGGTCAGTACGCCGTCGCGCTCGGCTATGAAGTTTTGCGAATGTAACGGAGTGGCTATCAGGAAAATTTTCTCAAGCGGTATTCTCCCCACGATAAACATGGCGGCTGCATACAGCGAAGAAAGCGACACACATTCGCCGGCGCCGACAGCGTAACCCTCCTTGTGGCGGAAAGCCATCATCGCTTCCACAGTTTCGGTTTTCCAGTAGGGAATGGTATTGCTGGTATACTTGTCCAATCCGAAATGCCTGCGTATGTCGATGTCAAAATAATACTTGTCGCCCTCGTAGCCAAACAGCGCGTTGCTTTGGCTGAGGCTTTCGGCGTCAACGAAATCGCTAAAACGCGCCAACTCCTTTTCTTGTTGGGTAAGCCCCCAGGTATCCAGATCGAGATTGAACGAAAAATGATCTATGATGTACTGCTTCACTCGGTTCACCCTGTAGGTGAAGGATTTTTTTTCAATGTTGGCAAACCATGGATCATCGCGCCATTTCCATATTTCGGGCGACATGATGTTTGCCAGAACCAATGAATAGAACAGTTCCGGAAAAATGAACACCTCCATATCGGAAAGGGTATACGCCGAAGAATATTTTTCTAAGTCTTTGCTATTGAAGTCTCTATTGGTCATATGATTATTTACTTGTTCACCTTCATTTGTACTAAATCAATACGTGTGTTGGTTACTTTGCGAATGATGAATGTATAGGGTTCTATTTTAATCATTTCACCGGCAAGCGGCAAATTGAGGTGGTGGTAGAGGATAAATCCCGCTAAGGTGTCATAATCATCCTTTTCGGGAATATGCAAATGAAAATTCTCGTTCAGGTATTCTATTTCGAGCCTGCCGGAAAACAGGTATTCATTATCTTGAATTTTTCGTTCCACCAGATTATCCTTGTCGTGTTCGTCTTCGATGTCGCCTAAAATTTCTTCTATCAGGTCTTCGAGGGTCAGCAGTCCTGCCGTTCCGCCGTATTCGTCCACCACGATGGCGATACTGCGGCGTTCCTGCATGAACAGTTGCATCATCCGGTTGCCCGACATCGTTTCAGGCACAAAGGTCAACTGGTTGATCATCGACTGTATGGACGGCGGATTCTTGAACAGTTCTTTTGAATGTACGTAACCGATCACATTGTCGATATCTTCGTTGTACACAATGATTTTGGATACGCCGGTATCAATAAATTTTTGTATCAGTTCCGAAATTGGCGTATTTTCATCTACCGCCACAATATCTGTGCGCGGGATCATGCAGTCGCGCAATTTGACGGTCGAAAAATCGAGCGCGTTCTGAAAAATTTTTATTTCGTGTTCGGCGTCCTGTTCTTCTTTGCTGGCTGTCTGCGTTTCGCCCATCATAAAATCATCAAGGTCGGCGCTGGCAAAGACGGTCTTGTCGTCGTTTTTTGCGGGGTCAATTTTGGTGAACATCCGGATAAAGACATGCGCTATTCCTGTGATCATCCCTGTTACGGGATATATCAATCCGTAGAAAACCAGCAATGGTAGCGCGCATACATTGATGATGGCATTGGGCGCTATCCGAAACAGCACTTTTGGCAGGTAGCCCGCCAAAAGGTAAAAGACAAGCGCTGCCAGAAAAATTTCCGCCAACAATATTCCGGTCAAAACAGGAATTTGTCCTGTCACCGCAGGCAATAGCCACCATGCAAACGCCGCCCCATAGGTTGCCAGCGAAATATAATAACCCGCCATTGCCGTGTAGAAAAATTGCGCGGGATGGTGGGTGAAAATCGCTACTATCCTCGATGGGTATTTTCCATGTTTGCGATCAAATTCGATTTTCAACTTGTTAGCCGACGTAAAAGCAGTTTCCACGCCTGAAAAAAAGGCGGCAAAACATAGAGACAATATGATGATCAAAATTGGGGTCATGGCTGATTTTCAGGTTCATCATCATTCAATATGATCGTAGCCCTTCCTTTGGTGAATACGATGTTCGTAAAATCCTGATTTGCAGAAAATGTTTCTCCCGTAGTAATTGAACCGTCCTTCTTTGTTGCTTTGGTAAATTTTTCAGAATATACGATACCTTTTCCGGGGTCCCAAAAAAATTGCTCTGTTTCCAGTACTTCGCCTTCTGCGCTGGTGATGACCACATTGCTTCGTGCTTCCCATATTTCGGTGGCTAAATCCTCTTTTGCCCAATTGGCTGTTAACTCGGCTTTCAGTTCTCCTGTCTTTTCGTAAAACCAAACATGTAATCCTTCCGGAAATTCTCGGCGCTGTTCGGAAGCCGAAGTATATTGTTTGAACACAGGCGCGGTTAATCTCATCAACAAACGCGCCGAATCGGAATACAACGTTTCGACATTTTCCCCCATAAAATCCGGTTCCATCTCTGTATCAATGAATTTGTTGACAGTTTCCATATCGTTCACACAAGAGAACAACGGAAACGTCAAACAAATAATAATCAGATATATACGGGATGATATTTTCATGGAAACCTGCATTTTTTGTTCAACTAACAAACCCCCAAAGCATGTTTTGCCTTGAGGGTTTGATCTTCTTGCCATATTTATTAATTGTTGAAACGAACTCTTGTGGTTTCATTGATCCAACACGGAACCGTAACGGAATTTCCTTCGGTGATGTTGCGGAAAAAACCTTCTTCCTTTTTGGGGAAATGAGGCGAAAACGTTTTGATCAACTGATCGGCTTTTGGCGCAATTTCAGGATCAACGGTTTTGGCTCTCTGCAATTTATCAACTGCTACCCAAAAAACGTAAGCCCGTTCGAAGTCATCTTCACCGCATTTTGGACCGGCAACATAAGTGTTTGCCAACAAGATATACGGTTCTCCCCAGTCGGGTCTCAACTTGCTGGCTTCAAGGGCGTATCTTTTGGCGTCGGTAAATCTGTTGTACCTGGACATCATGATCGTACCTAAAAAATGGTTAAATCTGGCTTTTTCGTAGGGGTCTGTAGCATTTTTGATGGCTTCTTCAAAATATTCAACTGCCTTGTCGTAATTGTCTCTTCTAAAAAACAACATAGCCATATTGTATGCTGCATCTGCCGACGGGTTCAGCGCATACATCTGCTCCGAAGCCATTTCGAACAATGGCGCATCGGTACATTCTTTTCGGGTAAGCATACGGGTCAGTTTGCGAAGAAATTCTTCGTCATTCTTGTTGTCATCGTATTTCTCGCTGTAGATTTTGATCAGGTTTTCGCAACTTGCCGCGGCGCTATTGGAGAAAAACTCGTCGAACATGTCGCGGGCTCTTGCCAGCTCTTCGCCTGCCTTTTCGTCGGTCGTCTTTCTGATGGCGTCCGTCAAAAGATCGTTCAACTTGTTGTATTCGTCGATAAACTTTTCATCAGTCAGAAAATTTGACGTATACTGCTCAAAGATGATTCTCCAGTAGCTTGCGAACATTAACGCGGGGGTTTTTTCCTTTTGTTCCGCAATGATTCCCTCAAGCATGGACAATATCTTGGATTGGTTTTCAGGCGTATCGGCATATTTTAGCATATCCTGCAGCATGTATTGCCGGTAATTTGCCGCGGCTTGGGGTCGCAAAATAATTCCCTTATCCCATACTTGCATTAACGTGTCTATCAATGCGCTCTTCCTGTCCTGATTCAGCTCCCTGTCAATGTAATACTGGTACATTTGGGCGCCCTGAATGGTCATATTGACGAGGGCAAGAGGACAATCCCTCCATACCTTGCGCCAGTTGACAATGGCTGCATCGTAATTTTTAATCTGAAAATCAGATTGATACAACGATAAATGTCTGACACAGGTAGCGCTGTCCTGCCCTTTTCCGTACCTTGTGCCGCTCTCTGCTCCCGTTTGCGCCGACACGGTCATCACCGCAAACAAACTTACTACTACTCCTAATGTTTTGACTACAATCTTCATGTTTCTATTTTATTATATGTGTTCAGTTTAATGATTTTTTCTAAGCCTAAAAACACCAAATTTGGTTCGGCAAAAATATACTTTTTTATTTTACCAACAAAAAAATTTACATCACCACCAGTCAAAATTGTGACCAACTGCGGAAATTTATTGACGAACTGATGAATATAACTTTCTACTTCAAAAATAATGCCATTTTGTACGCCGGAGGTAATTGCAGACGCGGTTGTATCCCCAAACATCTCACAATCATCAGTTTGCGACAGTAAAGGCAATTTTTTTGTAAATTCATGCAAAGCCCGAAAACGCATGTTCAGCCCGGGCGAAATACTTCCTCCATGATATTTTCCTTCGCGGTCAACAAAATCAAAGGTCAATGCAGTACCGGCGTCAATCACCAATATGTCCCTTCCGGGGAAAAGACTGTATGCGCCCACAACAGCCGCCAGACGATCTTTGCCCAATGTTTCCGGCGTTTTGTACAGGTTGCGTACCGGAATGGGCGTGTCAGCGGTAAGTTCCATGAAATGCGCAGCCGTTTGCGTCAAAGCGTCAATAACATCCTGACTTACAGCGCTGACACTCGACAAGATACAAGCGTCAACCATCGGCATTGCGCAGATATGCTGCAACAAGCCGCCTGCATCATCAAGCGAAAATGATGCCAACGATTGTATGGCGCCATCTTCCATCAAAGCAATCTTTATCAGCGTATTGCCGGCGTCTATGCAAAGGGATTTCAAGTTTTGGGTTTCGGGTTTCGGGTTTCGAGTTTCGGGTTTCGGGTTTCGGGTTTCGAGTTTCGAGTTTGAAAACTGAAAACTGAAAACTGAAAACTGAAAACTAAAAAAAACTATTTCGCGGAAAATTTATAGATGGTTTGCGTTTGATAGCTTTGCCCGGGTTGGAGGATAGTCGACGGGAAAGTCGGCTGATTGGGCGAATCAGGGAAATGTTGCGTTTCGAGGCACAAGCCGGCGCGACGTATGTATGTCATATCGTTTGTGCCGGTTAACGTACCGTCGAGGAAATTTCCGGCATAAAACTGCACGCCGGGTTCGGTGGTGAACACTTCCATGAACCGTCCGCTTTCGGGTTCGTAAACTGTGGCTGCCAGCTCGAGCGAGCCGCTGCTGTTGCGCAACACCCAATTGTGGTCGTAGCCGCCTCCAATTTGCAACTGCTCGAAATCCGCGTCAATGCGTTCGCCTATTTTGTGGGGCGTGGTGAAGTCCATTGGCGTTCCGGATACGTCGGGCAAGTTGCCGGTAGGGATCAAGCCGCCGTCCACTTCGGTATACTTGTCGGCGAGGATGCTCAGTTCGTGACCCGCAATAGTTGGCTGTTTGCCTGCTGAAAGGTTGAAATAACTGTGATTGGTGAGGTTACACGGCGTTGCCTTGTCGGTAACTGCACGGTAGTCTATTTTCAACTCATTGGCGTCGGTGAGCGTGTAAGTCACCGTTACCTGCAGATTGCCCGGATAACCTTCTTCCATGTCCTTGCTGGCGTAGGTCAGTTCGAGCGCTATACCATCGGCGCTTTCAACGGGTTTAGCCGCCCATACCACGCGGTTGAAACCAATGTTTCCGCCATGCAGATGGTTTTCGTTGTTGTTGGTTGCCAGGGTGTATTCCACGCCGTCCAGCGTAAATTTCCCTTTTGCAATGCGGTTGCCATACCGCCCGATGATTGCCCCAAAGTTAGGGTTGCTTGTTTCATACGCGGGGCTGATATAACCGTCTATTTTGTCGAAACCAAGAACCACATTGCCCATTTCTCCGTTTCTGTCGGGAACATACAGCTCGGTGATGGTTCCGCCATAGGTGGTTACTTTCATCACAACGCCGCTGTTGTTGGTCAGCGTGTACAGTTCCACCGGTTGCCCTTTGAAACTTCCGAACGCTTCTTTTACAATACCTGCTTGCGGTTCTGCTTTGCTTTGTCCGCTACCGCTGCACGAAACCAAAATTGCTGTAACCATCAATACCAAAATACATTGGTATATCATTCTTTTTGTCGTTTGTTTTGTCATGTCTTGAATTATTTGATTTTTATTAAAATTTTCGCGTGCAAAAATACATAAAATATTGTAATGAGTATTTTGCTGATTAAACGAAAAGATATATTTTTGCGCCGGTTCAGTTTTTTATGATGCTCATGAAGAAACAAAATATCCGTCAATGTGTTGTTCTGCTGTGCGGTATTGTACTGGCAGGTTTAGTTTCGTCGAAATATTTTTTTCGTATTGACCTTACCGCCGAGAAAAGATATACCTTGTCGCCCGAAACCAAACAGGTGTTGCGCCGGTTGGATGCTCCGCTGTACGTGCATATTTACCTTGACGGCGATCTTCCGGTTCAGTTCCGGAAGTTCCGCAACAGCATCCGCGAAATGCTCGACGACTTCAGAACATACAGCGCAAGCCGCATCGTCTATCGTTTTGTTGACCCTGCCGATGCGTCTAACCGTCAAGAACGCGAAGAATTTTATGCCTTCCTCGAAGAATCCGGTATCCAAAAAATAACCATCAACAAACCGAATAAGGATGGCAGTCTGTCGCAGCAGATTATTTTTCCGGGCGCCATGCTTTCGTACAAAGATAGAGGAGGCGTTGTCAACCTGCTCGCCAACAACAGGATGCTTCCTTGGGAAATGCAATTAAACGCCTCATTGGAAGCGCTCGAGTACGAACTGATCAAAACAGTAAACATGCTGAGCGCCGACAGTATTGGGCGCGTGGCTTTTACCATTGGACACGGTGAACCCGGCATGGCTGAAACATTTGACCTCGGTAATGAACTGTCCGCCTTCTACGAAGTAGAATACAAATCCATCAACGGACAATTGGATGCTTTAGACCCCTACAAGGCGGTAATTATTGCCAAACCCCGTACTGCTTTCGATGAAAAAGACAAATTTATCATCGACCGCTTCATCATGCGCGGCGGCAAGGTAATGTGGCTGATCGACGGCGCCAACGTGAACACCGACAGTTTGACTTCCGCAAACATGACTTTTGCGCTGGCTACGAATCTGAATCTCGATGGACAGTTGTTTACTTACGGTGCGCGTATCAATCCTGTTGTGGTACAGGACATGATGTACCATCCCATTCAAGTGACCTTAACTGATGGTCCGGCGCGCATGTCTGCGGCTCCATGGCTTTATTACCCCTTAGTGAACCCTTCGCCCGATCATGCGATTACGCGAAATTTGGGACCTGTATGGCATCGCTACGCCAGCGATATTGATACGGTAGGACTTGACAACGGTATCCGCAAGAGCGTACTGCTGCGCACATCCGATTTGTCGCGAACCAGAGGATTGCCGTGTATGATCAGCCTGAATGAAGTACAAATCATGCCTGATCCGCAACAATTCAATAAACCGCACTTGATCACCGCCGTATTGCTTGAAGGACAATTCCCGTCGGCGTTCCGCTTTCGCAACGCGCGAAGCCTGTTCCCTGACTTGCAGGAAAGACAAGCCGAAAAAAGTGTAACAACCAAAATGATCGTAGTAGCCGATGGCGATATTGCCCGTAATGACGTGCGTTACACACAAAGAGGATACGAGCCTTATCCGCTCGGATATGATCGCTACTCGGGAATGACTTTTGCCAACAAGGAATTTTTGGTTAATGCGCTCAACTACCTCAGTGACGACGCCGGATTGATGAATCTGCGCAACCGTGAATTTAAAATGAGACTGCTCAACAAACAAAAACTAAACGACGAATTGTTAAAATGGCAGATGATCAATCTTATATTACCCATGTTTTTGCTGCTTGCTTGCGGACTGGCTTATCATCTGTGGCGCCGGTATAATTACGGAAAATAAACCCCATTCTCAATTCTCAATTCTCAATTCTCAATTCTCAATTCTCAATTCTCAATTATATCCCTGATTGCCACCGACGCGCACACGCAGCCAAACATAGCCGGAAGGTATGAAATTGTTCCTACCACCGATTTTTTGTTTTGCTCGTCGCAGGGCTGCACCAAATCCTTGTCTACCTGTTCGGTAGAGAATACGGCTTTGATACCGGTGGTTACGCCCAACTTGCGAAGCCTTTTCCGAAGAATGTATGCCAGCCGACAATTGTATGTTTTCGACAGGTCGTCGACACGGATTTGCAGCGGGTCGAGTTTTCCGCCGGCGCCCATAGAGCTGACAATACGCTGATGATTTTTCAGGGCGTAGTACAGCAGGAAAATTTTGGGCGAGAGCGTATCTATGGCGTCTACGATGTAGTCGCAGGGGGTGGCGGCAATCTCAATCAGGCGTTCGTCGCGGATAAACTCGCTGATGGTTTCCAACTGCACGTCGGGATTGATGTCGCGCAGGCGTTCAGCCATCACTTCTGTTTTCGGACGACCTTCTGCGCTGCAAAGCGCCAACAATTGCCGGTTGCGGTTGCTGGGTTGTACCGTATCGCCGTCGATGATGGTTAATTTTCCCACCCCGGCGCGGCATAACATTTCGGCGGCATAAGCGCCTACGCCTCCCAAACCTGCCACCAAAATATGCGCTGAACGTAATTTCGCCAGATTACCAGCAGGAATCAGCATTTCAGTCCTCTCAAGCCATCCCATTTGATACAAAAAAAAAGAAATTTGTGTTTTGTTTACCGAATATGATTACTTTTGCAAAGATAATCATTTGACAAAAAATGCAGTTAAACATCATAAAAAATATTGTAAACCAGACGTTATGAACACATGCGATCCCTCCATTCCCGACGGGAAAATATTAGCCGACTTAGCGCTAAGCTTAAACTGCGCGACGCAAGATTTAGGCAGAAAATTAAGTCCTATGGAAGAAAATATCCTTAGATTGTTGCACGAACACTACGCGAATGACCTGAAACGCAGGATTTTCCAAAACGACAAAAACAATTTCCTTGTCTGTGAAACCGACGCGAAGGCGGGATTAATTGATTTGACTGAAGATTACGCGTGTACATTCAAGACCGAACCGGTATTTGCAGGTTCGGCAAAGGAGGCGACCATAAAATTTGCCGCCGCCAGCCAAAAAATATTCCGCGAAATATCCATACGCGGCGGACAGCCATTGGCTACGCTTCTCTCTTTATCGACGGGCGCGCCTGTTAATGATTCGATACAGGCAGACTTGCAAAATACCATTTCCGGAATAGCGTCATTCAGCAATACATTCGGAGTGCCTGTAGCAGGCGTCGATACGCATTTCAATGATTTGGAATGCCCTGGTATCACCGCCAATCTGATGAGTATTGGTTTGATTGACAAGGAAACACAGCTTGTATCGTCCTGTAGGGGAACCGATAACCCTGTGTATTTGGTTGGCGCAACCAATGCCGGAGATAAACAAATACCGTCAAGCGCTTTTGTCGCCCGGTCGTTGTACGAAATGGTATGCGATCTGAATGACGAAGGCGCGATAGTTGCCATTCAAAGCATCAACAACGGCGGAACAGAAAGTACGGCGGAACTGATAGTGGTTGCCTGTGCGGAAATGGTGGCAAACGGAACCAACGGCATTGAATTGGATGCAGCGCTATTTGAAGGGGAGCAGAAATTGACAGAATTGATTTCCAACAAATTGGTAATGATTGTCAAGGAAGAATGTGGCAAAAAATTAGAAAATGCCTGCCGCAAGTGGAATATGCGCTGTATGCAGATAGGAACAGTGGTTGACGAACAAAAATTAGCGGTCTTGAATGGACAATCTCACGAGCTTGATTTACCGGCGTCGGTTCTTTCCATGTTTCATGGAGCGCCGTCCGAAATTGACATTGATACGTTACCAGCCGACGATGTTAGTTTATTGCCTGTCGAAGCGCCTGTTCCGGAAGAGCACAGAGATGTGGCAAAATTCATGATAACCTGTCCTAATCTTTTGTCGCAACAGTGGATTTTTGAACAATTCGACAGTACGGTAGGCACCAACAATCTTTCGACCAATTACATTACCGATGCGCCTGTGATTCAAATCAAAGGCGCGCTGCATGCTTTGGCAGTATCGTTTTGTCAAAGCGCTACTGATCTTTTAAAATACCCCGAATCGGTGAATTTGACAGCGGCTGAAGCATTGCGCAAGGCAGTCTGTTCAGGCGGAGAACCGCGCATGTTGACCGGTTGCCTCAATTACAGCGGCGACATAGATGCAAAGACATTGTATACCATTAATAATTATATCGCGCTCTTTTGCAAAAAAACGGGAATTTCTTCATCGGGACTTTACATGAATCGCATTGAAGCAAAAGGCGAGCCTGTCATTTACAGCCTTTCAGTGGGCGTTGTAACGTTTCTGAACGATAAGCACCGGCAGATGACCATGTCGTTCAAAGGGAAAGGCGATATGATTTACATGCTCGGCAAGTCTATCAACAACCTCAACTCTTCGGAATATATCCGCAACTTTCACGGTATTAAGGATTCACCTCCACAGCAAATCGACTTGGATATGGAAGCAAAACTGTTGAAAATCACCCAGAAACTAATAGCCCGCAAATTGGTGAAGTCTACGCACAACGTTTCGAAAGGCGGGCTGTTTATGGCGCTGCTTGAATCGGCGATGATACGCAGTTTTGGTTTCGACGTCACAGTAGACGGCGAGATACGCAAGGACGCCTTTCTGTTTGGCGAATCGCCCTCGCGTATTATTGCGAGCGTAGGGTTGGCTCGCGAAACGGCTTTTATTGATTTCATGATGAAAACAGGCATACCCTTCATGGCGCTGGGACACGTCACCAGCGAAGAAATACGCATTGACGACATTTCGTATGGATTTATCAGCGACTACCGAAAGAAATATTTCAGGGAATGAGCAAGCAGCAGTTGCGCAAATGTTTGACAGGATAGCGCGGAGGTACGATTTTCTGAATCATTTACTCTCTCTGCACATCGACAAAATGTGGCGTCGCAAGGCAGTGAACCAACTGCGCGGGCTGACGCTCAATCATGTGCTCGACGTGGCTACCGGAACAGCCGATTTGGCAATAGCCATTCAAAAACGGCTTCAACCGGGGCATATTACAGGCGTTGATATTTCTGAAAGGATGTTGGCAATCGGCAGACAAAAGATTGAAAAGAAAGGTATGAAGCAACAAATCAGCCTGCAATACGGCGATTCGGCAGACCTGCCTTTTAACGACTGTACCTTTGACGCGGTTACGGTGGCTTTTGGCGCCCGTAATTTTGAAAACCTCGAAAAGGGAGTTTGCGAAATGTTCAGAGTATTGAAAACCGGCGGTAAATTGGTTGTTCTTGAATTTTCCATTCCCCAAAACCGTGTTTTCCGCAGCATTTTTCATTTTTACTTTTTCAGTATCTTGCCGTTAGTGGGAAGGATAGTGTCGAAAGACGCTCGCGCATACAATTATTTGCCAGAATCGGTGCAGTCCTTTCCTTCCGGAGCATCATTCAAGGAAAGAATGGAATACTGCGGTTTTAAGGATGTGGATTTCTGTCCGTCTACATTCGGGATTGTAAATATTTATACAGGGAAGAAAAGGATGGATGTAATAGTTGACCCTACAATTCCTCAACAATGAAAATCTTCCTCATCGGATTCATGGGCAGCGGTAAGAGCACCATCGGCAGGCGACTTGTCGAACGGATAGGTTTCGATTTTGTGGATACCGACCGTCTTATTGAGATGCAGCAGTGTATGACCGTTTCCGAAATATTTGCGCAGCGCGGCGAGGCTGCTTTCCGAGAGATAGAACGTAATATCCTGCTGGAAATACAAAAACTCGAATACGCAGTAGTATCTACAGGCGGCGGTATGCCTTGCTATGGCGATAATATGGACGTCATGCTGGCAAACGGAAAAGTGGCGTACCTGAAAACATCTCCATCAACGCTCAGTCGACGGCTGCTTCGTTCGCAGACCGAACGTCCGCTCATCAAAGGCAAAACGGAAAACGAACTGTTACAATATATCATTGAAAAATTAGCCGAACGCGAAGCATTTTACAATCGCGCGCATATAGTGGTGCAAACCGAAGATTTTTCGATGGAAAAACTTTTGCAAAAACTGCAGTTGATGAAACAGGAAAAGTAGGAATTTTCAAAAAAATATCGTATTTTTGCAACGTTGATTTTAATGGGGGAATAGACATGAAAAAGCAGATTTTAATTGGGGTAGAGTCCTTTGAAAAGATGATTGAGGGCAATTATTTTTACATTGACAAAACTTTGTTTATCAAAGAATTGCTTGAAAACAGAGGCGAAGTCACCCTGATAACCAGACCGCGAAGATTTGGTAAAACTATGAATATGAATATGTTAGAGCATTTCTTTGACATCACCAAGGATAGTAAAACCTTATTCAACGGTCTTAAAATAATGGAACACAAATATATCGTAGAAAAGCATCTGAATAAGTACCCTGTTGTTTTTCTTACGTTGAAAAATGTAGAGGCGCCGACTTACCAACAGGCTATAAACATACTCAGAAATTTGGTTTCCTGCGTTTTCCAACAACACTTGTACATGTGTGAAAATGATAGGCTTAACGAGTTTCAAAGGAATTATTTTTTTAAATTTTGTTCAAGAGATATAACAGATGAAGAACTTAAAAACGCTTTGCAGTTTTTGGTCACTTGCCTGTATTCCCATCACAAAAAACGTGTTGTTGTTTTGATAGATGAATACGACGCGCCCATAAACAATTCCTTAACCGGCGGCTATTATAAGGAAATGATACAGTTTATGCGCGGCTTCCTTGGAAATGTTTTCAAAACGAACTTCAACTTGGAATTTGGCGTACTTACAGGCGTGCAAAGAATCTCAAAAGAGAGTTTGATAAGCGAGTTTAACAACCCTAAAGTATGCGGAATTAGGGATATGGAATTTGCTACTTGCTTTGGTTTTACTGAGGGAGAAGTGAAAGACGCCTGTGTGATTTACGAAAAAGAAGATAAATATGAAGAAATTAAGAAATGGTACAATGGTTACCTGATAGGCGATCAGGAGATATACAATCCTTGGAGTATTGTCCAATATTTAAGCAGAGGAAAATTTAGCGACTATTGGGCAAACACCGGAGGTATGGGTATACTGGAAGATATATTTTTCAAAGGAACACCTTCTTTAAAAAACGATATGGCAGGTTTATTGACCGATAAACCCATAAAAATGAGGTTTGACGAACACATTATTTATCCGATTTTATATGAAAGTGATGATATATTCTGGTCTATGCTGTTGAATACCGGATATATTAAACCTTGTGCGGGTTCTACCCAAGACAGTTTTTACGCAGAATTGGTCAACAAAGAAGTGAAAAATATATTTAAGCGCTGTATCAATTTGTGGTTCAAGAGGCAGCAACGCACAATACATGCGGCAATACAAAATTTTGTTACATGCCTGCTTCATGGCGACAAGGACGGCGTAAGCGACACCCTCAACAAAGAACTGCTCAACAACCCCAGTTGCCACGATTTTAAAGAAGAAAACAGTTACCACATGTTTATTTTCGGCATTTTGTTGGCAGTTTCCGGCGATTATATTGTTTACTCAAACCCCGAATCGGGAAAAGGACGGTCAGATTGTTTGATAAAACCAAACGACAAAGAAAAATACGCGGTAGTAATAGAATTTAAACATTGTAGGGGCGAACCTGCGTGTTCGCCCAATGAATGTAATATCGACCTAACCCAAGAAGCCCAAAACGGTCTAAAACAAATCGAAGGAAAATCGTATATCCACAATTTGAAAAAAGAAGGTTATGAGAAAATATACAAATACGCCATTGCGTTTCACAAGAAAAATTGCGTGGTAGCAATGGAAATTGAAAATTGAGAACGGCGCAGCCTTCGCCGGAGGCAATATTCAATTATTCGTTCACGCAGGGACAAACGTAAGTGGTGATCATTCTTGAACTTGCCCTGTCGTTCATTCCGTTGGTTTCTTCTCTGTACACGAGGAAATGCGGAGTTTCCATATGGAAATTGTGCCCCGGCTTGTTGGTCCAGCGTTCGTACAGGTGAAATTCCGTACTGTCGGTATACGACTGGAAAATCACGTAATCCAGACAGGCTTCTTCCAGCAGCGTTCCTGCCTGACATTTCTCGAAAGCAGCCTTGTAAGCCGATACAAATTCCGGCTTGATCTTGATGGGGATGTTCATAATGATCTCCAACGAATCTTTTTTTGCCGCGCAACCGCAGGTCATGCCCTCAGTTGGTTGATTCGCCGTATTACAGCACGCAGCCAGAATTGCAACGCAGCATCCGATAACTAAAATTGATTTTTTCATGGTAAGTGAATTTGATGATTTTTGAAAATGCAAAAGTAAATGAAAAATTGAGTTTCCCAAACATAGAAGGTAAAAATCTATATTTTTCATTATCTGTCTACCCTGGCGCCACCGCCTTTGGTCAATTTTTCCACTTCTTCGAGCGTAGCCATTGAAGTGTCGCCGGGCGTGGTCATGGCTAATGCGCCGTGTGCTGCGCCGTATTCAACGGCTTTTTGCGGGTCGTTGAAGGTCATCAAGCCGTATGCCAATCCCGACGCAAAACTATCGCCGCCGCCTACACGGTCGAATATTTCGATGTTTTCGCGGTGCGTTGCTTCGTAGAACGAGCCGCCCGCATAACAAATCGCGC
>Ga0099364_10002828_pt1 | contig 27440 bp, 21 predicted proteins | sample TergutTh196P3_FD_73070 | JGI IMG/M metagenome (GOLD analysis project Ga0099364, IMG submission 73070) | Microcerotermes parvus P3 segment gut microbial communities from Pointe-Noire, Republic of the Congo - Th196 P3 | ecosystem: Host-associated > Arthropoda: Insects > Digestive system > Gut ... | reverse complement strand
GTGCAAATTGCATCTTGTCATACATATATTTTTTTTGCTATTATATAATCAGGAGTATACTGATGCTGCTTGTAGAATTGAATGTGCCGATAAAAGAGATAAAGACAAAGATTCATGCGGCAAGGGGGCGGCTTTGACTCCCTTGAAGGATGGATTTCAGGTTTAGAGGCAAAAGCTGCCGAAGACGGGTTCTGGAATGATACCGCTTCGGCGGAAAAAGTTATGAGCGAGCTTAAAGGGTTAAAAAACCGTTATGAGCCATGGAAGGAATTATGCGCGCAAGCTGACGATCTTGAAACTCTTTATGAACTGGCTATAGAGGCAGGGGATGAAAATGAAACCCCTGGAATAGAAAGCAGCCTTAAGGAAATTTGCGCCCGCTTTGAAAAACAGAATCTTTTCGAAATGATGAGCGGCGAGGTTGACAAAAACAGTTGCTTTCTTACCGTCCATTCCGGCGCGGGAGGAACCGAGGCCTGTGACTGGACGCAGATGCTCTACCGTATGTATATACGCTGGGCGGAACGAAAAAATTTTTCTGTGGAAGAGGTCGATCGTTTGGAAGCTGAAGGCGGAATTAAATCTGCAACTTGCAAAATTGAAGGTGACTTTGCTTACGGTTATCTTAAAGGGGAAAGCGGCGTGCATAGGCTTGTGCGTATTTCGCCTTTTGACTCGAATGCCCGAAGGCATACTTCTTTTGCATCAATTTACCTGTTCCCAATGATTGACGATACAATCGAAGTGGATATACGCCCCGAGGATCTGCGGGTAGACACTTACCGCTCAGGAGGGGCGGGCGGCCAGCACGTTAATAAAACAGACAGCGCGGTGCGCTTTACCCACCTGCCGACAGGCATTGTAGTTGCCTGCCAAAATGAACGCAGCCAGATAAAAAACCGCGCTACGGCAATGAGCATGCTAAAAGCAAGGCTTTATGAGCATTACCGAATTGAAAAAGAAAAAGAAAATAAAAAATTTCATCAGGAAAAAAAAGATATTTCATGGGGCCATCAGATACGCTCTTATGTGTTTCAGCCCTATACCATGGTCAAGGATTACAGGACAAAAGTAGAAATGGGAAATATTCAGGCGGTAATGGACGGGCAGATAGATCTGTTTATCGAGGAATATTTAAGGTTTTCATGGGCGCAAGACAGCCGGGCAGAAAGGGTGCAGCATTGAAAAAATATCTTTTATTGATTGTTTGTTTTTTTCTGTTAGATGTTTTTCTTTTTGCAAGCGGGAAACAGGAAGAAATAGAAGGGGACCCTCTTTACAATGAATGGACTTTGTGTATTACAGAATTTGACTTTTCTGGAATTTCCCCTGCACGCCGGGTTGCCGCAGAAGTAATCTTAAACCAATTATTTGATAAATTAACAAACATAAATTACAGGGTGCGTATTTCTCCTGAATATGCGTATTACGAAAGTTACGCATGGAGGGAGTCTGTAATGTCAACGGCAATGGGTTTGTCTCAAAAACATAAAGAGCGTTCTGCTTTGCTGTTTGCAGGTCATCCTGAATTTAGATATAAAACAAATTTAAAAAGAATAGATGAAGAAATTGAAAGGCTTAAGGCAGAGCTTGAAGAAAAAGAATCCAATAAACCTCTTATTGATACAGAGCCTGTTTTTAATCTAAGTTTTGAAAATCTTAACAGGGTTTTTCCCACCCCTCCGGCTAAAAATCAGGAAAGGGCTTTTTGCAAAAGGCAAGGGGCAGATGCATTTTTAACAGGGCAGGTAAGGGAATTTCACGGACGTTTTATTATAAGAATACAAATGTATATTTTATATACAAATTCTTTTATTTATGAAGATGATATAATTTTTTCCCTTGAAGATACAAGCGCAGCCGTTGATGAAATTTCTTCAAGGCTTATGATTGTGCTTTCAGGAAGCAAGCCGGCTGCCATAGCAGTTAACGCATCTCCACCAGAAGCCCAGATACTTATAAACAGTAACTTTGCAGGAAGGGGGACTGTAGAGCAGCAGGAACGCCCCCCGGGAACAATTCAAATTGCAGTTGCGGCAGAAGGTTATTCCCCTGTGTTTGTTGAAACAGATATTGCTTCGGGGGAACTTACCAAGGTAGACGTAACTTTATCACCTCTGCATTATTCAGATGTTTTAATTACAGTGCCAGAATTTTCTCCTGTCAATATTTACAGCGGCTCATTGTATATGGGAGATGCGCCATTAATTTTAAACCTGCCTATAGACAACCTTGAATATATTTATGCCGTAACAGGCACCGGGCAGGAGGCAAAAGCGGTATTTACAACACCGCAAATGCCAGGCGATGCTTCAAGGATTAGTTTAGATTTAAAACTTCCTCACCCTTCAGGGGAAAAGCGGGTGGAAAAAGCCAGAAGCCGTCATTATTGGAATTGGGGCTTTACCTGGATTTCGGGCATCGCTGCATGGATTTTAAATGGTGTTACAACAAGTTATGCTAATGATATTAATAACGGTACAGATGTTTTTTATTCAAGGTACAATACATTAAGCATTGTAAGCGTAAGCTCTTTAGCGGCATTTGGCGGGGTTATAGTTTCGGGCGTTGTTCAAATGATACGTTATTTGTATAATGCAAATGAAGGCGCGGTTCCTATTTTAAAAGACGAAAAAAGGGAAAGATCAAGATGAATTTTGGCCAAAGGATAAAATCTTTTTTTTCGAAAGAGGTGCTTCTTTCAAGGGATTTTTTTGATGAATTGGCTGATCTGCTTGTAGAAGGCGATCTTCCTGCAAAAGAAGCTTTTACTGTTGCCGAAGAACTCGAACAAAAATGCAAAAAGGAAAAAATTACCCTGCCCGATGAAGCTAAAAACTGCCTTGCGGAATTGCTTGAACAAATAATTGTAAAAGGGCTTGAAGGTAAACAGCAAATCCTGTTGCCTGAACCGGGTAAATTAAGCATAATTCTTATTCTTGGGGTTAACGGCGTGGGAAAAACAACCACTGCCGCAAAACTTGCCGCATCTTACATGGAATTAAACCCTGCCGCCAAAAAGCCAATTCTCGCTGCCGCCGACACTTTCAGGGCTGCCGCGATAGATCAGCTAAAGATACACGGGAACAGGTTGGGGGTAAGAGTCGTGGCTCATAAAATCGGCGGCGACCCTGCTGCGGTTGTATACGATGCAATAGAAGCGGCAGGCGGGGAGGGGCTTGTAATTGCGGACACGGCAGGAAGAATGCATACAAAATCGGCGCTTGTGCAGGAACTTAAAAAAATTGACAGGGTAGTGGAATTAAAGGCAAATGGAGCAGATTATATAAAATATCTTGTTTTGGATGCCACTACAGGCTCTAATGCGCTTGCACAGGCGGAAATATTTTGCGAGGCTGTATCGCCTAATGCGGCTATACTTACTAAATACGATTCAACTGCAAAGGGAGGGGTTGTATTCTCCCTTGCTTCTGTTTTGCATTTGCCGCTTGCTTTTTTGTGCATAGGCGAAAAATACAGCGATATTAAGGTTTTTAATCCACATTTGTTTGCGAGGGAATTTGCGGGGCTTAATTAAAAAAAATGATATTATCATAATAGTTTTATTCATTCTTTTGCTTTTATTTGCAGGAATTTTTGCATTAACGCAGGAAGCTCCAGATGATGAAACTGTTCAGGATGGTACTGAATCAGATCATTTAACGGATGAAATTTCAACTGAAAGCGATGAAACAGAAGCTTTGCCGGTGTGGGTTCCCCCTGTCCCTGCAAGATGGTACCGTTCCAATCAAGGCGGGGTTGCCCTTGAAGAAATACCATCGCGCCTTGCAGCACTTCGCAATAAATATGCGTTGGTAATAGATTATCTTCCCCCTTACGAAGTTGAGCCTTATTTAATTCCGTATTACAAGGATGATTACCTTATAGAAATTCGAATTTTGTATGTTGATAAAGAAGTGGATAGAATTCAATGGATTTTCCGCGATGAAAACGGCACTACAAGATTAAATGCAGTTAAACTATTAGGCCCTGAAACATTGCCTTTGGATGAAGAGCCAGCCTCTGTAATTACTGCTAACGATGAAGATGAAAATAAAAATGAAGCCGAAGCCGAAACAGCAGAGGATATAGCCGCAGAAACACTAGAAGAAAATGAAGATAATGAAGAAAATGACGGAATGATAGCCGAAGGAGAAACACTTGAGGAAATCAAAGAAACAATGGAATTTCCTTTTCTTTTTATTGAAATTTTTAACGAAAACGCTCAAATAACTTCGGACCGGCAGTATCTTGATGACGGCCTGGAATATCTTGTAAACTATAATTACAATATGGGACACTTAGTAAATGTAGAAACATTTAAGGATAAATATTTAATCCATACCGATACATACCGTTATAACCGCTCTTATTCGCTTCGCAGCGTGGAACGTGTTTTTTATGGTGATTTACCCGCCCAGCCTGTACGTGAAAATTTTGCTGCAAGGATACTTGATGCGGCTATGGATATGAATTTTATCAGCGAAAAACCTCAATTGGTTTCGGAATTTCTGGGCAGCTATTCTGCGGAAGAAAATTTCAGGCTGCTTACCGATTTGGATTCCAGAGGCAGGGTTTTATCCCAAAAAATGACGGATGATGAAGATGAAATTATATGGATAATCGAAAACACCTGGGTAGGCGACAGGATAAGCGCAACAAAAAGAACAGAAGACGGCAATATTAAAATGATTGAATATGAATATGACGGCGATGGCAATAGAATCTTAATGCGTGAAATTAACAATGACATGCTTGAACGTATTGTAAGAACCGAGGGGATAATGGAAACAGAAGAACTGTACCTGGACGGCATTATTGTCTTAAGGGCTTTATGGGAAGACGGCGTAAAAATTTCCGAAGAAAGGGTGAGGGGATCAAGATGAAGGCAAAAACAAAGTCAAAAATAAAGTCAAAATGGATATTATTTATTTCTTTGCGTTATATTTTCAGGAGAAAAAGCAAGTCTCCCTCGCCTGTATTTTCAATGCTTGGAATTGCTACGGGTGTTATGGCGTTAATTGTAATAATCGCTGTAATGAACGGATTTCAATTAAGCTTTATCGAAAGCATAATTGAGCTTTCATCGTATCATTTACGGGCAGAACCTGTTAAAACAGAGCAAATTGATACGGCAAGAAATGAAATTCTAAAAATACCGGGGGTAGAAACTGTAATTCCATTCCATGAATTTCAAGCCTTGGTACGCGGCAGACGGGGAGGGCAGCAGGCAGTTTTAATTAAAGGACTTTTAACTGAGGCTTTATCGCAGGATGAAGCACTTGCCGAGCGGCTGAATTTTACAGACGGCTCTTTTGACATTATAGAAAATAATTCAATTCTTTTGGGCTCCGAACTTTCCCGCAGAATGGTGGCTGGCGTTGGAAGCGAGGTAAATGTTTTTTCAATTTTTTCAATTTTTTCAGATGAAGAAGAAGGCGCAGGATCGCAATATTTTACTGTAACTGGGGTGTTTGAGACAGGTTATTATGAATATGATAACAGTTGGGCTATAATTAATATGCAAAGCGCATCTTTCTTTAGCGAATTAGATCCTGTGCTTGGAATAAAAATTTCAAACCATTTTAACGATCAAAGGATGCTTGAAAATGTAAGGGATTCCCTGCTTCAGATTCCTGAATTTGAGGAAATAAAATTTTCCAGCTGGCGCGATTATAACCGGTCTTTTTTTGGCGCTCTTCGCACGGAAAAATTGTTTATGTTTATTCTTGTCGGTTTAATTTTTATTGTAGTCGGCCTTAATATTTTTCAGTCGCAAAGAAGGTCTGTGCTGGAACACCGTGAAGAAATAGGCTTAATAAGGGCAATCGGCGGCAGCGAAATGTCCAGCCGTTTGATTTTTACCTTTGGCGGCGCTTTTATAGGGTTTATCGGAGCCTTTACCGGCGTCTGCCTCGGTTTGCTTCTTGCCAATAATATTTCTATTGTTTTTACAGTAATTGAATCTGTCGCAAACTTTTTTATATCAATAATTAATTTTTTTGCATCATTTTTTAACGCCGCCGATGTAGAGGATTTCTCAATCTTTTCGCCGGCTATTTTTTACATTAAAGAGATACCTTCCAGAATTATAAAAGGGGAGGTATTATTAATATTTTCATTTGGTTTTTTATCCGCATTATTGGCTGCATGGTTTGCATCCCGCAGGATATCTAAAATACGCCCGGCGGAGGTTCTACGTTATGAGTAATACAGAAAATAATAAAACAATGGTTTTAGCCGAAGGATTGGTAAAAAACTATCTTTCAGGTAGAGAGACGCTTAATATTTTAAAGGGCTTAAACCTTAGTATTCCTAAAGGACATTCTGCTGCAATAAGCGGCAGAAGCGGAAGCGGCAAAAGCACCCTTCTAAATATTTTGGGGGGGCTTGACCGCTGTGATGATGGAAATGTAAGCGTGGGAGAGCTTCAAATTACATCCTTAAGTGAAAAACAGCTTGGAATATACAGAAGTAAAAATGTCGGTTTTATATTTCAGTTTCATTATCTTTTAAAAGATTTTACCGCCCTTGAAAATGTAATGCTGCCGGCTTATATGACCGGAATGAAAAAAAAGGAAGCCATTAAAAGGGCAATGGAACTTTTGTCCGATGTAAACCTTTTAGACCGCCGCAAGCATTATCCATCGCAGCTTTCAGGGGGGGAGCGGCAGCGGGTGGCTGTAGCTAGGTCGATAATAAATAATCCTGACCTGATCCTGGCGGATGAACCTACCGGGAACCTTGACCCGGATAACAGTTTGCTGGTAACAGAAATGCTTTTTTCAAGCGCCGAAAAATGGGAAAAAACTCTCCTTGTGGTAACTCATGATGAAAAACTGGCAGCCAGGGCATACTGCCGTTATACGCTGGAAAACGGAGTGTTGTTTTCGGGAAGTACGCATGAAAATTAAATCTTGTTTTTTTGTTGCATTGCGTTATCTTGCAGGGCGCGCCCATGAAGGGGGGCGCTACCTTAGAGGCGCTGCGGCAGGAATTGCTGTAAGCCTTATTCCCATTTTCGTAACATTAATCGTTGCAGACGGCATGATACGGGGCATAATGGACAGGTATCTTGAACTTGGCAGCGGCCATGTTCAGGTTTTTGATTATTTTTCGGATGAAATTGAAGATGTCGCCGAAATAATTAAAGAATACGATGAAGTAAGAGGGGTTTGGTATGAACAGCGCTCTATGGGCATTGTAGTCGGGAAAAAAAACAGAACAGGGGTAAATGTCCGTGCCGTAGAACCCTCATTTTGGGAAGATATGGGTAGCCAAAATTTTCTTAAGGTAATTGCCGGAAACGGAAAACCTGAAACTGACCGTGATATGCTTTTGGGCGGCGGTATTGCAGAAAAAACAGGCGCCGAGATAGGGGATAATGTGCGCCTCTTGACAGTAAGGACAAACCCCGCAGGAAGGAATATTCCTACAGTAACTTCATTTACAGTAACGGGGATAGTGTCTTCTGGCTACCATGAACTGGACGCGCTTTGGTGTATAGTAAGCGATGAAGGCGGAAAGCGGATACAGTCCTCGGATTATTCCAGCTTGATTGTTAAAATAAATGATCCCTACAATAATGTGGATGATTTTGCCGGCAGTCTTAATATGGAACTGGGGCCTGCTTACAGGGTATATACATGGAAAGAATTGCTGCGTTCTCAGTATACTTCTTATCAGTCAACCAGGCAGATGCTTTTGTTTATTATGGCCCTTATCGTAATTGTCGCCGCTGTAAATGTTTCTTCCGCTACAAGCATGTTGGTAATAGAGCGCCAGCGTGATATTGCCATATTAAAAGCGGCAGGAGCCGGCACTGCGGGGATAAGCGGGATTTTTCTTTGGGGCAGTTTTTTAACCGGTTTTTGCGGCGCGGTTATCGGGTCTTCAATAGGGCTTTTGCTCGGAAGATTTATTAATCAAATAATCCGTTTTCTGGAAATAGTTATTAGTTTTTTTTCAGGGCTTTTTGGCGGCGGGGATGTAAAAATACTGGATCCGGGTTTTTATCTTGAAACCATTCCGATCGTCATAGACTGGTATTCTGTTTTTCTGATTTTTATATTCACAATCTTATGTTCTATAATTGCCTCGATGATTCCCGCCCGTAGGGCCGGAAAACTTAAACCAATGCAGCTTCTAATGAGAAAGTAAAAGGGAACTCTAAAAACCCAATTATAAATTTGACAGTTGATTATTTAGGGCCCTTAAGATGGCATCCCACTGGGGCATTTCCGGGAGGCGCTCCCCTGAAGTGGGGGCTGTTACCGAAGGGTATACTTTCCAGGCTTCCCTAATGGGCAACAAGGCCGCTTCATCCCCGTTCTCTCTCCATTGACGCGCTCCAATGTCCCATGCTCGTTTAAACCCTTCGGCGGGAACTGTTATCTCTACAGGCAGCCAGCGCCGTCCGTCAATTTCAATAATGTTACTGTTATTCGCCTGCCAGTTATTATCTCCTACTTCAAATGCAATGTAGATATGACCGGGTATTGTAATAAAAGCGCTTTCAATGTTCAGGGCTTCTAGCATTGAGCAAAAAAGTATTGACAAATAAGAACAATCGCCGCCCCTGTAGTATAAAGCCTGATAGGGGAAACTTACATTATCAAGGACGGATTCGTCAGATGAAACATTTGCAAATGATGTTGCAGGAACAACAACATAGGTAATGCCGTACAGCCGTAAAGTTTCAAACAAGGCAACAGCATGGCGTACATTGGAAGGCACATTTCCCTGTCTTGGGTTGGCTTCTATCGCAGATGCCACATATCTTGCAAATAAACGGGCTGCGCTGTCCTTGGGAGATACAAATGCCGCTGCCCTGCGGTCATCATCCCATGAAAGGGTATTGCGGTGGAATATAGGCATTTGTATAGGCGATATTGCTTCTTTGCGGGAGCCCAAACTGCGGTACTGCATTTGAATAGTGCCGTTTGCATTTACAGTTTCGGTTAAATTCATCATCGCTTCATTAAAGAGGGCAGTTACAGGGACTTCTACACTTTCGCCCGCGCCAAGCTGAGGTATTTCGGCGAAGGTCCAGGGCTGGCTCATATAGCTTTCCATGAAGAACGTTAGCTGTAATTCCGTAATGGCATTGGGTTCTTCGTTGGTTATTTTAACAGCCGCTACGGGATTGTCTTCGTACCATGCCCATGAAACAGGGAAAACCCTGTTCTGTTTGGTTTTTTCCATCTTCACTCTGGTTTTGCGTCCCAGTATTTCAGAAAGGTTTAGCCGTATGCCAAGAGCCGTATCAACGGAATGTATAGGGTTTGAGGGAGAATAGACCCTGTAAGTATAGCCTGTCTGCGCATAAAATGAAAAATACGGCGACAGGTGGAATTGCCCTCCTAATAACGCTCCTGCCATGCCCTGCGTATTACTGTCTTCCCCACGTGAATGTTGATATACCCCGCCGTTTAAGAATAAATTAAGGGACCATCGGTCATGCAGCCTTAAGTGGAAAAAAGGCCCGATTTTGCCCCCGAATAACACAAGAGGATCGCCTAAACGTTCCTTTTCTGTTGGATTCATTACAGGCACAGATGCAAAACCGCCCTCGGCAGATAAGCCTATGCCAAACTTGCCTGAAGGGTTATTCCAGAATGACCAATCCAGAGAAATATTTGCTCCAAAACCAGGGTTAAACTGTTCGGCTCCTACAGGCGAAATCAAAGCAGGGGCAATTTTTAATGAAAATTCATTTTCAGCAAAAACAGCTAACAGGGGAAAGTGAACAATGAATAATGATATTAGCCTGAGTATATATTTTTTGTTCATTATCTTGCCCCCTGAACTCTTTCCAACCCCCGCTGCGCTGTCCTGTTTTCCGGATCCCGCTGTAAAGCCCGTCTAAAAGATTGTTCCGCCCTTGTTAAATCGTTCTCCGAAAGATAAAGGTTGCCAAGGTTATTCATTGCAGGGACAGAACCCATTCCGGCGGCGCGTTCATAAGCTGCTATGCCGGCGGTTCTTTGTCCTGATCTTATATACAATATACCCAGCCTGTTTTGCCCAACTGCTGTATTATTGCCCGAAAGGCTGTTTATTATGGGGGTTAGTTCCCGTGCAATATACGCCTGAAAGACACGGTTAACTTCATTTGTTGCAGCTTCGGAGTCAGTTTGCAAAAGGCCGCTTTTTAGTTCCGGCAGCGGGGCAGGGGGGTAAGAAGCCCATGCTTCACCTACGATGACAAATTCGCCTTCCATTTCCCCAGAAAATACTTTGTTCAGCATTTCAACGCCATAGTTCCAGCAAGCCATAAACCCATCGTTAAAAGCATACATGGACAGGGGCAGCCAAACTTCATTATTAACAATTAAAATTTTGTCAGTACCGTTAAATAAAGTTTCTGCTGCGCTCTCCCCGACACCCAAATTAACAGCAACAAGGAATTCCCGTTCTTCGCTTTCCTGCCCTTCAATTTGTATAAACGCCGTTGGAATTCCCACCCCTTCAAGGGCGGCGGCAAGGAGCAGGGCAAGGTCGCGGCTTGTCCCGCTGCGGTAAGACAAGGTTTCCGCCGGATACTGCGCCTCGTCATGAATAATAAATTCTTCTCCAAGCCAGGCTCTTTCATTGTTCTGCTGGGTATTGTCGTTAAGCCCAATGGTTCCTTTAATGACGTTTGACGCTCTTAAGGCTTCCAAAAGCCAGATTGTATATTGCATATTTTGATTGTGCCCGATGCGGTTGTTTGTACGGGACAGCCCTGCGGCAAAACGCGCAAAGTCCAGCGTTTCAGGCGATGTGGGGGAGATAAAAGCTGCAAGCGCGGACGGGTCGCTGTCTATTACCGCATTGCGGTTATTCGCTGCAAGGGTAATTGCCCGAATTTCTTCACGATCCCGTCCTAAAAATTTATAGCGTATAACAAGCTCGCCTATAACCCTGCCGGAGTCGGTAAAACGAAGGACTTCAGGGGAGAAGTCTGCATAAAGAGGGAATGTGGCTCTGTTTCCGCGAGGGATTATATCAACCTGGCCGCAGGGGAATTCAGAAGCGGTATAGGTATCCGCTCTAAAAAAGAGGTTCACATCACGTATTTCGGCGTTTTCATTGTTCCTTAAAATTACAGTTCCTACAGGATTGCTCTGGTACAATTGCATAAAAACAGGGAATAAACCGCCGCTCTGTTCAAGGTTTGCGCCGACACCTTCACGCCTTGAGCCGCCGGCCCTTATAGTAAGCTGAGCCGTAAGCCCTGCGTATAATCCCGAATTGCGTACAATTCCATCTTGCTTAAGCTGCTTCCATCCGGCATTAGCCGCTAGAGTAAAACCGGGCGTAAACCTAAAGCCGATTTCTCCGCCTGCCCTCCAGTACATTCCGGGAGCGCTCCTTCCATCCTCCATGGCTGATATGCCAAGGCCCAATGCGCCGTCTATGCGTGTAAATAGCCGCGACACAGGAAAAAAGTACAGGCCTGCAACCCCGCCAAAGGAAAAGACAGAAACGCTGTCCTGGCTGTCGTTAGCTAAGGAGTTAAATTGCAAGCCGCCTTCGATGCCCAAGTTATAACCGAGACCCAGCGGGTTAGTCCAAATTGAGGAAAGGTCAACTTCTATCCCGATTTCGCCGCCGCCGCCAATATTGTAAACAGGATTGCCTAGCGGATCTTTATTTCCGTCCCCCCCTGGAATTGAAACTGACCCTTTAGGCCGTAGTTGAATATCCAGCGCGGATAAAGGCTGTAGAAAGAAAAAAGAAAAAAGAAAAAAGGAATAAAATAAATATGCTATCCTATGGTTGTTTTTCATTGATTAACCCCTGTAATAATTTGACTTTGCAGTTTAGGTTATTTTATATAAAAAAACAGCTTTTTGTCAATGGTTTTTTTTAAAAGATAGCAGCTACCTTCTAGACTTGCGAATATAAGCTTATGGTATCAAGGTAATTCCGCCTGCAACCCCGTCCCATTCGATGCGGCAGGTTTTTCCGTCCATCTCCACAAGCCCGCAAGGATCGGCTTTTTGCAGAATCCTGGCAGCGGCAAAAGCGGCGCAGGCTCCCTGCTGGGAAAAGCCGGTTTCGCCATTGTCTTTATCATAAAGACGGGCCTTTAAGAACCCATTGTGTCCGATTTCCACAAACACTATATCCGCTCCCATAGGAAACAAAGGATGCTTGCATAGCGCCTTTCCTTGCAATGCAATATCGATAGCATCAATATTGTCCGCAATCAGCGCCCCGTAAGGCTTTTGATTGAGCGAAAAGCATGTTAAATGATATGCATCGCCTTCTACCATAAACGGATAATTTATGCAGGACGGAGTGGAATTGTGGATGACCGGAATCAAGTACGGAGTCAAAACCGGACAACTAAAAGTAACTGCGGAATTTTCATGCACCTTCCGTTGGACGGTTTTTAGACTGATATTCCTGATAATTCTGTCATGTACTACTTTCTCTCTCATATAACCCCCTGGTGAAGCATTGCTTCACTAACTTTAATAAAACCGCCGATATTAGCACCGGCGACAAGATCGTTCTTTGTTGCATAACGCTCTGCAGTGTCGGAAACCTGCCGATAAATGCTTTGCATAATACCCTGAAGTTTTTTATCAACTTCTTCAAACGACCAATAAAACCTTGAACTGTTTTGAGCCATTTCCAAAGCGGAAACTGCAACTCCGCCGGCGTTGGCCGCTTTGCCCGGAGCGTACAATACGCCGCCCGTCTGTAGCAGTTTTACAGCTTCCAATGTCGTTGACATATTGGAACCCTCGGCAACCGCAAGGCACTTGTTTTTTATCAGTACTTTGGCATCATTTTCGTTAAGTTCGTTTTGCGTGGCGCAAGGCAGCGCGACATCGCATGGAACCTGCCAGACAGTGCCTTTATCAAAATACTTAGCCCCCTTGCGGTGTTTTAAGTATTCGCTAATTCTGCCTCTTTGCTTTTCCTTTATTTGCTTTACAATTGCTACATTGACTCCTGCGGAATCGAGGATATAGCCGCTTGAATCAGAAAATGTCAGCACCTTTGCGCCCATCTGCACGGCTTTTTCGGCAGCGTAAATCGCCACATTGCCCGAGCCGGAAACAACGACTTTTTTCCCTTCAAAACTTGTCTTTAACGAAGAGAGCATCTGTTCCGCGAAATACACAAGCCCGTATCCCGTGGCTTCTTTGCGGACAAGAGAACCGCCGTAGCATAAGGATTTGCCGGTAAGAGTGCCGTCCACAAGACCGGTAAGCCGTTTGTACTGCCCGTAAAGGAAGCCTATTTCCCTTGCCCCTACGCCTATATCCCCGGCAGGCACGTCCGTGTCTGCGCCGACATGGCGGTAAATTTCGGTCATAAAACTTTGGCAAAAGGCCATAACTTCGCGGTCGGATTTTCCTTTAGGGTCAAAGTCCGAACCGCCTTTTCCCCCGCCAATGGGAAGCCCTGTTAATGAATTTTTAAAAATCTGTTCAAAACCTAAAAATTTTACCGTATCAAGGCTTACGCTTGGGTGAAACCTTAAGCCTCCTTTGTACGGCCCGATGGCGCTGTTAAACTGGACACGGTAGCCGCGGTTTACCTGCACTTTTCCAGAATCATCTACCCAGGGCACTCTGAAAACAAGCTGCCGTTCCGGCTCAACCAGACGTTCTAAAATACCTGCTTCTTCAAATTCAGGGTGTTCGTCCAAATAGGGCTGAAGTGTCGGCAAAATCTCGGTTAATGCCTGCTGAAACTCCGCCTGCCCGGGATTTTTCTTTTTTGTTTCCTTTAATACCTTCATTGAATACGGCACATTCAGCCTGGGCTGAACTGCGGTCTGCTTCCATTTTGTGTCCTTTACTGATCTTCCTGTCTTTAACATAAAGACCTCCAAATAAAAATTTTTAAACAAAAAAAAGGCGTTTACCGGCCGGACATATTTTATGTCCATAGCCGATAAACGCCTTTGTTTATCTTGTCTTATTTTTAACACTTTTTACGAAGTTTGTCAAGCGGTTTTTAAAGAAATATTAATTTTTTTTTACCCCCAAAATGGGTCTAGCCGTTAATCTTCGGGGCCGTATTCGTAGTCATGGATGATTTTTTTGCTTACCTCGCGTTTGGAAGTGCGCGTGTCCATTGCCCTTTTTTCGATAAAGCGGTGCGCCTCATGTTCGCTCATCCCTGTTGATGAAATTAAAATATTTTTTGCCCGGTCGATGATTCGTATATTGTCTATTTTCTGTTTTAAATCTTCGTTTTCTGATTGAATTTTTAGAAGGCGTCCGCTCATTGTTTTTGCAATGCTCAAAGCCTGGCGGAATATTTCTTTATTGACGGGTTTTGCAAGGGTAAAAACACCGTCCTTTTCACATACGGCGGAAACAGCTTCGTATATTTCGGTCTTTACGGCTAAAATGACCTGGCTTGCCCCGCTTAGGGCGATTTGACGGGCAAGATTTTCACCTGTTTCGTCAGACAGGGGAGAACTGATGATCACAAGATCAAAGGGCCGTTCCAATAAAAGCCTGCGCCCTTCTCCGCCTGAATGCACGTGTGCAATATCAATAAAAGAATAAGCTCGAAGCATTTCTGCAAAAACTGCAAAGCTTTTTTCGGTAGATGTAATAACCAGTGCTTTTTCCATAATGTATAACCTTAAATTCTATTTGTCATTACAGTACGGTAAAATATTTATTTTTGTAAAATTCATTTTTGTCTTTTGCTTTTTCAAACTCCTCAGCTTCTGTCAGTTTTGCATCAAGAAATTTGTTCAGTAATTCCTCTGTAAGGATAGCATTTACAAATGCACTTTTTCCGGCACAGTCTATTGCATCTCTTAAGCTGTCTGGAATTCTGTCTAAATTTTTTGTAACAGATTCATCCGCAGTAAACAGATCGACATTCACCGATGGCGGCAAGACAGTTTTGTTTTCAATCCCGTCAAGCCCCGCCGAGATAATCAGCGCAAAGGCCATGTAGGGGTTTGCAGAAGGGTCGGGCGAACGAAGCTCCATTCTGACTCTTTCGCCGGCCGCCGCAGGAATTCTAACCAATTGAGAACGGTTATGCGGCGACCATGATATAAATTTAGGCGCGTCAAATTTTCCAAATCTTTCATAAGAATTTGCAGTCGGGTTTAAGAACAATGTGATTTCCCTTATTTTTGAAAGAATTCCTGCAATAAAATTTTCGGAAGCTGCCGAAAGCTCCCCTGTTTCTGTGTTTTTAAAAACATTGCGGCCGTTTTGATTAAGCGAAAGATTGATATGCAGGCCGTTGCCGGGAGCATCATGGCTTGGCTTTGGCATGAAAGATGCAAACAAACCGTTCCTTTCGGCAACTGCTTTTACAACGGTTTTAAAGGCCTGCAAATTGTCGGCGGCTTCTACCGCATTACTGAATTTAAAATCAACTTCATTTTGACCCGGCCCCTGTTCGTGGTGCGAAGTTTCAGGCTGCATCCTCATTTCCGCCAATGTCTGGCATATTTCCCGGCGGATATTTTCGCCCTTGTCCAGAGGTAAAAGATCAAGGTAGCCGCCTTTGTCAAAAGGCGTCAGTGTCGGATCACCGTTATCATCGGTTTTAAATAAATAAAATTCACATTCAGCGCCGACTTTGCAGGTGTATCCCATTTTGTCTGCCCGCTCGGTAACTTTTTTCAGAATGGCGCGCCCGTCATGAGAAAAAAACGTACCGTCTGGATTTTTTATATCGCAGTAAAACCGTGCAACCCTGCCGGGACCTGGCCGCCATGGCAGAACATTCAGCGTAACGGGGTCGGGAAACAGCAATAAATCTGAATCGGTTACATCCTTGAAGCCCTTAATGACATGAGCATCAAAGGAAATGCCGTCTTCAAACGCCGTTTCCAGTTCTTCTGCCATTATTGCTATGTTTTTTTGCATACCAAATATATCGCAAAAGGCCAAACGGATAAACCTTACATCGTTTTCTTTTACAAATGATAAAACTTCCATTGCAGTGCTAGTTATGTGTTTTTCTTCTGCAGGCTCGGGCTTAACTTTTGCTATATCGATAACCAAAATTTCCCCATTGTCAGATAATTTTTGTATTATGGAGGCAATTTTTCGCTGCGATTCTTCCACATCTTTTAGTAACTGCGGCCCCATGTACTCCATGTTTTCTTTTAGCATAACCGAAGCGCGACTACTCAAGTTTCTAAAGACGATTTCTTGAATCTTATTGCTTGTTTTTCTTAAGGCTTTTGCAAGGTCTTGTTCATCTGTATTACGCAAAACCTTTTGTACACAGGGGTCAGACATGGCAGCTATGTCGCAAAACTGGAAATTTTCATTTTTTATTTCATCTACGATGATATCAGGCAGCGACACCTCTTGTTCTTCTTCGATTTTATCCTTATTAAAAAATTTTTTTCTTAACATTGTATTTATTCTCCTTCTTTATTTAATAACCTTATTACAATAGCGTCAAGCTCATACCTAGTTAATTTAACTGGAATATTGCTATTGCGTAATATAGTAATATTTCTCTCAATCTGCTAATGTATAATAAATGAAACGTTTTGGCTCACAGAGGCACAGAGACACGGAGGAAGAAAAGGTATGAGGGTTGTATGGTGAATAGACATTTTTCGGAGGTCAGCCCTATATGAGCAAATTGAAAAATAACAACAATATCATCATTTTCAAAACAGATGACGAAAAAATTGCCGTAGAAGTACGTTTTTACGAAGAAACCGTATGGCTAACCCTTGATCAGATGGCTGCTCTTTTTGAGCGGGATAAATCTACCGTTTCACGGCACATAAAGAACATTTTTGATGAGCGGGAACTGCTTCAATCGGCAACTGTTGCAAATTTTGCAACAGTTCAAATGGAAGGTAAACGGCAAATAGAACGCCAAATGGATTACTACAATCTTGATGTGATTATCTCAGTCGGGTACAGGGTTAAATCCTTGCGCGGTACGCAATTCCGGCAATGGGCAACCAAACGTCTGCATGAATATATCCAGAAAGGTTTTACCTTGGATGATGAACGCTTAAAACAGGGCGGAAACCGTTATTTCCGGGAATTGCTCCAGCGTATTCGCGATATTCGCTCCTCCGAAAGAAACTTGTGGCAGCAAGTAACCGACATTTACGCTACAAGTATTGACTACGACCCCAGATCAGATGTTACACAGGAATTTTTCGCCACTGTTCAGAACAAAGTGCACTATGCCGTTCATCAACAGACAGCTGCTGAGGTAATTTATAACCGTTCAGACAGTGAAAAACCAATGATCGGCATGACGAATTTTAAGGGAAATTACATAACTAAAGATGATGTAAAAATAGCTAAAAATTATCTTTCTGAAATAGAACTTCAAAAATTGAATCTTTTAACAGAAGGTTTTCTAGGTTATGCGGAATTACAGGCAATTGAACAAAACGCTATGACCATGAAAGGATGGAAAGAATTTTTGGATAAACAATTAAAAATGTTGAACAAAGATATTTTGCTCGGAAAAGGTCGTATTTCCCATAAAAAAGCCATTGAAAAGGCAGAAAAGGAATTTGAAATATACCGTGAGCGTGAAATGAAACAGCTTGAAAGCGACTTTGACAGGGCTGTCAAGGAAATTGCAAAGCTAAACCCGCCACAAAAGGAAGATTAAAGCCATGCCAAAAATTAACGAAAGTGAAAGAGCAATTCAGACGCTTGACTATATGATTTTCTAAAAACTCCCCTTGACAAAAAAAATTAATTTTCAGTATAATAACAGTATTGTTGAACAAGGGCGTTCATCAGATGATGCGAGGTTGAACTTACTGCGGCGCATCGTATGGTGAATGCCTTTTTTTAGCTTTTTTTGGAAGTAGCAATGCAAATTGATAAAAACCTGATAGCTTACTTAGAGGATCTTTCCTGTCTTAATTTCTCGGACGAAGAATCGCAGAAATTGCCCGAAGACTTAAAAAAGATTCTAGGCTATATGGCGCAGCTTGGCGCCCTGGATACAGAAGGCGTACCCGAACGGAGTCATCCCTTCGACAAGGTAAATGTTTTTCGCGAGGATATAAGGGCAGCCTCATTTCCACGAGAGCATATACTTAAAAATGCGCCGGACAGAAACGATGAAATGTTCATTGCTCCAAATCCAATGTAATATTATACGGAGGCATTACAAATGGGAAAAAAAATAGTCCTGGCTTATTCAGGCGGCCTTGATACAACGGTGATTGTACCCTGGCTTAGGGAAAATTATGATGATTGCAAGATCATCGCCTGCTGCGCCGATCTTGGGCAGTGTGCCGATTACAAAGAGCTGGAAGAAAGAGCTGTAAAAATAGGGGCTGACAAGGTATTTATTATTGATGCCAGAGAAGAGTTTATTACCGATTTTATTTACCCTATGGTAAAGGCAAATGCTGTTTACGAGGGGAAATACCTTCTGGGAACATCTGCGGCGCGGCCCTTAATTGCAAAAAAACTTTTAGATACCGCTCTTGCGGAAGGGGCGGATGCAATCTGCCACGGGGCTACAGGCAAGGGCAACGACCAGATACGTTTTGAACTGACATTCAAAGCCTTTGCGCCCTGGCTGGAAATAATTGCGCCCTGGCGTATATGGGATATAAACTCCCGCGAGGATGCGATGGAGTATCTGCAAAAACGCGGAATTGAAGCCCCTATGAAAAAGGAACAAAGCTACAGCCGTGACGAAAACTTATGGCATTTGAGCCACGAAGGGCTTGAACTTGAAGACCCCGCCCTTGAACCTGATTACCGCCATTTGCTGCAATTAACCGTTCCGCCGCAGGACGCCCCCAACGAGCCTGAGTATGTAGAGCTTGATTTTGAAAAAGGCATTATGGTGTTGCTTAACGGCAAGGCACTGGCGCCTGTAGCCATGATGCAGGAACTGAATAAAATCGGCGGCAGAAACGGCATCGGTATTGCCGATATGGTAGAAAACAGAGTTGTAGGCATGAAGTCGCGGGGCGTATACGAAACGCCTGGCGGCACAATCCTTTATGCGGCGCACCGTGAACTTGAAAGCCTGTGCATCGACCGCCCGACCGAAGTTTTTAAGTCCATGGTCGCCCTTCAGTTAGCCGAGCTTATCTATACCGGCGAATGGTACACGCCTCTTAGGGAAGCCTTGTCAGCTTTTGTTGATAAAACCCAGGAGACGGTTACAGGGCATGTCAGGTTAAAACTTTATAAAGGCAATATTATTCCTGCGGGGATTAGCTCGCCGTATTCGCTTCACAATAAAGAACTTTCCAGTTTTACAACAGGCGATTTGTTCGACCACAAAGATGCGGAAGGTTTTATCAACCTCTTGGGGCTTCCCATGACGGCCCGTGCCTTGATGAAAAAACGCAATGAGGAAAGCAAAATATGAAACTGTGGGGAGGGCGTTTTTCAGGCCAGACGGATGAGGCTGCCGGCTCGTTTCATTCCTCGCTGCCCTTCGATAAAAGGCTTTACAAACATGATATAAAAGGCAGTATAGCCCATGCGCAAATGCTCGGCAGGCAGGGGATTATTCCAAAAGCAGATGCCGAATTAATTGTTAATGCTCTTAATAATATTTTAGCGGATATTGAAAACGGCGTACTTGTCATAGACGAAACTGCCGAAGATATACATTCCTTTGTCGAGGTACAGCTTGTATCGCGTATAGGCGATGCTGGCAGGCGTCTGCATACAGGCCGCAGCCGCAACGATCAGGTAGCGCTTGATATGCGGATGTATATTAAAGAAGAAATAGACCTTATACACAAGGAACTTATAAGCCTCCTTGAATCGCTTGTAACGGCAGCAAAAGAACACACCAAAACAATAATGCCCGGTTTTACCCATATGCAAAAAGCGCAGCCTGTAACCCTTGCCCATCATCTTTTAGCTTATTTCCAGATGTTTAAGCGGGATTACCGCAGAATGGTAAATTGCCGCGAAAATGCCGATGAAATGCCCCTTGGTTCAGGCGCGCTCGCTTCGGCTTCATATCCCCTTGACCGTGAATTTGTCAGGGAAAAACTTAGGTTTTCGCGCATAACGGCAAACAGCCTTGATGCGGTATCCGACAGGGATTTCTGCGTGGAATTTGTCTCTTGCCTGTCCCTTGTAATGATGCACCTTAGCCGTTTTTGCGAAGAGCTGATCCTCTGGTCTACAGATGCGTTTGATTTTGTGGAAGTATCGGACGCTTACGCTACAGGTTCTTCGATAATGCCGCAAAAAAAGAATCCAGACATGGCGGAACTTATCCGGGGCAAAACAGGAAGGGTATTCGGCAGCCTTATGGGATTGCTTACAATGATGAAAGGCCTGCCGATGGCATATAACAAAGATATGCAGGAGGACAAGGAAGCTGTTTTCGATTCCTGTGATACTGTAAAATCATGTTTGTCCGTATTCTGCGCCATGTTTAACAGCCTAACATTCAAAACAGAAAATATGTACAAAAGCGCCCTGGGCGGATATACAAATGCAACCGATGCTGCGGACTGGCTGGTTAAAAAGGGAGTGCCTTTCAGGGACGCCCATGAAATTACCGGTAAACTGGTACTCTCTGCTATTAAAAAAAATATACCTCTTGATAAACTTAGCCTTGCAGAATTGCAGGAAGCATCCAGCCTTTTTGACAAAACGGTTTTTAACGATATTTCTTTGGAAGCCTGTATCAATGCGAGAAATGTACCGGGCGGCCCGGCTGAAAGTGCTGTATTAAAAGAAATAGAAAATGCAGAGAAATGGTTAAAAAGTTTATGTTAAGATTGATAAATACGGAAAAAATCACCGATGCCGTAGCGGAACTTTGCATTAAAGCCAATACCTGCATAGGCGATGATATTATTACAGCGCTTAAAAAAGCAAGGGAGATTGAAACATCAACCCTTGCGCAAACTACCCTGGATAGGCTCTTGGAAAATGCCGACATTGCAAAGAGGGAAGGGCTGCCAGCCTGTCAGGATACAGGCATGGCGGTTTTCTTTGTTTCAATCGGCTCAAATGTTCATGTAAGCGGCGATATTAACGAAGCGTTAAACGAAGGCGTACGCCGTGGATACAGGGAAGGCTATTGCAGAAACAGCATTGTGAGCGATCCCATTAACCGCGTGAATACGGGCGATAATACACCGGCTGTAATTTATTACGATTTTTTCCCGGGCGATGAATTGCGTATAACTTTTGCCCCTAAGGGTTTTGGCAGTGAAAACATGAGCGCCGTCCGTATGTTAAACCCCTCAGACGGCATTCGCGGGGCAGAGGATTTTATTGTAGAAACCCTTAAGGCTGCCGGGGCAAATGCCTGCCCGCCTGTCATTGCAGGCATTGGGATAGGCGGAACCCTGGAAAAAGCCGCGCTTCTTGCAAAACAAGCCTTAGTGCGTGAAGTTGGCAGCGTCCATACCGATCCCTTTTGGGCTGATGCAGAGGCGCGGTTGCTTGAGCGTATTAATGCCTTAGGTATCGGCCCTGGGGGTTTTGGCGGTAAAACAACAGCGCTTGGCGTGCATATTCTTACATTTCCAACGCATATTGCGGGATTGCCGATTGCCGTCAACATAGGCTGCCATGCCACGCGGCACAGGACAGTAGTTTTATGAAAAAAATCACAAGCCCTCTTTCCGATGAAATTATTAAAAACCTTCGTATGGGCGAGCAGGTCTTGCTGTCGGGTGAAATCTACACGGGAAGGGATGCAGCTCATAAACGCATGATCGAATTGCTAGAAGGCGGAAAGCCCTTGCCCTTTGATGTTCACGGGCAGGCAATTTATTATGCAGGCCCTTGCCCTGCGCCGCCTGGACGGGTTATAGGTTCGGTCGGGCCTACAACAAGCCGGCGCATGGATGCATACACCCCCCGGCTGATACAGGAAGGCTTAGGCATAATGATTGGCAAAGGGAACAGAAGCAACGAAGTGATCGAAGCCATTCGAAAATATTCGGGGGTATATTTTGCAGCGGTTGGCGGTGCCGGAGCATTAATGGCTTTATGCGTTGAACGAGCCGAAATAATTGCATTTGACGATCTGGGGCCGGAGGCTGTATACAGGCTTAGCGTCCGCGATATGCCCTTGGTTGTAGCCATTGATTGCATGGGCGGCAATATTTATGAAAGATAACTTGGGAGAATTATTTTAATGGATTATGCAGCAGAATCATTAAAAAAACATATTGAATGGCGGGGAAAAATTGAAATTGTAAGCAGGGTTCCCGTTAAAACCCGCGAGGACTTGTCTTTGGCGTATACGCCGGGAGTTGCAGAACCCTGCCTTGCAATTCAAAAAGATAGAAATAAAAGTTATACGCTGACCCGCCGTTCAGATCTTGTCGCAATTGTTACGGACGGCACAGCAGTATTGGGCCTGGGCGATATAGGGCCGGAAGCTGCAATGCCTGTAATGGAAGGGAAGGCGGTTTTATTCAAGGAACTGGGCGGCGTAGATGCCGTTCCTTTGTGCATCCGCTCCCATGATATTGATGAAATCGTCAATACTGTACGCCTTCTGGCCGGCAGTTTTGGAGGAATCAATCTGGAAGATATATCCGCGCCCCGATGCTTTGAAATTGAAAGGCGGCTCAAAGAATGCTGCGATATTCCAATTTTTCATGACGACCAGCACGGTACTGCAATTGTTACACTTGCAGCGGTGTTAAACGCTCTTCGCCTGACCGGAAAAAAAATAAACGAAGTTTCTGCCGTTATTAACGGCGCGGGCGCGGCGGGTATTGCTGTCTCCCGTTTGTTATGCGATTCTGGAATGAAAAATATTATTCTCTGCGACCGTAAAGGGGCCTTATATTCAGGCCGCAGCGATTTAAACTCCGAGAAACAGCAGATAGCGGAAACAACCAACCCCGAAAAACGTAAGGGATTGCTTGCAGATATAATGGCAGGCACTGATATTTTTATCGGCTTGTCGGCGCCGGGCTGCGTTACAAAGGCAATGGTGGAAAGCATGAACAAAAACCCTGTTGTTTTTCCCATGTCAAACCCCACCCCTGAAATCATGCCGGACATTGCAAAGGCAGGAGGCGCAGTTATTGTAGGGACAGGGCGCAGCGATTTTCCCAATCAGGTAAACAACGCGCTTGCTTTCCCCGGCGTGCTTCGAGGGGCTCTTGATGCCTATGCGAGCGATATTAACGAAGCAATGAAGATTGCAGCGGCAAAAGCCATCGCCGAATATATTACTGACGATCAAATAAATGCAGAAAATATAATACCAAGTTCTTTAGACAGGTCTGTCGCTGCTACTGTTGCCCAGGCAGTAGCCAAAGCTGCTAAAGACAGCGGGGTTGCGCGTGATTTCTGACAAAGTCCAACGCTGTTTTGTAGAAAAAAAGCCCGGTTTCGATGTACCCGCAAAAGCTTTGCAAAACGAATTATCTCAGTTTTTAAGATTGCCTTCTGTAAAGGTTCGCATTTTTAACCGTTATGATATTCAAAATCTGCCCTTAGACAGTTGGCCGCATATTATGAATACCGTGTTGAGCGAGCCTGCCAGCGATAATTGTTACGAGGGCTTTCTTCCGCCCTTGCCTAAAGATGTTCGGCTCTTATACATAGAACCTTTGCCCGGGCAGTTTGATATGCGCGCAGATTCCTGCGAACAATGCATACAGATGTTTTTAAGCGGGCAAGACCCGGACGGACAAACCACGAGCGGACAAACCCCGATCAGGCAAGGTACTGGCGGGCATCGTCCCATTGTGCGAACGGCGCAGGTGTTTGCGATTGAAGGCATTAACGATGATGATTTTATCAGGGTGAAAAATTATCTTTTAAACCCGGTGGAGTGCCGCGAAGCATCCCCCGATAAACCGGAAAATCTGCAAAGGCAGGGTAAAAATCAGCCTGATGACATACCGGTTCTAGAAAGGTTCAAAGAGCTTGATGCCGACTCGCTTGATACTTTAAGGCAGCGGCTAAACCTTGCCATGCCTCTTCCCGATCTGCTTTTAATTCAAAAATATTTTTCCGGTGAACGCCGCAATCCTTTTTTAAGCGAGCTTCGTGTATTCGACACATACTGGTCGGATCATTGCAGGCATACGACTTTCAACACCATTATCGACTCTGCCGATATTCGTGACGATCGTGTGCAAAAGGCATACAATCTTTTTTTATCAACTAAGGGCGAAAAACCTGTAACGCTCATGTCCATAGCCACAGCCGCCATGCGCCATTATCACGCTCAGGGCGCTCTTCCCATGCTTGATGTATCCGAAGAAAATAACGCCTGTACAATTAAAATCAAAGCAGATATTGCAGGAAAACCGGAAGACTGGCTTTTGTTTTTCAAAAACGAAACTCACAATCACCCTACGGAAATTGAGCCTTACGGAGGAGCCTCCACCTGCATAGGCGGCGCAATTCGCGATCCGCTTTCGGGCAGGGCTTATGTGTATCAGGCCATGCGGATTAGCGGTGCAGGCGATCCTAGGAAACCTATTGAAGATACCCTGCCTGGCAAGCTGCCGCAGCGTAAGCTAACTGTAACAGCCGCAGAAGGCTTTAGTTCCTACGGCAATCAAATCGGGCTTGCCACAGGTTATGTGAAGGAATTGTACCATGAGGGGTATGTCGCTAAACGGTTGGAAGCCGGGGCAGTGGTCGGCGCGGCGCCTCTGTCATCGGTTCGAAGGGAACAGCCGGCAGCAGGCGACCTTGTAGTTCTGCTTGGCGGGCGTACAGGCAGGGACGGTATTGGCGGGGCAACAGGCTCGTCAAAAACGCACGGCACGGACACTGTATCCGAATGTGCCGCCGAGGTTCAAAAGGGCAATGCGCCTGAAGAAAGAAAACTCCAGCGTTTGTTCTTGAATCCCAAAGTTACAAAACTAATAAAACGCTGTAACGACTTTGGAGCGGGCGGCGTGTCCGTGGCCATAGGCGAACTGGCAGACGGCCTTGAAATCAATCTCGATGCAATACCGGTAAAATACGATGGTCTAGACGGCACGGAGCTTGCCCTTTCGGAATCGCAGGAACGCATGGCAGTAGTGATTGCAGAACCTGATTTGCCTGCGCTGTTAAAACACGCCGAGGCGGAAAATATCGAAGCGACTGTTGTTGCCCGCGTAAGCGAAAACAAACGGCTTGTCATGTTCTGGCGCGGAAAAAAAATTGTCGATATTGACAGGGCCTTTTTGGACAGCAACGGCGCAGAACGGCACACGGTTGTCACAGTACCGACGACACCGCATATTGAACCGCAGGCTGTAAAAATAAATCTTGCCAAAAGGCTTGTCTCGCTTGCAGGCGATTTGAATTTTTGCTCGCAAAAAGGGCTTGTGGAACGCTTCGACAGTACTATAGGAGCGGCAAGCGTTTTTATGCCTTTTGGCGGCAAATATGCATTAACTGAAACACAGGTCATGGCGGCATTGCTCCCAAAGAACGACGCCCGCACCGCTTCTGTTATGGCTTACGGCTTTGACCCTTATTTTACACAAGCCGACCCTTTTACAGGTTCTGCTTATGCGGTAGTAACATCAATCGCCAAGCTGATTGCGTCAGGCCTAATGCCCGATACGATCCATCTATCTTTACAGGAATACTTTCCGCGAATGAACGGCGATCCCTCACGCTGGGGCTTGCCTTTTGCCGCCATGCTGGGGGCTTTTTCAGCGCAGATGGCCTTAAAAATAGCGGCCATAGGCGGCAAGGATTCCATGTCTGGCAGTTTTGGGGAACTTGATGTGCCGCCCACTCTTATTTCATTTGCCGCAGGTATAGCCAATGCCTCTGACCTTATAAGCCCGGAATTCAAGCATGCGGGGAACCGGGTTTATTTATTGGAAACGCCGATGAATCAAGACGGCTCGTCACCCGGTGATGGCCTGCCCGATTACACGGCCTTGCGTGCCTCTTGGGAAAGTTACCTAGGCTTATGCCGTTCAGGAAAAATACTGTCCGCATGGGCCTGTGAAACAGGCGGGGTTTACGGCGGTATTATGAAAATGGCATTTGGCAACAGAATAGGCTTTTCTGGAACCGCAGACGATAAATTATTTGACCGCCTCTGGGGTTCCATCATCTTTGAAACTTCCCAAGAATTGGAAGGCTTTTGCCTGCTAGGGTACACTCAAGCAGAACCCGTACTCGCGTTAGGCGATACAAGCATACCGCTAGCCGAACTGTGCACCGCCTGGGAAACGCCCCTAGAAAACATATTCCCCGTAAAAACAAAACAACATGGCGACATTCCCCCTATTCTTTCTCCGTGTACTCCGTACCTTGACTCCCATGGAAGTCTTGTCTATATGAGAGATAAAAAGAAATCCCTTGCGAAACCAAAGGCCGTTATACCTGTTTTCCCAGGAACCAACTGCGAAATTGACACCGCAGCGGCTATTGAACGTGCGGGCGGTACTGCAGAAATCGTGCTTATCCGCAACCTGACACCCCAGATGCTGCAATCCTCTGCCGCCGAACTTGAAAGGGCTATAGCTTCGGCTCAAATGCTTGTTTTTCCCGGCGGTTTTTCAGGCGGGGACGAGCCGGACGGCTCCGCTAAATTCATCGTGTCCTTATTCCGTAACCGGCGCCTTGCCGATGCAGTCCATGAACTTTTGTACAAGAGGGACGGTCTCGTTTTGGGCATATGCAACGGGTTTCAGGCGCTTGTAAAACTAGGCTTACTGCCATTTGGCCGCATATCGGCAATGCCGGCGGACAGCCCAACGCTGACATTTAACAGCATAGGCCGCCATCAATCCCGTTATGTGAAAACCCGCATTGCATCGGCCATTTCACCCTGGCTTTCCAAATGTACGCCAGGGGATATACACGTTCAGCCTGTTTCGCATGGAGAGGGGCGCTTTTGCGCATCAGATGACACACTAAACGAATTAAAGTCAAAGGGGCAAATTGTTTTTCAATATGTTGATGATGAGGGGATTCCTTCCATGGATATAGCTTACAATCCAAACGGCTCTGATTGGGCTATCGAAGGCTTATGCAGCCCCGACGGCCGTATACTGGGCAAAATGGCGCACTGCGAACGTTACGGCGAAAATGTTGCAAAAAATATTCACGGAAATAAATTTTTGCCAATCTTTGAAGGCGGGGTAGCTTATTATGTTTGACATGAGCGCGCTTGAACTTTCATCTGCGATAAAGGAAAAAAGAATAAGCGCAGGCGAAGTTGTTAAAACTTATCTTGACAGGATAGAAAAAAACGGTAATAAGCATAAGGCCTTTCTTGCGATGGATAGAAAAAACGCTCTCGACAGGGCGGAGTCCGTGCAGAAGAAAATCGATGCAGGTGAAAATATATCCGCCCTTGCAGGTGTGCCAATTGCCCTTAAAGACAATATATCCACGGCAGGGATCAAGACCACATGCGCGTCTAAAATGCTTGAATCTTATACGCCTGTGTTTAACGCATCTGTTGTTGACAAAATCGAACAAGCGGGCATGATCATTATCGGGAAGCTCAATATGGACGAATTTGGAATGGGCGGCTCCAGCGAGACAGGAGCCTTTGGAGCGGTA